>Ga0272441_10015613_pt1 | contig 10614 bp, 12 predicted proteins | sample SSMProp6N_FD_193582 | JGI IMG/M metagenome (GOLD analysis project Ga0272441, IMG submission 193582) | Marine sediment archaeal communities from Little Sippewissett salt marsh, Falmouth, MA, United States - SSM-Prop-6N | ecosystem: Environmental > Aquatic > Marine > Wetlands > Sediment ...
CGCAGATGCGCGGACTCTCGCGCCAGATTCTCGAAGCGACAACCCAAGGAGTCCGAAGACGTAAACGGAAAGAATGAAAACACTTACGCCTTAAGTTAGCGCCATTCGGGACAGTCACCCTTTATATTGACAAGGGGTTTCCGCAGGGATACGGTGGGGCCATTCCTGTCTTCAGCATTGACACGCTGCGGGCCAGACAGTACTCTGCTCGACGAGCGTAGACCATGTCGTCTTGATATCAGCGAGGGTTGCAGACCATGAAGTTCCCATGTATCCCCGATGTCGTCCGCCGCGATCTCCTGGAGGCGCCCAGTGGCAAGATCCGAATGGTGCTCGACACCGACACGTACAACGAAATCGACGACCAGTTCGCCGTCGCCTATGCCTTGGCGTCCCCGGAGCAGCTTGCGGTCGAGGCGCTCTATGCCGCGCCGTTTCACAACGCGCGATCAACCGGGCCCGCGGACGGCATGGAAAAGAGCTACGAGGAGATTCTCCGGCTCCTCGAGCGGCTGGGCGTTGCCTCCGATGGGTTTGCCTTTCGGGGGTCCACAGGTTACTTGCCGGATTGGGAGCATCCGCACCGGAGTGAGGCGGCGCTGGACCTGGTCGAGCGGGCGATGGCCACGGAAGACCGGCCCTTGTACGTGGTCGCCATCGGGGCGATCACGAACGTAGCGTCCGCCATCCTGATCGAGCCGGCCATCATCGAACGCATCGCCGTGGTGTGGTTAGGGGGCCAGCCGCTGCATTGGCCGTCGGCGCGGGAGTTTAACCTGGGCCAGGATCTCGCGGCTTCGCGGCTCCTCTTCGATTGCGGGGTCCCGCTCGTGCACATTCCGTGTTTTGGTGTGGCGTCGCATCTGCTGACAACGCTCGCCGAACTCGAGCGATACGTCCAGGGCCAAAGCGCCATCGGCGATTACCTGGTCGAGATCTTCAAGGCGCACTCGAAGGATCACTTCGCGTGGGCCAAGGAGATCTGGGACATCTCCGCCATCGCCTATCTCATCAACCACGCCTGGGTCCCGACGGAACTCGTGAACAGCCCGGTGCTCACCGACCAGATGACCTGGAGCGTCGACCATTCCCGACACCTGATCCGCAACGCGACGTTCGTCTACCGCAACCCCGTGTTCCGCGATCTCTTCACGAAGCTGGCCGCACGCGACTGACCGCCTGCGAATGCGCAATGCGCGCCGGTCATTCCGGCCGGCGATCCGCAGGCACGGGCGGGCCGTAGTAGGGGATGTAGGGCGGGATAACGGCCCCCGGCATCATGCGTGCCCGTTCGGTGTGCGTGACCAGTAGCCCGTATTCCCGCACCACAAAGCAGATCTCGTTGCCAACAAGCTCGGAGACGGCGATCAGCGCGTCGAAAAAACTCACCTCACTAAGGTGAAAGCTCAAGGGTAACTCGCCCAACTCGCCCGCGATGAAGTTCACGCCGGTGCGATCGCTGATCATCATGAGCACTTCCGCCAGGGGCACCTCATCGAACTCGACGTTGCACGGGGCCGAGAGCGCTTGCCTGAGGTGGTCCGGCAGTTCCGGCCGTGGGCTCGCCTGGGGCTCGCCACCCTCCGGGTGCATTTCCGTTTCGGGCCGCGGCCCGCGGGGTTCCATGCCAGGCCCGACACCCAGCAGGTAGTGGAGCGCCGCCTCGCTGCTCGCCAAGCCGGTGTGGGCGTCCTGCAAGGCCTCGTGCATCTCGGCCAACTCGTGCTCGGGCAATTCGCCACGGCCGACCTTCTCCTCGACTTCGCCCAGTTCCGCGTGAATGGCGTCTATCTCGCGCTCGCACCGCATCCGTTCGTGAGCGATCTCGGTGATGTCCCGCACCACTTGCTGGCGCACACGCATCAACTCGGCTTCGGCGCGCTGCAACTCGATCTCGGCCAGCCGGACGTCCGGGTTGTTGTGCAACCCAACCTCGATCATCTCCTCGAGCGGCCCGGGGCCGTGGGGTTCCGGGGGCATACCTTCCGGCGGCCGCTCGGGATGCTCCGGGCGCATGCCTTCCGGCGGATGGCCGGGGTGCTCGCGCTGCATGCCCTCGGGCGGTGGGGGCGCAGCCCCGGCTACGGACACGAAACCGACAACCACCGGCAGGATGACAATCAGACTAAGAACGCGCGTTTTCATGGCTCACCTCCTCGATTCGGGCCAGCTTCAACGATGCGAAAAGCCACGTATCTTGCGGCAACAGCTTCACCGGTTCCGAACGCGGCGTGAGTTCCATCACCTGGCTATAGCAATCAAGCGCACGCGCGACGTCGCCACGCTCAGCCAGGTAGACGTCCCCCGCGAGCGTGAGCAGACGGATCTGCTCCGGGCGATTCGCTTCCCATACGCGCGCGAGCAAGGCCTGCGGGTCTTGCGCGGCCGCCGGCCCCGCCGCGGTTGCAGGCACTTGGGGCTGGGGCGTTTGCGCCACCGCCGCCGTATCTGCAGGGGCGTGCTGTTCCGGCAGCGCCCCCATGGCTAGCACCGTGCCCAGGCCCGCAGCGTAAGCGGCCAGCACGCCGCAGACGGCGATGACGCGAAGGCGGTGGGGCCGTGCACGCACGATGGACGACGTCCGGCGGCGTATGGCCGCCCGCAGCTCGTCGGAGGCGCGCGGCACGTCAAACGCCCCGAGCGGTAAGCCCTCCAACCCGCTCGCCAGAGGTTCCTGTTTACGCCAGGATTCATCCGCCATGAATGCAACTCCTTTTGACTATCCGGTTGGCTCGAGCCGGGTGTAGGCTTCGCGGAACGCCGCGCGTGCGCGCGACAAGAGCGACTCGACCGCCTTCGGCGTCTCGGCCCACCGGGTCGCGATCTCGGCCACCGGCAGTTCCTCTTCATACTTGGCGCGCAGTACGGCTTGATACCGCGCGGGCAAACCGCTCATGGCGAGCGCAACCTGCTCGGTCGCGGCAAGAGCGTCGCCGCGCGGCCTGCACGCGGCCCGCGGGTCCATGCGCACTTCCGTTTGGTCGCGGCGTTGCCACCGGCGCCAGGCATTACGCAACACGTTATCCGCTATGCCCCGCAGCCACTGCTCGAACGAACCCCGGTCCGGGTCGAACCGGCGGATGCGGCGGACCGCGACTAACCAACACTCCTGGACCACCTCGTCGGCCCGGTGCCGATCGCGTCGAACGCGGTAGTAGACGTGCGCGTGGAGCCGGTCGAAACAGGAATCATAGAGGGCCTGCCACGCGGCTTCATCGCCCGCCAATACCGCGTCGCGCAACCCACGTTCCAGCCATCTCCGCTCGTCTGCCGCCATCGGGTCCGGGCTCCTCGTGGACCTTTCTCCCACCCTTGTATTGTCGCGAGTCGTGGAAATCCTTCGCAATACTTCGAGCGTTCCGCGCCTGCCCCGAAGTCTAGTCGGCTTTTTCCCGAGTCGCAACCTATCGGAGCCGCGCATGCGGTCTCCACAGCCGAGCGATGGTCTCAGGATTGAATACCAACGACCAAAGCGGCAAGATACTGCCGTCGTCTGTACCGGCACGATACGCCAAGAGAAGCGGCAGGGTCTCGGCGCTGCCGTGCGCGCGGCCGTGAGGCCCGGAGATGAGAAACCTTGCCTACACCGATCTCGCATCCCATAGCCGGCATTGCGGGAGGACACGTTTTTGCCAAGAAGAAGATGCCGTTGCGCTTCTGGGTGCTCACGGCGATCTGTCCCGCCCTGCCTGACTTGGACACCATAGGTTTCTACTTGGGCGTGCCCTACGAGAGCTTCTTTGGCCATCGAGGCTTTTTTCATTCCATCTTCTTTGCCCTCTTGTTGGGGCTGTATGTTGTGTGCGTCTTTTTTCGGGAAGAGAGAGTTCTCTCCAAACGATGGTGGCTGCTTTCCGCCTACTTTTTCCTCATCACGGCTTCGCACGGCCTACTTGACGCATTCACGAACGGCGGTTTGGGCATCGCGCTCCTGTCGCCGTTTGACACCACCCGCTACTTCTCGCCCTGGTTGCCCATCGAGGTGGCGCCGCTGTACCCGAGCGCCATGCTCAGCAGATGGGGCCTGCGCGTCATAGGTAGCGAGCTGCTTTGGGTATGGTTCCCGTCGCTGTCGGTTATACTGTCAGCCAGAGTGATCCGAAGCCGGACGGTCCGCAAGGCGTTGAATGATTGACCCATCGAGGACGAAACGGAAATGACGAAGTCGAACAGGCCTCTCCACTTGTCGCCATCGGAACTGCATCGGCACTTGATGTGCAACACCAAACAGGCCCTGGCGTATGACGGCGGGGACGTGCCCGCCTGGCAGCGCCGCCTGCGCCGCAAGCTGCGCCAACTCGTCGGTTTGATGCCGCGCGAACGCGTTCCGCTCAACGCCCGCTCATTATGGAAACGCGACCACGCGCTCGGCGCCATCGAGAAGATTGCGTTTACGGCCGAGCCGTACTCCGACGTGCTGGCGTACCTCTGCCTGCCGCGCAACGCGCAGCCGCCGTATCGGACGATGATCTGCCTGCAAGGGCACAGCACCGGCATGCACAACTCGATCGCGGTCGATCTCGAGGCCAACGCCAAGCCCATCAAGGTGGAAGGGGATCGCGATTACGCCTTGGGCTGCATGGCGCGCGGCATTGCCGCGTTGTGCATCGAACAGCGCTCGTTTGGCGAACGCAGCGAGCGCCTTCAGGAACACGTTGCGCCGCAGGGATGTCATGACGCCACGATGCACGCCCTGATGCTCGGCCGGACCTTGATCGGCGAGCGCGTGTTCGACGTGGACCGCGGCATCGACTACCTGAAGACGCGCGGCGACGTCGACTTCACGCGGCTGGGCGTCATGGGCAATTCCGGCGGCGGCACGATCAGCGTATTCTCCGCGGCCCTGCTGCCCCGGCTCAAGTTAGCCATGCCGTCGTGCTATTTCTGCACGTTCCGCGATTCCGTCATGTCCATTTACCATTGTGCGGACAACTACGTCCCCGGCCTCCTTCAGTACGCCGAGATGGCCGACGTCCTGGGCCTGTTCGCGCCGCGCCCGGTCGTGGTTGTCGCTGGAAAAGAAGACGGGATCTTCCCGATCAAAGGCGTGCGCAAGGCCTTCGCAGACCTCAAGCGCATCTACCGCGCGGCAGGCGCCGAAAACCGCTGCCACCTCGTCGTGGGCCCGGGAGACCACCGGTTCTATGCCGACGCGGCGTGGCCCGTGATGCTCAAGGAACTCGGCCGCTGATTGAAGGAAAAGGCCATGAGACAAAAGCCGTCGACGAAAGAAGTCCTGCTTAGCGACCTTGCGATCCTGTTCTACCTGGCCGCGTTCAAGCTGGTGCTTCACCTGTACTTCAACCGCTACTACGGGTATCAGCGCGACGAGTTGTATTTCATCGCATGCGGCGAGCACCTGGCCTGGGGCTATGTGGACGTGGGGCCGCTGGCCATGTGGCTGGGGCGTCTCTCGCGCGAGGTGCTGGGCGAATCGCTGTCCGCGTTGCGGTTCCTGCCGGCCGTGGCCGGGGCGGTCACGGTGTTCCTGACGGGCCTGCTCGCGCGCGAACTCGGCGGCCGTCGCTACGCGCAATGCCTGGCCGCGCTCTCAATCATCATCGCGCCGGTGTGGCTTCAGTCCGGCAACATCCTTGCGCTGCCTTCGTTCGAGCCGCTGTTCTGGGTCTTGTGTGCGTACCTCGTCGTGCGCATCATCAAGACCGACAACCCGAGGCTCTGGCTCTGGGTCGGCGTGGTCGCCGGCATAGGGCTGCTCAACAAACCGTCCATGGCGTTCTTCGGCGTGGCACTGGTCATAGGCCTACTCCTGACCCCCCACCGCAAGTACCTCACGGACAAATGGCTGTGGGCGGGCGGCGCAATCGCATTCGTAATCGTCCTGCCGTATCTTTACTGGCAAATGACGCACGGCTGGGCTACGCTCCAATTCCTGATAGGCATGAACCGGGGTTTGATGACCCGGATCCCCAGGGTGCTGTTCGCGATTGGCCAGGTCTTCTACGTCCACCCGGTGAACGTGGCAGTCTGGCTTGCGGGTCTCGGCTACTACCTGGTCTCGAAGGAGGGCAAGGCCTACCGCCCGCTCGGATGGGTGTACGTGATCGTATGCCTGTTCATGGTGATCGTCCAGAGCAAGATCTACTACCTCGCGCCAGCGTACCCGATGCTGCTGGCCGCGGGCGCGGTCGCCATCGAGCGCTTCGTCGAAAGGCGCCGTCTGCGATGGCTTAGGGTCGCTGCACCCGCGGCCCTGGTGGCCGGGGGCCTGGCGACCGTCCCGATTGGGTTGCCCGTGCTCCCCATCGACAAGCTGGACGCGTACGTCAATGCCATAACCGGCGGCGCCCTCGAACACGTGTACGAGGTCACCGGCACCTTCCATGACCAGTTCGGCTGGGAGGACAAGGCCGCGGTGGTGGCCGATGTGTATCACGGCCTGCCGCCGGAGGACAAGGCCAAGTGCATGATCTTCGCAGGCAACTTCGGCCAGGCCGGGGCCATCGATTTCTACGGCGCGAAGTACGGCCTGCCCCCGGCGACCTGCGCGCATCAGAACTATTTCTTTTGGGGACCGCCCGAACGAGACCCGGAACTGGCGGTGGTATTGGGCGTGAGACCCGAAAGGCTCGAGATGGTCTTTGGCCGCATCGAGCAGGTTGCCCTCATCGAATGTCCGGAATGCCTCCCCTTTGAGGACAACCTCCCCGTCTACCTCTGCCGCGAACCCAAGGTCTCTCTCGAGGACTTCTGGCCAACCCTGCGCGCCGTCGCCTTCAGAAACTGGTGAGGCAGCGCCAGCGGGTTTCGTGGCGGATGCCGGCAATGCCGAACCGCATCGGGCATTCCTGGGGCCAATCGAGGTCGCCGACCGGAAGGCAGGTCAGTCTTCGGGGAAATGCCGGTAGATATCCTTTCGATGAAGGAAGCGAACAAAGGTGACACAGTTGCCCTCCACAGCGAGGCCAACTCGATACTCGCCCAGCCTGATGCGGTAGTAACCGTGGGTCCCCGTAAGCTTCGTGAGATTGGCCACCTCTGTCAAGGCCTGTGCCTGCTCGATCCGTTCGATTACGCGCTTGACCTGCAACACCATTCTTGGGTCCGCGACTCGCTGGAGGTCTCGTTCGAAACTCCTTCGAAACCGAACGTTCACAACGAACGTTCCAATGCCTTGAATACCTCGTCGCGACTCACGAGTTCAGAACCCTCCCCGGTCTGGATGGCGTGACTCAACGCAATATCCTCGATCACTTCCTCGAGAAGGTCCCGCATGTAGTCGCGACGCTCCTCGAGCACTTCGACGATAGCCGCCTTGAGTACCTCTTTCAGCCTGTTGTCGTCAACGGGTACGCTCATCCTTCGGATTCCTTTGGTTGCCGCAAATGGACCAATGTGTTCGCCTATCTGTTAGTATAGCATGCGGTGTCTTGCTCGGAAACCGTTCCGCGTGGCAACGTGTTGGGTGGCGGGCTTCCCCCTCGTGTTGTGGCCGTTCTTTCTGCGAAAGCGTTCGCATGGGGCCGGCTCGGTTCTTCAACGACCTTAGGGCGCGCGTCTGCCGCAGCAGCCCAAAGCCTGGGATTCGCGCCGTGGCGTCCGGACAGTGCCGTCTGCCAGAAGCTCGTGACGCGTCCTTCTGTGGTTGTACTTCTTCTCATAGAAGATGACGGTCTTCGGATTCCCTCCTTCGCGCCACCCAGGGACGTAGACATAGCTGGACCAGTCTTCGATGGCCGCGGGATCGCCGACTTTGTCGCTCGTGCTTGGGCAAATGAGAAGGCGCAGACGCACAGTCCGGGCGCCTCAGGAAGCGGCAATACGTGAAGCGCAGCCCTTTTTAATGATCTGGGGCGAGACAGGCCGCGATGAGGTTATGTTTGGAAAAGTGGTTGAAGGTGATGTGGCTGGGCAGGTCTTCTTTGCCGAGGAGGGTGCGCGTGATCTGGGGGATGGGTTGGCCTTGGGCGTGGAGGCGGCGTGCGCGGTCGCGGAGGGATTCGAGGTAGTCGCACTTGTCTTGCACGGCCTGTCGCGCATTGGTGACGACGCCGCGATGGGCGCAGAACAGGGTGTGGAAGTCGTGTTGCAGGACCTGGTGGAGGGTGCGGATCAGTTCGTGGAGGTCCTCGTCTTTCCGGAGGTAGCGGAGTTTGCTTGCGACGAACAGGTCCGCGGTGAACAGCCAGCCGCGGTTGGGCTCGAGGAAACAGACCATGTCGGGGGCGTGGCCGGGCGCGGGCACGACGCGAAGCAGGAGGCCGTCGGCCAGGTCGACTTCGTGCGGGAGGGCTTGGGGTTCGAAGGGTTGTGGGGTGCCCCAGATGACGCGCTGGTAGCGGCGCAGGGGGAAGCCGTGGGCCATGAGGGGGATGCTGGCTTCGGGGGCGAGGAGCGCGGCGTTCGTGGCATGCCGTATGCGGGCGGCATTGCCGGAGTGGTCTTCGTGGTGGTGGGTGATCAGGACGCGATCTACCTGTTGCTCGCGAATGAACTGGCGAACCGCGGGCCATTGGTTGGGCGGGCCGGTGTCGATGAGGGTGGTTCCCAGGCGGTAGACAATGGCAGTGGTATTGATGCCGAGTTTGAAGCGGCCCGCGCGGAGGGCTTGTACGCCTTCATGTTCGAAACGCTGGATCATACGGATGCTTTCTTTGCGCTACGTTTGCGTCGTGCGGAGGACGTCGCCGGGTTTTTGGGGGAAGCCCTTTATGCCGCGGGATCGGTCGAACTGGTAGATGCGGCGGAGGGGTCTTTCTTGGAGTGGGAGGGCGAGTAAGGCGCCGTCCTTGTCAAGCGCGCGGTTGACATTGGGCCGGTTCAGGGCCTCAGTGGCGATCGCGCGAAGGCCGCGGGCCACGTCCGGGGCGTCGTCCATGCGCTGGCGAAGTTCGTTGGGGTCGTCGTTGAGGTTGAACAGTTGCTCGCGGCCGCCGTTGGCCATGAAGATGTATTTCCATTGGGGGTCGCGGACCATGACTTTGAAGAGGTGCGTTCCGGGCGTGCCGTAGTGGGCGACGAGATGGTCGCGGGGTTCGACGTTGCCGTCGAGCATGCCGAGGAGGTCCATGCCCTCGCGGACTTCGGGTGCGCCGGCTGCGGTGGTGGCGATGCCGAACAGGTCCGTCAGGCACACGAGGTCGTCGCGGCGCACTCCTTGCGGGAGGTGCGCGGGCCAACTGAGAAGGAAGGGCACGTGGCACGCGGCCTCGAAGAAGCTCTCTTTTTGCCAGCCGTGGTGGTCGCCGAGATGGTCGCCGTGGTCGGCGAAGAAGCAGATGAGGGTGTTATCCGCGTCGTCGCGTTGCTCGATGGCGTCGAGGATGCGGCCGAGGCAGTGGTCGATATAGGAGATCTCGCCGTAGTAGCGTGCTTTGAGCACCCGCGCGTGGGCGTCGTTGATGTCCTCGGCCCAGATGGCGTAGTTCATCCAGGGGATCTGTTCGTCCATATGGTAGATAGCGACATCGCCCTGGATGGGGTTGGGCATGCGGTCCGGGTCGTACATGCGGTTGAAGGGAACGGGGGGTGCGAGGGGCGGATGGGGTCCGATAAAGGAGACGAGTCCGAAAAAGGGGCGCGCGTCGGGTTGGTTGATCTGCTCGATTGCGCGGTCTGCGGCCCAGGCCTCGACGCCGAGCTGGGCGGGGAAGGCGCTCATTTGGGGCATGTAGTACATCTCCGTGCGTTCGCCCATGAGGCCTTCGACGAAGCTGAATTCGGGGTGTTCGCGCGCGATGAAGCCTGCGTAGCCGTCGCGGGCGCGTTGGTCGGGGCTGCCGTAGAGCTCTTCGCTGTGGCTGTGGATTTCGTACCCGAGGTCCTCCTCCCAGGGGCGTGTGTGGAACTTGCCGATGCCGAAGGTGCGGTAGCCGAGGGAGGTCATGGTGCGGGCGAGGTAAGGTCCACAGCGCTCTTCCATGGCCTCGGGTTCGCCGGGCACGGGCCGGGGGCCGCCGTTGTCGTAGACGGTGGTGGTGGGTGCGTCGCACCCGGTGCGGATCGTGTAGCGGGCCGGGACGCAGACCGGGCAGGTCGAGTAGGCGTTGGCAAAGGAGACGCCGCGCGCCACGAGCCGGTCGTAGTTGGGCGTGTAGATATGGGGATTGCCGAGTGCGGCAATGGTGTCGGCCCGTTGTTGGTCGCACATGATGAAGAGGACGTTTGGACGGGGTCCGTTTGGCATTGTGGGTGATCTCCGGGTTTCTTCTGAGGGGTTCTTCGGCTCGGCTCCGGCGGCGGCGGCCATGCTGGTGGCGAGGATGCCCATGAACCCGCGCCGGGGAATGGGCGTGGGGCCGGGGGAGGCCTCAGCGCTTGTTTTGGCGGTTGGGATTCGCAAATCAGTATGCCTCCGTCTTGCAGGCGAGACGCCTGGGCCACACATGAGAGCCGCCCTGAGGGCAGCGGCGTACGTGAAGGGCTATAGTGTACGAGGCGGTGGCGGGAAATCAATGCCGTGGCTTGTACGGCCTCAAGCCCGGACTCCCGCCGGACATTTTCAACGAGCTTTGACATTTCGCATTATTTTCCATTGACGGCATGCGGACGGTCTAGTATCATCTTAGATTGTTGGACTCGATTTCGGAGTTTCTCATGGGGGACATGGTTGCGAAGAGGGAAGAGAGGGAGGGGATTTCCAGGCTCTACCGT
>Ga0272441_10015614_pt1 | contig 10613 bp, 3 predicted proteins | sample SSMProp6N_FD_193582 | JGI IMG/M metagenome (GOLD analysis project Ga0272441, IMG submission 193582) | Marine sediment archaeal communities from Little Sippewissett salt marsh, Falmouth, MA, United States - SSM-Prop-6N | ecosystem: Environmental > Aquatic > Marine > Wetlands > Sediment ...
AGCGCCATGAGACCGAACTTCTCGCACGCGTCGAGTGCCTTGTCGCACTCGGACAGGGCCCCATCGAGCCAGGCGTCATACGCATCGAGGTCCTGGGCCGCGTCCTCCGCCTTCTTCATGGGCGTCCAGTTGAGTTGCCAGCGGACCTGGTTCGCGCCCCACGTGACGGCCAAGTCGCGCAGGTCCTTCTCGACGAAGCGCGGACCGTGCATCACGCCGCGCAGTCGCGGCAGGTCATGGCCTTTGAACGGCGCCTCGCTTCGCCGGCCCCCGTCTGCGATTCTGCCCACGCGGATCTCGATGGTGTCGAACCACGCGGCCCCGGTGGCCTTTTCCAGGCCGAGGCACAATGTGGCTTTGGTCGTATCACGCGGCACCCGCAACGCGCGCAAGGCCGGCAGCCAGTCGAACGTGCCCACCGGCAATTCGAGTTGCGGGTACTGCTTGCCATCCGGCGTATCCAGGATCAGCATGACCTTGATCCCGTTCCAGGAATTCGGCGGCTCGCTCACGTTTTCCGCTTTGACCACTGCACGCAACGCAATCAGCCGGCCCGCAATGCGGTCCACCGGGACGTCAACCTGCTGCATAGACGAACGGGCCCCGTCATGGTTCTCAATCATGAGGGACGGCGTCCCTTCATGGCCTACTGCCAGTTCGCCGGGCTGGCCGGTCCATTCCTCGAGCGCGTTCGGGGCGTCGAAATCCGCCCGGAATACAACAGCCTGTTCGCCGGCTTCTGGCGCAGTCAGCAATGCAAGCAACGTGATGAGTGCCGTCATTGTGTCGATCCCCTTTCCTCTGCATTGATGCGATCTGCCGGTGCCTTCAATGGTAGACTAATCGCTCCTCTTGCGGCTATCCGGCAGAATACCTTGCAGGAGACGGCGAATACAGGAGCACGTGCAATGAATTCTCGCGAGCGTGTGTTGCGCGCGGTCAACTACGAGCGCCCTGACCGGGTTCCGATCGATCTGGGGGCCATTCGCGCCTCGGGCATCAACGCGGTGGTGTACGACAATCTGAAAAAACGCATGGACATCGCGACCCCCACGAAGGTCCACGACACGATGCAGATCCTCGCGGAGGTGGAACTGGAAGTCCTGGACCGCCTGCACGCGGATGCTGTGCCTATCGAGCCCGCGGACGCGGCGTGGACCTTCCAGGCCGCAGGCGAGGGCGTGAAGAAGCGGCTGTTCTGCGGGCTCGATGTCTATTTTCCGCCCGGCACACACATCACCGAAGAGCCGGACAGCGATTGGCTGCTGTGCAACGCCGCCGGGGAAGCCTTTGCCCGCATGCCCAAGGATGGCTTCTATTTCGACTTCCTCCGGCCCACCATGGCTGCCGCACGGATCGATCCCGATGCGTTTCGACCTAGCGCGACGGTCTCAGAGGAAGAGCTCGAGGCCATGGCACGGCGCGGACGGTTTCTCTATGAGCACACGGACAAGGCCATCCTGGGCTGGGGTGCGTGCATTTCCGTCATGGGGCTGAGCGCGCTGTTGGCCGACAACATTACGCAGGGCTCGCTTGACGTATGGCTGACGATGCTGATGACGGAAAAGGAGACCGCCCACGACATGATGGGGCGTTATGTCGACGCCGTCATCGAGAAGCTGAAGCTGTTCCACCAGGCCGTCGGGCCGTACTGTTTCGCCTGGGGCGTGGCCTCAGACGATGCGGGCACCCAACGCGGCGGGCTCATCGCCCCGGACCTGTTCGAGGAGATGGTCAAACCCCACTACAAGCGGCTGTGCGACTGGGTGCACGCCCACACGGACTGGAAAACCTACCTCCATTCCTGCGGGTCCATCTATCACTACATCCCGGCGTGGATCGACGCCGGCATCGACATTCTCAATCCGGTACAGATCTCGGCAGCCAACATGGAGCCGGAACGCCTCATGCGGGAGTTCGGCGGGCGCATCGTGTTTTGGGGCGGCGGATGCGAAACGCAACGGGTGCTTCCGCTTGGGACGCCCGAGGAAGTGCGCGATCACGTGCGGCACAATCTGAGCGTGTTTACCGGCGACGGTGGCGGTGGCTACGTCTTCAACCAGGTGCACAACATCCAACAGAACGTGCCGGTCGAGAACGTCGAGGCCATGTTCGCCGCCGCCTACGAGTTCGGCGCGACGCCGTGAGGGCCCCACCGGTACCGCCGGCATCCGTGCCGGCTCTTCGGGCGAAGATCGGCTCGCGAGGACGCTCGCCCCACCGCGCTCGCCCCACCTTGGCTCAACTCGTTCGATGCAGGCGACTTCGAAGGATGAACTGGAGCACCTTCAAGTCGACCATGTGGATCACCGGTGCACGTCCTCGCCACGCTCTTGGAGCACGGCGTTGGCGTGGCGCGCATGGAGGCCGCGCAGGTCGCGCGCGTACTCCTTGAGAATGCTCGCGCCGAGTCCTTCGTAGTCGCCGCACCGGTAAAGGGCGCGCGCCAGGCTCAACTCCCGCAGCGACCGATCCCGTGTCTCGTTGGGATTGGGAAACAGGGCATCCCGCTTGGCCTCTGTGATCGTAGCGACGCCATGCCCCATCATCCCCGGTTTCCGCAGGAGTTCCGCCAGGGGTTGGGCGGCCCTCGGGTCGCCCAGCGCCTCCAGGGCAATCGCCACGGCCCGGTGATGCGAGAACTCGCGGTCCGGGCCAAGTGCTCGGACCTTCTCAATGATCGTATCAACCGCCCTTGCATCGCGGGTGTAGCCCAACGCAATGATCCGGCTGTCCAGTGGGCTCAGGCTCATGCCGAACTGCCCCCCACCCTTAAACGACCAGCCGGCATCCCAGTCGCTGGCCGCCACATTTTCCAGCAGCGCCTCGGCGCCTGTCGCATCGCCCATCATTCCCAAAATGTGGGCGTAGACCAGCTTGGCCGGCTGCGCTTCGGCCGAAGCGTAGGCGGCCCGAAGGAGCGGCAGGGCGCCCTCGGGCTCGGTGAGAATCGCCGCGAGCCCTTCGTAGTCGTTCACGACGCTGTCAACGGCCGCGGCAACCTGCTCCTTGGGGAGCGCCGCCGAGTCCTTGTCCGTCAGCACACTCTCCGGGAGACAGCCCATCTCGATGAGGTGTTGCTGGAGCGCCTTGATGTCCACGTCGCGAACGCCCGTGCCGGCCTGGGCGGCCATGGCGGCCGCGACGCCCGCGGCGTAGCCCTGGTTCTGGATGTCCGGCTGCATGCGCAAAATCGGCATGGCGTCCCGGTGCGCGCTAATGCCGAGGCCGGTCACCAGGATGCCGTCCAGCCCCTTGGGCAACAGGCTTCGATACGGTGTGTAGGCCGAGACGGCCTTCTTGTCCGGCGCCTTGATCGCAAACAGCGGATGGATCGTGAAACCGTGCGTATCGAAATTGCTGCTGGACAGGCCGACCGTATCGGGGTACGTGCGCTCGTTGAAGATGTCGAGCGGCGAGATACAGAAGTCGCCCACGATGCGCCGCCGCTCGCGCGTGTCGATGATGGGCGCCAGGTCGTAGGCCTTCTTGTACTTCTCCTTGGCCATGACGAACGTCCGCCACATGTCCACGAGGTCTGCATCGTCTACAATCGTGTAGTCCGTGTTCGTGTAGTTGGCCCCGGGTTGGCGTGGCGGCATGCCCGTGCCCTGCATAGCCACGTGCGACCCATCCGTGTAAACGCATGCCACGCCCGCGGCCGCGGCGATGTCCGAGTTGCCTGTCGAATCAATTACCGTCTTGGCCAGGACCACGCCGCGTCCGTCCGGGGTCGCAACCACGACGCCCTTGACGCGCCCGTCCTCAACAAAGGCCCCGCAGCCCAGCGCGCCGAACCAGATGTCTGCACCCGCTTTCCGGAGTTGGCGGCGGTACCATTCCATTTTCCACTCGACGTTCCAGGCGGGTTCGGGTTCGCCTTCAATGCCGCCCATGTTGGCAACGCCTTGATCGACTTCCGCGGTGAATCCCTCGCGAAATCCGTAGTAGTACTTGCCGATCAAGCCCAAGGTACCCACGCCGCCGAGGCCGTGGAGGTACTCGATCACGAGCGTCTTTGCGCCGCGCCGCGCAGCGCCGATGCCCGCGGGCGCGCCGCCTGTGCCGCCGCCGACAACCACCACGTCGTACTCGCCCAGCACCGGCAGCGACCGCGCAGCCGAGCTGACCGTCGGCAGGTCGCGCTGTATCGGTCGCACGCCAACCAGGAACTCGCGCACGTCGCCTTGCGCCCCGGGAGTGGTCTCCTTGCCCACCACGCGGACCTCAACCGGCTCGGGCGTACCCTTGGCATCTTGGGCAGCCGTCTCGCCGATGCGGCGCCCGAGTTTCATGAGGGCCAGTGGCCGCAGGAGCCTCTCGGCCGCCTCGCGCGTCACGTCCGCGCACCCTCCGAGCACGTAGAGCCGCTCGTGCCCGGCCGGCCGGAACGCGTCCAGGTCAACCTTGTCGGCGCCGGGCCAGGCGCCCAAGGCCGCCGTCCTGCCCTTCATCGGGTCCGGCGGAACCTGGAACAAGAACTCCGAGGCATCCACCTGCGTAACCGCCCAGGTCTTGTCGCGCGCAACCTGCTCGGCCTCGGCAAACGACGCGAACGCCCCGTCTTTCATAGGCACGGTGATGGCATACTCGACGGCGTCCTGATAGACGCCCCCGGCTTGGCCACGGGTCTCCGCCTGCACCGGCGCAGGCATCTTCCGCGCGCCGAGGTCTGCGGCCAGCCGGACATCCCCGCCGGCCACGACCCGGCTGAATGTCTGTGCGCCGGCCGGATACGGGCGAAAGGCTGCGCCCGCCAGGCGCGCCACAGCGGCCCGCGGCGTCGCATCGATAATGGTCTTCGCGATGACGGCCTGGCGGCCGGACCGGTTGGCCAGAACCACGCCGGCCAGCCGGCCTTCCGCGTCGCGCAGGACGTCCGCGGCATAGCAGCCAAACAGGAACTCGACGCCCGCATCCAAAAGCGCCTGGTCCAGCGTGCGCTTCACCTGCATGGGCATCGGAGGCACGCGGGCCGCCGTCTGTTCCGCGGCGCTGTCTTCCGCAGGGCGCCCCGCCGCCTTGACGACGATCTCCCCGAGCAGGAGGCGTTCCACGTGCGGGGTCTTCTTGACCAAGAGTTTGAGGTAGCGCGCCGTGGCCGAAAATTCGGCGGAGAGGTCAAGCGCCGCTTCGAGGAATGCGCCTTGGCCCAGCATCTCGTTCTGTATCTCGGCGACCTGCTGCCACGTGTCCTTATCGTTGCTTGTATAGACCGTCACGCTCGCGGTCTCGATGTCGTTGATGCGTTGAAAGGCGAGGACGTGCACCCCGCCGAGCGCCGTCTCGCGGCCAAGGTCGAGCACGATGGTGACGTCCCCATCGTATTGCACGCTGTGTTTGTAGGCATCGCCCCACTTCCCGTTGCCCAACTTCGACGGCGCTGCCGTGTCGGGATGCATGGGGGCGGAAGGCCGGTCTGTCTCATACGTAAACGGGAGCCCTTCACCGATTACGGGCGCGGCCGGCGGCGCGGCAAACACGGCCTGCGCGAGTGCCGATGCCGGTTCCTCGCCCGGCTCGAGCCATCGCTGGAACGCACCACAGACATCCTCGCCAAGGTACGGCCGCGGGGCCGCCAGGAAGACCTTTGCGCCACGCTCGGCCGCGGCCACGGCAGCAGCAACCGCGCCGGAACTGCCTCCCACGACCACGACATCCACATCGTAGGCCACGGGGATATCGCGCGCGGATTCATTCACGGTCATTCCGAAAGCGCGCGGCGTTTTCGTTACGAAGAGCATCAACAACAGCACAACGACAAAAATCGATCCGGTCTTCATAATCTCGACATCCTTTGCTTCAGCCTAAGGCAACTCTCAGAGAAACGGTCGCTACTCGACCCAAAACGTATAGAGCTTGGCATCTTTCAAGCGAAAACGCAATTGCACGATTTGGTCATGGATTTCGGACAGGTCTGCCCGCCCACGCCAGTGCACGGGAATGCGGACGCTATCCTCCGCTACCGGCACGGCCTGATCCGCCGCAAACGCGGGCAAGGGCTTGCCAGACGCGTCGAGGATTTCGACGCTAACGCGGCCGCCATCCGCGTCGGTATTGATGCAGAGCGTGTTGCCTTGCAGCTTGAGCGGCTTTGTGGTCAGCGTACCGCCGTCCGGGCCGGCGTCCATAGAGACGAATCCGTCCAGGCGCAGCGTGGCAAGGCCAATGGCGCCGGTGTTGGGGGTCTCGCCGTGGGTCGTGCTGCGGCCGGAGTAGTACAACCAGAGTTCATCGCCGACGCGTATGGGCGCCTCGGTGCTGGGCGCGTTGTTGCCGTAATCCCACGTGCCCTTCTCAGGGCTGCACGGCACGAACGGCTCGCGGAGCAGCCGGTCCCAGCGTCGCGCGTTCCTGCTGCTCGACAACTGGATGTCCACCATATCGGTTTCCACGTGCAGCATCCGAAGCATACCGAGATACACGCTCTCGTACCGGAAGATCGTCATGGCATATATCTGGTCGTCGGGCGCGTCCTGATCGTCCACGGTGGCCATGAAGTACGTGTCGGACCAATGGAAGAAGTCCGCGCTTTCCGCATACCCGCGTGCACGCTTACCGTCCCGAAAGATCTTCACAGAGGCCACCCACTTCTCGCCGACCGGGTCCCAATGCACGGACGTGCTGTCATAGCACTGATTCATGATGACCCCGTGGTCGCGCCAGTGAAGGCCGTCCGGCGAGGTGTACGCGTGCGTGCCCCCGGCCCGGATGACGGCCTTATAGCGCCGCGCGAAGTCCGGGTCATGCGGGTCGAAGATCACCGTCGTGTTGCTCGTCACGTTTGGGATAACGATGTTGTTGTCCTTCGAACCCTTGAACTCGTGCAGGCCCAGATCCGGCTTCGTCCACGCGAGACCGTCGTCCGACTCGGCGTAGCAAATGAACGAGGGTTGGCCCACGTGCTTGCCCCAGGCCAGGTACCACATGCGAAACCGGCCGGTCTCGGGCTCGCGTACCACCGCCCCGTACAACAGCACACTGAGCCCCTCCCAGGGCTTGTCTGCCACGAACAGCGGGTTATTCGGATGCTTTGTGACGGGATTCAACGTGCGTGTGACGCCGGTGGCCGATGCCACGACCGCGTCGTCAACAAAAAGCTGCTTCTCGCGTCCAACCACAATCGGGCTCTCGATTTCGGGCAGTTCCTTGCCCACGTCGCGCAACGGCGGTTCGGGTGGAGCCACTTCCGCGTGGAAACCAGGGACAGTCCCGTCTCGCTCTCGCGTCCTCCGGGACGCACGCTCACTTGGTACAGTCCCTGTTTTCCCAAGCACGCCGCCCATCCGAAGGTCGTCCCAGAAACCCGCGCCGTGGTGCTTGCCCTCGGACGTGTCCCCCACTTCGACTGCGAACAGTCGCTGCTCGGAATCGAGATCAGGATATGAACCAATCCACGTCTCGGCTTCGGGCGCCCCCACCCAGAGATCGACGAGGCCCTCGGCCTTTCTTCGATGCAGGATCACGCGGGTCCATTCGTCCTGCTTCAGGCCTTGGACAACGGCGTCCGTCCGTTCGGGTTCCCCACCGTGTACCACATCCAGCCGGTAGGTCCCGCTTTCCGCATCGCCGCTCGCAAGCAGCGTCAGTCCCGCCCTACCGCTGGACCACACGGTGATGTCCTGCAGATCGACGGCCAGGCCGCGCACCGGGCGAAACACGACTTCCGCCACGCCGTCGCCATCGAGCCGCGGCGCATCAAAGCGGGCCTGCAGCCGAACCCGGCCGATCTGGTCCGGGTCCGTCGTCTCGATATGCGCACAGCGCGACCCGCCAAAGCCGAAATCCTGCGTGATTTCGACGGTGCCTTCGTTGCGCCCTGCAAACGGATCCCCGAGCCAACGCACACCGGCATTGAGCGGCTGAATGACGCCGTCTACGTAGTCCTCAAGATCGGCGTTCAGCACGCGGCCGTCGGAGCGCGGCGCCACGGTTGTGTCATCACCGGTGTCCGGGTCATAGATCCAGGCAAACCGGCGGTCATTGATGAGCACCTCGGGTTGCCCATCGCCATCAAAGTCGGCCACGCGCGCATAGTACCCATAGCCGTAGTCGTCGGGCCGGCCGGGCACCTCGCCCCAATCCTGTGCCGCATTCTGTCTGTATGGGAACTCGATACACCGCCGCCCGAGACCGTCAATGACGTACGGCCAGCCGCCGTCCGTGAAGATCAGCTGGTCTGTGCCATCAGGGCCGAAACCGCGCAGCACCGTCGTCGGATCAAATACGTGGAACTTCTGCCGTTTGCAGGGCGCGGCTAGGCCAAGCGGGAAGTTCTCCGGCGGCATGATTTGCCACAACTCCTCACCGGCTGCGTCGAGAAGCTGCAATTCCGCGCGCTTATTGTGGACGAACACCTGGGTCCCATCCAGGCCCGGATGGAAATGCCCCACCTGGCAATGCTGCGGATGCGTCCCCTTCCGCTTCCACAGCAGCCGGCCCGTCTTTGCCTCCAGCAGATATGCCGTATCACTGGCCGCGAGCGCAATGCATGACTTGCCGCCGACCTCCCCGATCACCATGTCGTCGACGTGCATCTCCCCGGCGTCCCATTCTTCCTTAGGCACAGGCTCGAAGGTCCACACGGTAGACAGGTCATGATCGACAAGGTTGTACCCGATGATAAACTCGTCGAATCCATCGCCATCCACGTCCACGGCGAGCGGCGTGTGCCCCGCGCCCAGGTAGTCGGCCGTCTTCAATAGCTCGAGCCGGCTGTTGTAGAACCAGGCCGGGTTCGCATACGGGTGCGGCGGATAGGCGCGCTCCGGGTTCTTCGCGAGGATCGTCCAGTCGGCCGGGCCGGGGCCGGTGCGTCCTATGCAGACGATGTGGGCGTTATCCGCAGGCGCCGGCACGGACTGCTTGATCGCGCCTGACACCGCATCGATCACGAGCAGTTTTCCGCGTCGCGCGCAAACCACCTCAAGCACGCCGTCGCCGTCAATGTCCGCACAGGACAGCGCGCGCTCGCCGGAGTGCGACACGAACGGGCGCTTCCCGGACCACGGCTCCCCGACTCGCCACAGGACCTTGCCTTCACCATCGGTGGCCGTGAGGCAGAAATGATTGCACTCGGTTTCACTGAAACGCTCGTTCCACGGCGGGCAGTCGAACACCTTCGAGTGGAACATCCCCGCCGCCTGCAACCAGAGCACCTCGGCCCGCCCGTCCCCATCCAGGTCGACCGGGAAAGGGATACCGCCATACCCCTCAAGCGCCAGTTCCTCGGCAAGCCCGAAAGACCCTGCAGGCGCGCCCTGCTCTGCGCCGGCCGGAACCGCGATGGCCACTGCTGCCAACAACACGATCATCCTACGCCCTCCTAATTTGGGGACAGACTACGAAACTCTTGAGATTCTAGCCCCGAATGCACACCCAGATTACACCAATCAGTCTCTGTAAGCCTATATTTCCGTGTGCTTTCCACCAAACTTGTCCGGAATAGCGAGCCAGACCTCGCAAGCGAGGTATTTCGTAGTCTGTCCCCAAATTAGTGCATTTTGTCCCGGCAGTAGGCGATGATGGTCTCGCGGTGGTCGTCGTCGCGGGAGGGTACGTTGGACTGGTCGATGATTGGGGCATTCTCGTCGAGGTACGTTTCCGGCAGGTTGTCGAAGCTGCGCCATGCCGTGATCGCTTTGGTCAGGGCCTCGACTTGGTCGCGGTAGGCGGGATCGTCGTGGCGGTTGGTGGTCTCAACGGGGTCTTTCTCGAGATCGTAGAAGAGTGCTTGCTGTTTGGGGTGGCCCAAGAGGAGTTTGTATTGCTTTGTTCGCACCATGGCGCTTCTTCCGCGGCGGCTTTCCGCGAAGACCATGTCCCGCCCTTCCGTGTCGCGGGCGAGGTCCAGGCCGTGCATGGTGTCGGCGGGGGTGCACCCGGCTTGGCTGAGGATGGTGGGCGCGACGTCCACATTGCTGACGAGGGCCTGGGAGGCAGTCCCGCGGTCGCGCCCTGAGGGATACTTGATGATCAGGGGGACTTTGACGAGCGGCTCGTACATGTGGTTTCCCTTGAGTATCATGTGATGGTAGCCCATGTACTCGCCGTGGTCGCTCGTGAAGATGATGAGGGTGTCATCGTACAGGCCTTTGCGCTTCAGGACCTCTATCATGCGGCCGACCTGTCGGTCGATGTGCTGAATGCTCGCGTAGTAGTAGGCCATAACCCGGCGCAGGCTGGCTTCCGTGAGGTCCGCGTTCGGGAAGTAGCCTTTGCTCAGCGCCTGGTCGTGCGGGAAGCAGGCCTCGCTCCAGCCGGGCAGCAGGGACAGCGCGTCCGGGTTGTACGCATCGCAAAACTCCTGCGGCGGATCGAAGGGGTGGTGGGGTTTGATGAACCCCGCCATGAGCAGCCGGCGCGACGGCCCCCACTCATCGAGGGTCTCGACCGCGCGGTCGCCGATCCACGTGGTGGAATGCCACTCGCGCGGCAGGTTGGACGGCAACGCGCCGAAGTGCTCCCAGTACTCGGGGCGTGCGTCCGCCCTGAACTCGCGTTCCTGATCCTCGAGGTCGTTGTAGTCGACCAAATCGTGTGCGCGCAGTTGACGGTGGTAGTCGTCATCCCAGCGGCCCGGGCCGTTCTGCTCTGACAGGGCCATCTCCTCT
>Ga0272441_10015615_pt1 | contig 10612 bp, 8 predicted proteins | sample SSMProp6N_FD_193582 | JGI IMG/M metagenome (GOLD analysis project Ga0272441, IMG submission 193582) | Marine sediment archaeal communities from Little Sippewissett salt marsh, Falmouth, MA, United States - SSM-Prop-6N | ecosystem: Environmental > Aquatic > Marine > Wetlands > Sediment ...
CTTTTGCCAACCATCCGAACTTTCCCATGAAAACTATGATGTTCTACAACCCACTGTTCGCTTATCTCGGTTTCTTGATGAAGTGCCCTGTCCTGCGGTTTCCATATCCGACTTTGGGTTGGGGATTAAATTGTGCTTTTCTTTTTGGTGATAAGCTAATATTTGGGCATTTTTATTTAGGGGGTCATCTATTACTGGATACGTTTGAGGGTGCAAGGTTTGGCTGTGAAGAGACAGAAATGGAGCAAAGAGTTCGGCGAGTGGTTCCGAGATGTGCTCATAAACGCGGGCATAATGGATTACCGTTATCCCATCAAGGGCTCAGGCGTGTGGATGCCCTACGGGTTCAAGATACGAAAAAACGTGCTCGACATTCTGCGCTATCTGCTGGACACTGCAGGACATGATGAAACCCTGTTTCCACTCTTGATTCCCGAAACCTCCCTTGCCCAAGAGGCTGCACACGTTAAGAGCTTCGAGGGAGAATGCTTCTGGGTAACCCACGGCGGCTACGACAAACTAAAGGTACGTTATGCCCTGCGCCCCACAAGCGAGACAGTCATAGCGCCTATGCTGAAGATGTGGATTCGCTCCCACGCAGACCTGCCCATGAAACTTTATCAGATCGTGAACGTTTTCCGCCACGAAACAAAGGCAACCCGTCCCATCATACGGATGCGGGAGGTCGCCACCTTCAAAGAAGCCCACACCTGCCACGCCACCTCTGAGGAATCCGAACAGCAGATACAAACGGCTGTGGAGCTCTACAAAATGTTCTTTGATATCGTTGGGGTTCCCTACGTTGTCTCCAAGAGACCAGACTGGGACAAGTTCGCCGGAGCACTTTACACCATAGCTTTTGACATGTTGTGCCCAGACGGCAGGGTTCTCCAGATTGGAACTGTGCATAATCTGGGGCAAAACTTCGCCAAAGCCTTCGACATAACCTTCGAAAACAAGGATGGCAGTCAGGAGCACATCTGGACAACCAGCTACGGGATTTCTGGAAGAGGAATCGCCGCAGTTCTGATTGCCCACGGAGACGACAACGGCGTTGTTTTGCCTCCGATAATAGCGCCAATACATGTGGTTGTTGTTCCTGTTCCCTACAAAGGAAAAGAAGAGCAGGTAAACGAGGCTTGCAAAACTGTTGCCTCCAAACTTGAGGACGCAGGATTCAGGGTTGCGCTGGATTCACGGAAAGAGTTGACTCCCGGAAACAAGTTCTATTACTGGGAGCTGCGGGGCGTGCCCATCCGAATCGAGATTGGTCCCCGAGACTTGGAGAATGGGGTCGTCACGATTGTAAGACGGGACACGCTGAAGAAGCAGACATGGAAGATGGATGATGTGGTTTCGGCTATGCAAACGTTTGCGTCGGATATAACCCGCGACCTGAAAGCAAACGCTGAATCGTGGATGAAAGAACGGGTTTACCGCGTTGACAGCTTGTCCGAGGCGAAAACTTTGCTGAAACGCAAAGCGGGAATAGTTGAGGTTCCGTGGTGCGGCAAGGACACGTGCGGTCACAGCCTAGAGGAAGCGGTTGACGCTCGGCTGTTGGGATTCCCCGAAGACACCACAGAAACGGTTGACGGAGAATGTCTGGTCTGCGGAGAAAAAGCAACAAACGTCGTAAGGGTTGCCCAAGCATACTAGCATCCACAGAGAAGCTGTTAATACTTTGTAACCGCAATTTAAGAAAGCAGAACCCGTTAAGGTATTCAGCAGATGTCTAGACTGGAGAAAGATTGGAGGCTATGAACAGTTGCTGACGAAACTTAAACAACGAGCCCAGCAGTGGTTCGCCGCGGAAGCGAAGCTGCTTCACAAGTTGGGCTTGTCGCCAAACCACGTAAGCATCCTGGGGATAGCCTTCGCCGTGCTTTCCGCCGTCACCTACTGGCAGTGGGAACTTAATCCCCTCCTGTTGATACTGGCGCCGGTTCTGATGCTCGTCTCTGGTTTCCTTGACGCACTAGATGGAGCATTGGCACGATTGTATGGGGAAGCCACAAAGTTTGGCGGATTCTTTGATTCGCTTCTTGACCGATACGCTGACGCAATCGTCCTGTGCGGAATAATCCTCGGCGGCTTAACTGAATTGTCGTGGGGGCTCGCCGCGCTTGTGGGCTCCATGCTGGTCAGTTATGCTCGGGCAAGGGCAGAAGCTGAGGGCGTTAAAATGGAGTCCGTGGGGCTTGCTGAACGAGCAGAACGCATAGTGTTCTTGGCGTTGGCAAGTTTCCTCAGCTTTGTCTGGCTTGACGCCATATGCTGGGCAGTCCTTGTTCTTGCGGTTCTCACAAATCTGACCGTAATTCAGCGGGCAATCTATTTCCGTAAGGCGTTACAATGACGTGAAAAGAAAAAGATTCTTGGTTTAGCGCCTTCGTCTTTTTGGGGTGCTCTTTCTCCGCTCGTTTTTAGAGCGCACCTTTACCACGCCACGATGCACTGCACAGGAAACGCAATAATACGTTGTTTCTGTGCGGCTGGCAATGTATGTGCCCGATTGACGAAGTTCCTTGTAGAGGCGAGAGTCCACTAATGAGACTCTTCGTGAGACTCGTTTGGCTTTGTCGCGGGGAACTTGCTGACCACAACCACTGCACTGAACCAGTGATCCTTTGCCTTTGCTGCCTTTTGCTCGTCCTCTGGACTTTCGTTTAACTGGCATTAGCTTTTCCTCACGTTGTATTTTAAACGGGGGTTATTAAGTATCACCGCAAACTGTTCATATATCTTACGTTTTTTGCAGGTTAACAGCTACTTTGCTCGTGTGGGCGTCGCCTCAGTGAACCCTTTTTTCGTGTCGCCACCACAGTTAGGCTTGATTCAAAAGAATTAAATGAGTGCGGTTTTAATATGCGATGAAGTCAATTGTATACATGAAGAATCGGTGATGTGCGTTGGGTCGTGTTGGTAAAGGCGTTAAATGTAGCGTGAAAGGATGCAAACTGGATGCGATACGCTCATTATCTCGGGATAAGGTGAGCGCCGCAGGACTAAAAGTTGATGAAAGTAGACGCTCCTACCTCTGCAGACTTCATTACAAAGAATACAAAAAGGGCAGCAAAAAGGATAAGATGCTGGAGAAATGGAGGTTCAAAGGCTGAGAATCCTCCAGTTACACTCAAACTTCATCGAGTACGAGGCAGTAGAGAAGGAGATAGAGTCAGCTGAGGAACCCGAAAAAAGAAAGGACCGTCTAGAAGAACTCGCCGTGCTATTCACCGCAATCGAAAAGGGAGACACCGCAGAAATCGCCAAAAAAGCCATGGAGAACACCAAAGCCTCCCTTGACCGGTTGAAGGTTAACCGAGTTCTGATTTACCCATACGCGCACCTAAGCAACAACCTTGCGAAGCCAGCCGACGCCTTGAAGCTCATCAAAGAAATGGAAAGAATCGGCAAAGAATTAGGGTTCGAAACCCACCGGACACCCTTTGGCTGGTGCAAAAAATTCTCAGTTTCTATTAAGGGGCATCCCCTAGCCGAGCACCTCAGAATCATATCCTCTGAATCTGCTGAGGAAGAGGTTGTCTGCGACGCACTAAAGGCGGAGGAGAAACTCCGTTCATTATGGTATGTTCTGCAGCCGGACGGGGAGCTGATTCCAGTAGAGAAATTCCGTTTCAAAGACTGCAAAAGTCTGAAGAAACTATGCAGGTACGAAATCAAGAAGGTCCGCGCTGTTCAGAAGGTTCCGCCTCACGTGCCATTGATGAAGCGGCTGGAGATAGCCGATTATGAGCCTGGAAGCGACCCCGGCAACCTCCGGTGGTACCCTAAGGGTCGTTTGATTAAGTCGCTGATTGAAATGTATGTGACGGAGCGGGTTATCGATTACGGCGGGATGGAGGTTGAAACTCCAATCATGTATGACATCGAGCATCCAGCCATAGCACATTATCTTCAGCGGTTTCCCGCTAGACAGTATCTGCTGTGCTCTGACAAGCGGGACTTCTTTTTGAGGTTCAGCGCTTGCTTTGGGCAGTTTCTTATGGTTCATGATGCCCAGTTCAGTTATCGTCAGCTTCCCCTGCGAATCTACGAGATGACCAAGTACTCGTTTAGAAGGGAGAAGAGCGGCGAGTTAACAGGATTGCGGAGGCTCAGGTGCTTCACGATGCCTGACTGCCACGCCATGGTTGCTGACTTGGAGCAGGCGAAGAAGGAGTTTCTGGTTAGGTTCAAGCTTTCCAAGGAGCTTCTGGAGAAGGGCTTGGAGCTGAGCAAGGAAAACGATTACGAGTTGGCTATCCGGGTGACGAAGGACTTCTATGATGAAAACAAGGACTTCGTTCTGTCCATGGTGAAGCTGTTCGGCAAGCCTGTGCTAGTGGAGATGTGGGAGGAAAGGTTCTTCTATTTTGTTTTGAAGTGGGAATTCAATTTCGTTGACAACTTAGGCAAGGCTTCAGCCCTCTCCACCGACCAGATTGACATAGAAAACGCGCGGCACTACGACATGACCTACGTTGACGAAAACGGCGAAAAACAGTATCCGCTGGTTCTCCACTGTAGCCCAAGCGGCGCCATCGAACGAGACATGTATGCCCTGCTGGAGAAGGCGCACAGAGACTCCTTGAAGGGCAAAGCTCCGATACTGCCGTTGTGGTTGGCTCCCACTCAGGTGAGGATAGTTCCTGTTTCAGAAAAGTTCGAGGATGACGCTGAAAAGCTGATGAAAAAGGTCGAAGGCAGCAGCATACGGGTTGACGTGGATGACCGACCCCTCAGCCTAGGCAAGAAGGTTAGAGCAGCCGAGAAAGAGTGGGTGAACTACGTTATCGTCATTGGCGAGAAAGAGGTCGGCTCAGATGTACTGCCTGTCAGAGACAGGAAAGCTGGAAAGAAAACCCGAAACATGAAAATCCAAGAACTAATCGACGAGATAAATGCAGAAACCGCGGGCAAGCCCTTCAAGCCCCTGTCCTTGCCGAAGCTGCTGTCGAAGAGACCCCAGTTTGCGTTCTAAGCTGTCATCTTTTAGATGCGTAGAGGAAGCAGTAGCCATCTTCCTAAGACCGTTTCAAAAAAATCAAACAATATAGAGTTCTGGATAATCTGGACCTCCAACAAGGTCAACTAGTTTTTTTGGCATCCATCATATAGTTTTAATAACAATCAAACTCCATTTTTAGTTGAAGACATTGCAAGTTTGGAGAGCTAATTTTTGAAATCAGCGGAAGTGGAGAAATACAAATTCAACAATAACGTCCATATAGCGGTAATCGGAAAATGTGGTGAATGTTTCTACTGCGTAAATGCTTGTCAAGAAAACGCTATCAAAGAGTGGAAGCCTCCTACCGTTGATCACTCTCTTTGTACAAGATGCATGAAATGTGTTGAAGTATGCCCACGAAATGTAATGCAAATAATACAAACATGAAACATTCGTCATGTAAAATACGGATTTCAATTTCTGGTTTGAGTACCGCTTCTTTTGATGTGCCGCCCAATAACGCGTCGTTTTTCAAGATGAAGCTGTTTGTGAAAAACGGGTTCATTTGAGTTAACTTCTTGTCCTCTTTTGCGCGCACTTTTAGGTCAAATTTTCTTGACTTAACCTTTTTTGGTTGGTCAATTTTTTTTGAGAAAAAGTTTTATATGTGTATGATTCTAAGGGTTGGATAATCCAGCCAATTTGAGTTGAGAAATATGAACAAGAAAATCATTATCGTAGTAATATCAATAATAGCGATTATATCCGTTGGAATAGCAGGAGTACTCTACCTTAATCAACCACCACAATCAGAGGAATTGGAAACACCAATCACAATTCAGGATGGTGCAGGTTACACTGTCACTATCTCAGAATATCCCGAAAGAATAGTATCCATTGCACCCAGCTGCACCGAAATATTGTTTGCAATTGGATTAGAAGACAAAATTGTTGGAGCTCCAATATATGATCATTATTCAGCTGAAATTCAAGATGCACTTGATTCCGGAGAAATTACCTCTGTTGGCGACTTCCAAACCATTAGTATCGAGACTGTTGTAAGTTTAGATCCAGATCTAATACTCTCTAAAGGAGGATTTCAGCTTTCAACTGCAAATCGATTCATAGAACTTGAAAAAACAGTAGTGGTTTTGACGCATTCAGGGTTCACTGGGTATCTTGATGACATTTCTTTGATTGGTCAAGTAACAGGACAGGACGATGAAGCGGCGGAGTTTGTTGCAGAAATTGAAGGTGAGGCGCAGATGATTGAAGATAAAACAAAAGATTTGGTGAAACCAAAAGTCTATGTTGAATATGGTGCTATGAACAGTTATGGTGCGGAATCTGTTGTCAACGAGTTAATTACTAAAGCAGGTGGCACGAATGTCTTCGCAGATTTTGATGGTCAATATTTGACAACATCAACTGAAGAAATCCTGAATGAAAATCCTGACATAATCATAATTTCTAGCGGAGTGATGTCAAGTTATTATGGATGCACTCCCGATGAGATAAAAAGTCGTGAAAGTTGGGATCTTTTATCCGCCGTTATCAACGATGAAATCTATGAAGTTGACGAGAATTTAATTACTGTTGCAGGACCTGACATCGTTGATGGAATAAAAGAATTGGCGCAAATATTCCATCCCGAAGCCTTCAATACTAGCTAAAACAGAAAGTTAATCAACTAATTGTTGATTAGACAAAAGGCAAGTCGTTGATTTAAATGGACGAAAACTTGCCACCCCCCATTTTTAATCGCCTGTCTCGTTGGAAACTTATCTTATTATTACTTGTAGCTACATTGATACTGTTGGTCTTAGTAGTCATAACAATTGGGCCCGTGCAGATTTCATTAAGTAATGTTTATACGATTTTGGTCAAAGAGATTCCTTTAATTGGAGACTTTGTTGAAGGTGAGATTCCTGCAATCGAAACCGAAATTGTTCTTAACATTAGATTGCCAAGGGTTTTGGGTGCAGCAATTGTTGGCGTTGCTTTGACAGCTGCAGGTGTTGTTCTTCAGGGATTACTTAGAAATCCGATGGCGGACCCCTATGTTTTGGGGATTTCTGCGGGAGCTAGTTTAGGGGCTTCGTTGGCTATAGGGTTTGGGTTTGGAGCCACTGTCTTGGGTTTCTTGTATGCAGTTCCGTTGATGGCTTTCATTTGTGCTCTTGGAACAATCTTTTTGGTGTATAATGTTGCGAAGCTCAGCGGCGGGAATTCGATGTTATCGTTGTTGTTGATAGGAATTGCCGTGAGCAGTTTCTTGTCAGCAATTGTTTCGTTTATTAAATTGATAAGTGTTGATGCATTGCATGGGATAATTTATTGGATTATGGGTAGTCTTCAGTTTGCAGGTTGGAACCATGTTTATATTGCTTCACCTTTGATTTTGGGCGGCATTGTCGTGATTTTTTTCTTTGCAAGAGACCTGAATGTTCTTTCTCTTGGAGAAACGCAGGCTCAACATCTTGGGGTAGATGCTGAGAAACTTAAGACTAGACTGTTGATTTGTGTATCGTTAGTTACTGCTGCTGCAGTTTCAATAAGTGGGATAATCGGTTTTATTGGTTTAATTATTCCTCATTTAACAAGAATTTTGGTTGGTCCGGATCATAGAATCTTGATACCTACGTCGGCTCTTTTGGGGGCAATTGTGCTCATTGTCTGTGATACATTAGCCCGTGTTTTGATGAGTCCAGCGGAGATTCCTGTTGGCATAATCACTTCACTTCTCGGGTCTCCATTTTTTGTTTACCTGCTGCTTAACAGAAAAAACAGACGGAGTACTTGGCAAAACTAGCTTCGTGCATGCCCGCGCATACTTTAATGGTTTAGCGGAAAATGTTGTGGTTCTGGACAGCATTCATCTTTGGTTGCTTGTTTTGGGTCAGTCAGTACAGCCGTTGTGAGAGTTGATGTTTGGGGTTAAACTTTGATGCCCCTGAATATACTAATTGAAGTGTGAAGGTTCGACGGAAATCTTGTGTTGTGCTGCTGAATTTCTGAAAAAAGATATTTTTCAACAATACACTGTTATTAGGAGCCTAATAGGGTCTGCATGCATATTTCGGTGTTAACAAAAAATTGTGAAACCCTGTCTTCAACAAGAAACAACCAGATTCCATGAAGAGACTAAAAGATGGGCAAGAGAACACATCTCTGAGAATATGAAACTGGCAGTTTAGCTGACGGATTAAACTCTCTCTTCAAACGTAAGGTTGAGATTCCGAGAATAAAGCATGGTAAAAGACAAACTCTTGACACTTTAATTAATGAAGAAGCTCTTTTATTGGCTAAGTTTCTGAGAAACGAAAAGAAGGAATGGAAACCAAGACTCCTAATAGTAATGCTTACCGTGCGTGCATAGGAAAATGAATTAATCAAGTTAACATGTAATCTGTACTCATCCAAAATTAGGTCATCTAACATAAGAGTAGCTACACTTGCCCCACTCCAGTCCAAGCTCCAAAAGACATCAGTTTTTATATTATGTTTTTGTCCAACCTGAAGATTGTTGATTTGAAATGTCTTACCAAGATGTTCGTCACCCTGAACTACGATTCTCAAAGTTAAACCTTCCACATTGTTGATTCCAAGATTTTGAATTGTCACATTAACATGGGAAGAGATTGTCACCCCAACACAAGGAGTAAAACCCCAAACTGAGAACTCCGTAATATTCACTCTATTAGTAAACTTGGCAATCAGTGATTCTAGTTCAAGGGTTTGATTTTGCAGTTCAAGGTTTTCTAATTCTAGTTCATCAATCTGGTTTTTCATTTCGCTAGTTTGGTTTTGGCATTCATCTATTTGACTTTCAAGGTCAGAGATTTAATTTTCGAGCTCACTGTTACTACGTTCTAAATCACTAATCTGATACAAGAAATAACCACTAACAAAACTTAACACCACAATGATAATAATTAAAACAGCGGCTAATTTTTTCATGCAATGCATCAAAGGCTCGTCTACTCTTAGAGTTACAACGAAGAAAGACAAACCAGCACCAAGGATTGTTGCCAAATTTGGTGATCAGAGTCACGCTATTGCAAATTTTTTGAAGGAAAGAAGACGTATTAAGTGGATTTTTGCGCAAAATCACTAATTCTTTTATGTGTTGGTCTTTTTCTTACGTAAAGCCCATGGCAATGCGATGAGTATTGCTGGCGTCATTACTACTGCTGAGGCAATAAGTGCTGAATACAACTCTAATGTAATTAAACCCGATGTGAGTAGGACATATTGAACAATAAAACCTGTGCTAAATCTCACGTTCACTCCTAAACCCAACAATAGCGAATCTTGTTTTCCAAGCATTTTTCGGAATAACATATACGAACCAAACATTTTTGCACAAAACGTCGTAAACAAAATAACAACAAGTATCAGTGGATAGACAAAAATCGTGGAGAATGACAAACTAGCACCTACACTCAAAAAAAAGATTGGTGAAAGAAAGATATACCCCAAAAAATTAACTGTTTTTTCGTCATTTTGAAAGTCTTCTGTCGGTAACAGACTTCTTGTAACAATGCCACCAAAGATAGCACTGATGGCTGCTAAACTCTCAAATACAAAACTTCCAACAACAACGAAAGAAAAGAAAAACAATAATACCAACAAAGGACGAATAAATTGAAAGCTGATTTGATTAGCTAAAACTGATTTGATTCTTGGCGCAACTTTTAATAAAATTCCCGTTAGAATAAAAATTCCAACTAAATCCAGTATAACGAAGATTGGGTCTGGAAAATTTTGGATGTCAAGTGTTGGAAGAAATATCGGTAAAAATGGGATAAGTATTAGGGTTAACACTTCTAAAATGTCATCTAATGTTCCAATTCCTAAAATTATTTGACCCAATTTTGTTTTCACCAAGTTATAGTTTGCTAAAATAGGGAGAAGAACCGCCTCACCAACTGTTGCAAAGGAAAGCGCAACCACAATTGCTACTAATGGAGAATTATCTATCTGGGAAGGAAATATCAAAATAAGAATTATTCCGACAATTAATGCTTCAAGACCCACGATTATTATTGCGCCTTTGATGATGTGTCTTCCATACTGTTTAATCTGTTTAATCTCGAGATTAAACCCAATCATATAGAGCAGAAAGAGCATACCCATCGTTGATAATGTAGTAAATGCCTCATGTTCAAGAGTTGTAGTAAAAATCCCAAAAATAGAAAAAATAATCCCCAAAAAAAGTGCTGAAAACATCCACGGCATCTTAAGGTATTTCTCTAACAGATAACCAACTACAAAAGAAAAAGCAAAAGTAACTGTAATCAAGAGAAAAACAAACTGCAAAACTATAAACCTCCTAGTGTTTTGCTAACGAAAACAAATGAATCAGGTTTCACTCTCGTTTACTTCGCCTTCTTATCTACTAAAAAATGGTTTGCTGCTTTTTATTTTTTTGGCGTGTGGGTGAGAGAGCAGGCGGGCGGGGGAGCGGGCGAGCGAAAAAGCGCACGTACACGTACGTACACGCGAAAGCGTCTGCACACGTCCGTGCGAACATGTGTGTGGGGTTAAATTTTAACCTGCTTCAAACGTTTTGCTGTCTGTTTTTTCATATCGCTATGTGTTTGTGTGTGTTTTAGTCGAAGTCGAAGATTGTTCTTCCTTTTGAGAAGCTTAGAATGA
>Ga0272441_10015616_pt1 | contig 10612 bp, 7 predicted proteins | sample SSMProp6N_FD_193582 | JGI IMG/M metagenome (GOLD analysis project Ga0272441, IMG submission 193582) | Marine sediment archaeal communities from Little Sippewissett salt marsh, Falmouth, MA, United States - SSM-Prop-6N | ecosystem: Environmental > Aquatic > Marine > Wetlands > Sediment ...
GCCGATAACTCTGATACGCTGTTGGAAATCGCCTCGAACATGGATATGGTCGTATTGGGACCGGGGATATCCCTCAACCACGAAACCCAGCAGACAGCCCGCGATCTCATAGCGAAAATCCCGGTACCGTTACTCGTCGACGGTGACGGAATCACCGCCGTGTCCAACAAACCGGAGATTCTTAAAAAACGCCAAAATGATACTATTCTGACCCCCCATCCCGGTGAAATGTCCCGTCTGGCACATAAGGATATTTCGACGATACGGGAAAACAGAGTTTCGATATTGCGGGAATTCGCGATGGAACATGGAGTATACACCGTCCTTAAAGGGGCTCATTCCCTCATCGGTTCACCCGATGGTCAAGTATATATAAATCTCAGCGGAAATCCCGGCATGGCCAGTGCGGGATCGGGCGATGTTTTGACGGGAACCATCGCGGCGATGTTTGGAATGGGAATGCCGCTCCCTGATGCCGTAAAAAAAGGCGTGTTCATACATGGATTAGCCGCCGATCTTGCAGCTCTCGTGAAGGGGGAAGACGGTATTACGGCGGAAGATATCCTTGGTTATTTACCACACGCGGTTCATTCGGACCGGGTGGGATTCCCGAAAGAACTTGAAGATAAATATCGTGGTGTTCACGTAATCTGATGTCGACGGATCTACCCCATTTTTCACCGGGATTCTGCCGTAGCCGCCGATATATGTACCTTATCGGCGTTACTCTTTTTCAGGATTCTTTATATCAGATAAGAGCCGTTCGGCCAGATTCTCGTCTTTCGAGTAGACTCCCCAGACATACCTTTCATCCCGCCTGAGAAAGACGTCACCGTTCGACTGATGATAGGGATCATGTAAGGAAACCACGGATGACGAATATCTGATGGAATCATCATCACATTCCGCAAGTGAACAGAACGAATCAACTATTCCTCGTGCGCCTTCGGTATCCGCCGCATTTATGAGAAACATCGTAACAGTGATTCCATCACAATCATAATCCACGGTGTACACTGATTGGAGAAATTCATGTCCGAGATAGTCGCTCGCGATGAACATCTCAGTTCCCTGAACCCTGCCATTGTCAGGGAAATATGAAAACTCCCGGGGAAGTTGACTCCTTCCCTCGATTGTCTCCTCAATCAATACCGCTACGGCGGTAAGAAGTGAATCACCTTCCAGACCGTATCCCGATATTTTCACATAATATCGACCCTTGAGAAAATTCAGTATTCCCTGTTCCAAATACCCTTCCACACCCACCGGGATACGATTGGAGCTCGGAAGCCGTTCCTGACTATAGATACCGAAAGCATTCACTTCATCCCCATGTTCGTATACATCGATGGTGATAAAAGCTCCCCCGGTGTTTTCATAGTTCATTACATCCAGCTCTCTGAAATCGTATCGCAGATATATATCCGCTGCGCCGTTTATATAATCGTAGAGCGTTTGCTCAGTGTAATGATCCGGAGTATCCGATCTCATCCAGCCGCTCAAATCGGGAAACTCGATTTCCGATCCCGTCCCGATCGACACCAGGCCGAGAAGCAATACGATGCACAGGAATTGCGATGTGGTATTATTCATTACAGCATTTCCTCCCCTGCCGATAGTTCCTCCGCAAGCAGTGCTCTCATTTAATATAAGTTTTCAAGGTCTCGGCCAGTGTTGACCCGAGAACCGGAAGTGAATAGCGTTCCATAACAGTTTTTCGAGCGCTCTCTCCCAGTTCCCGTCTCGATTGCGCTGATATGATCAGTCGTTTGAGAGACTCGATAAACTGATCCCTACCGTCGGCAATCAATCCATTTTGTTCATTCCGTACAACCGAGACCGCCTCTCCACGATTCGATACTACCACCGGTAGTCCCGATGCCATGTATTCAAAAAGTTTTGTAGGGCTTTTTCCGCGCGTCCATGGATCGTCATTGACCAGGGGCAGTACGCCTATGTCTGCTTCCCTAACAACGGTACACATTTCGTCAGGCTCAATCCAGTCTATGAATTGAAACCGATCATTGAATCCGGACCTCCGGGCATACGATCGTACTTCTGACATAAATGGTCCTCGTCCTACGATTTTCAAAACGACATCAAACCCGGAGGAAACCAGAGAACTGATAACATCAATGAGGAAAAGAACATTATCCCGGATAATCTCGCCCCATACGACACCGTTCCATAAAACGGTGACCGGTGGACCGGATTCGTAGGTTTTCTTCGATACGAATCGATCCGTATCAACGCCGGTGGGGATATACACCACACGCTGCGTGTAGGTGAGAAGGTGTTCGCGTAGAAAACCGCTTGCCGCGACACAAAACGCCGCCTTACCCGCAACGGATGCAAGAATTTTTTCCGGTTCTGCCGAACCGAAGAGAACATCCTGAAAGCGATTGTTTTTAAAACCGCAGAAGAGCGGAACGCCATATGGATCAGCCCCGATTTCAAAATCATCATAGTCGAGGATATACGGCTGACCCGTCAAACGGGCGGCCCAGAGAGCTGACAGGGAATGATAATGCAGTTTCTGTATATACAACACCGATCGTGGATAGCGGAGAAGACGAATCAGTGCTCGAAGAATCAATGAGATCCGCTTTCGATCAGACAAACCATACATCTCCGCTTCCGGAGTATTCGGGGCGATCCGATCATGAAACGACATGACTCGAGTTTTGAATCCGTGACGTCTCAGCTCGGAGGCGAAATTATAGCACCGTACCCTCGTATGGGGATACGAGTAGCCGCTCAATCCAACGAATTGGACGACTCTGTCGAATCTGTTCATTCGGATAACGCTACAGCGTACGCACGTTCAAGATTCCTCGCCACTGACTCCCAGCTATGCCGTTCAAACGCCCTTTCTCGAGCTTTCTTGCCGAATGCCCGCCGACGATCGGGATCAAGGAGCAACTCATTGATCGCATCACTTAACGCATGAATATCGCCCGGCGGAACAAGAACGCCACATCCGGAGACCATCCGCTCGACTTCACCGACTGAGCTGGCGACGATGGCTTTACCCCCGGCAAGATACTCCACCACTTTGAGCGGGCTTTTTGCGCGTGTGGCTTCATTATCTTCAAAGCATGCAACAGCGATGTCGGCCGCGGCAAGAAATTCCGGGATTCTTCTGTATGGAACCGTTCCGGTGAAAATAACTCGATCATGTATACCCATGGACTTCGCGGCAAGTTGGAGCTCCGGAAGCCGCCAGCCTGATCCCACGACCATGAGAGTAACGCTTGGTTGTTTTTCAAGGAGTAGAACACCCGCTTCAAGAAACTGCTCAACGTACTGAGTTGCATGCAGTTGCCCAAGATACATGACAATCGGACCATGTATATCAAACTGGCGTTTGATTTCCGCACCTGATGCGGTGTGTCCGAACAGAGTCAAGTCCGCACCTACGGGAGTGGAAAAAATCCGTTCATCGGGAATCCCCGCCCGTTCTGCGAGACGTCGTAATAATTCGCTGGCAACCGAGACGGTATCCACGAGTCGCGGTAGGCTTCGTTCCATCAACTCGAGCCAGGCGGGAGCATGCCCGTTTGTTTCGATTTCCTGAATTTTGTATTCCCAGTCATCCCAATCATAATGAATGGGTCGTCCCGTCATGTATGCGGCCCACAGCGTCGGAATTACGGCGTGGGGCATACACTTCTGTATATGAATTATGTCTGCCCGCCGCGCATATTTTTTGAGAAGTCGAGTGTTTTTTTCGAGAGCGGAAAGATTCCTTCCGAGTTCGATTACTTCTATGTTTTCAAGACCCGACTCATCAATGACCCTCTTGCCTTCCAACCGATGATGGGCAAGTGTTATATTATGTCCCGATTCGGCCAATTCCCTGGCAAGAAAACGAATTCTAACGGTCCACGGCTCCTGAGGTGAATGAAGATCATGAGGATGGACCATCAGTATATTCATGATCGGATCCCCGTTCTCACGGTGAATGCGTTTTTCCATTTACGAAATCCCTGTACGGCAAGATGAGTCACACCCACGATCGTTAACCGCAAGAGAGAACCCCACTGCGCTACCTTTCGGTGCTTTTTCACCGTCCGGCGCATAGGGCGAACCTCCTCGGGACCATGAAGGAGAATTTGAAATGAACGATAGATTCGATAGGGAAATGATCGTCTGACTTTTTCCAACCGTTCTTCGGCCGCCGTAAGATGTTCATTGAGGGCCAACAGTTCTACTTGTGAACTATTTAATTTCTCCTCCGCGGATCTCAGCCGTTCATTTGCCTTCTGAAGCCACGCATCCCTGTCCCGTACATCCTTCTGGAGATGTTCCAGTTCGGCTTCTGCATTTCCTAAGCCTCGATACACATTCACCAGTTCAGTCACCATACGTTGCTCGAGAGACGGATTCCTCGTCCGCTTTGAAGGAGCAGCGCAGAACTCGAACAATTGCCTGGGTTCACTGTTCCAATCTGAAACAAGAGGCATCGCCTGTCGGCTCATTTGATCCCATGATGATAAGGAATCAACCGCACTGAGTACGGCATCCACAACGCTTTGATGATCCGTCGGATCAACCGCCCATCCGGCTCCTGCCGACGTGACCACGGGGGCAAGTTCCAGGTACTCACTTAATAGAACGGGCAATCCACTCCATAGATAATGATATACGCGTGTCGGTGCGGCAAGAAAACGTTCGATATTCGGAAGTGACAAATCCACGCCATAATGAGCGGTACCGAGGAGTTCCGCCAGATCATCCCAGGCCATGAGCTCCCGGTGTCTGACCCTCGGGTGTTCCAGGAGTTCCACCGGCCACTCCGGCGCTTTCCCCGGGAAAATACCTTGCTTCCACTGCGGATGAGGACCACCGACAATAGTCAAAACACCTCTCCCGAGATCATCCAGAGTTTTCAGTAATGATAGGAGAGCCGAGCTTGGATTCTGCCATGGCCAGAATATACCCGCGGCGACGAAATGCGGTTCGTCTCCCGGCTGATTTGATACATGTTTTCGGGGCGGCATGGTCAGTGGAGAAACGGCTATGGGTGCATCATCGAGCGTCAATCCCGCCTGTAGTAGCCAGGGTAGAAAGTATGCAAGTTGGCGCTGACTCCCACATAGAAAATAGTCACCGAGATAAAGAGCCCTCATCTTTCTGGCAACAAGGCTCTCCCAGTGGACCGAAGAATAGTACAGATTCTCAATGAGCAGAGGACCGTAGAGATCGATAATCAACGGAACCTCGAGCTCCTCCAGATTACTCGCCAGGGACCACTGGATAGACAACACGATATCAGGATCAACATCGCGAACCACCGGTAGAAGTTCACCCGGGTTGTGACTGATCTCCACAGCTTCCCTGGGGGCGCCGGGGACACGAACGTTCGTCCTGGGAACGGAGATTACTACATCATGTCCCTGATTTTCCAATCCGCTTGCCAATCCCCAGCACCGTACGCCGCCTCCGGCAGTGGGATGACCCCATGTAGGCGGGATATCCTGGCAGAAAATAAGGATCCGTTTGGCATGTGGTTTCATGAGGGCAGAATTCTCCGCAGCCAATCGTATATTCGGAACCACCTGGTGTCATGAAGTCGATGGAGTTCCGCCCGATCTGCTTCCAGTGTCTCTATTTCACGAATGAGATGCGACCAGCGTTCCAGTTCGGAACCATATGCTCGGTCTCCGGCTCGTTTTATGAGATTGTCGGGTGCAAACGTAGGTGTGACGACCCATCTGGAAACATCCCGTGTAGTTCGTCCATAGGAAAAACGTGTAAGCACCTCTTCTTTTCCCCTGAGCCCCATTTCCGTGAGTCTGTTCCGATTTTCGTTTGCCCATATAAGTGCATTCGCCAATGCCTGATCGTCGCCGCAATCAATGACCAACCCTAATCCATGGCGATCAACGAACTTACTGATTTCGGTACCAAACGTCGTTATCACCGGCAACCCGTAACGCAGCATATCGTTTATGCGGTTTCGCGCACCGATTTGTGTTTCGTAACACGGCAGATCCATGTTGATCCCCATATGAGCTTCTCGTGCAACCTTTGCGGCATCTTCTCTCGGTAGCCACCCCAGAAGATGATATCGATCCCTGAAATTGCTTTCCGATACGAGCCTCTGAAACCGGTCATACGTCGCGGGATCGTGTACCCCGAGGGCACCTCCCGTGGATATAAAACGAAGGTTCGGGAGTACTTTCATAGCCGCATTCAAACCGTGAGTCAGCGTCGGTACATCCGCCCACGTATTAAACCCGCCACTCCAGTATACCCAGAAACTATCAGGATCATCGTCGTATCGGGATAGAAATAGTTCTTCTTCACTGCTTTCTTCCGGTGCTTCCACCGCGTTGGGAATATGGTGGACGAATTCATATCCGAATGTATCTGCATTCAACCGGCCGATAGCACCCAACTCACCGATGAGTGAGAATCGTTGCGGCGCGCTGACCGCACTGAATATATCCGCACGAAGCAGTATCGGCAGGAGTTGTCTCCACATGATTGAAGGATCGTCTTGATCGCCGATATTGCGGTGACGCGCTTGTGCTTCTCCCATACTGTATCCGTTCAGATCCGCCCAAATGGGTACGCTGGGATTCGATGTACAGGCCATACTTGCGGCTTCCATATTCACACCGATTACACAATCCGGCTCCGCTTCCCTGATGAGACGTCGAATATGATCGACGTCATGAAATTCCGAGGGTTCAAGTCGATGTATGGTGAGGTGGTCTCTGGGAGAATCGTCGCCTATATCGTCAACATCTTTATAGGCATCGAGCATCCGTTTTGCGATGAGAACGACTTCATGACCCGTTTGTGTCAGCGGCAGCGTAAACTGCCATGTTCGTTTTCCGAGTCCGAAATGGCGGAGCGTCGGTTCCCACGGGAGCGGCGCCATACCCAATATAGCAATTCGAGCCACATTCACCTCATCCGAATAATCGTGTTTTGATACGTATCATGGGCATTTTCCACCACCATCCGTGCCATGAGCGGGACAATGCACTGATTTCAACGTCTTGATTATCGCGTCCGTTCCTGAATTTCCGCTCTGCACGTATGAATGCCGGAATGTCACGTAATCTGATATGTTTCGCAATGAATCTTAGACGAGACCTGTGATACGTCCAGTAAAACGACTCCGTTGCGACGCCCAACGAACTGTTTTCCATGTGACGACCAGTTGCCCATGGCCAGTATACGATACGCTTCCCTGTTTTCCGTATTCTCACACACAGATCCGTCTCTTCATAATATGCCGGCCAGAAGCCGTCGTCCAGCCCCCCGACCGATTCAAGACAGTATCGTTTTACGGCAAAAAGTGCACCGGTGACGTAGTCAACTTCATCGGCACTATCGTATTCATTCGGATCAGCGCCCCGTCCTCTGTGATCCGTACAGAAATTGGTATGTATGATGCCACCCGCATGTTGAAGAACATCGGAATCCCAGGATCGGAGTTTTCCACCTACCACTCCCGCCTCCCGTTGCTCTGTACAGGCTCGTGCCAGCTCGTATACAGTATCGGGTTCAACACACAGATCCGGATTCACCGTGATGATTATATCTCCCGTAGACATACGGCATCCGAGATTCAACGCACCGGCAAAACCGAGATTTTTCCCCGCCCGTACAAAAGGAACTCCTGATTCGAACACGATATCGGCTGTGCGATCATTGGAATCATTGTCAATAACCAATACATCGAATGAAACACCGCGACTTTTTTTGAGTGATTCCAGGCATTCACTGATACAGTTTTCGTGATTATATGTTACGATAACGACAGATACGGACGGAGGGAACGCCAAACGAAGATCCGATGATTCGGCCGCACAGAGAAAGGAGGAGGCAACTTCGTCCATTGAAATACCCGGCAAATCCCGCACGGGGATTTCGATGCCACCCGTTCCCACCGGACCGGCAACATAAATATCTCTGTAGCATCGAGTATCCCGCGAAATGTATTCGGAACAGACATTTATCCAATCATTGAATCGAATCAAACGGGTATGCGCGTCGTCAATAGACTCGAGGTACCTGTTCGCAACCATTCCGAACACCCACGCCCCGAGTTCCGCATTCCTATATACCGTATAGTAAAGATTGAGTTCATCAAGGATCCGTCTTATTGAATCCGGATCGGGCAGACCATGTTGAAAATGCTCTTGAAGCCACGGATGGGGTTGACCGAACAGCAGTTTATAGAAAAGATCAACGATACGTTCCGCTTTCCGGACATCGTCGGCTCCTCTGGGAACGCCAAGGCAGATGTGTGATGATGAGACGCGGGATAACTCCGCGATGAAATCCGGTCTGAGAGGAGAAGGTATATGCTCAAGAACATCACAAGAGACTACCACGGGGAACGAACCATCCCTAAAAGGCAGTGATAATCCGGAAGCATTGACATAGATCCCCTGGCACCGAGCGGGCTTATCTACAACAACTACCTTTTTTTCAGGAAGAAACTCGCTGAGCTCCCCTGGATATCCCCCCACGTCGAGTACCGGTCCCCCGGTTGAACCGAGTATTCCTTTGACGATAGACGACAGAGCCGCGAGGCGTTGATAGCGATCAAATTGAATGATGTTCCGGGGATGAGAGTTCATCGCAATCCACCCGTATTCCGCGTTTGTTTTGTGGACGCTCGACCATCTTTTGCTGCATCCCGTCCGGTGACAGCCAACGCCTGAATACCTGCTCCGATCATTCCCGCGCGGTTCCCGTGGGCCGCCTTGAGAATAGCAACGGTTCCCCGTGCTTCTTCAGGCATATGTTCACCCAATCGCCGTGCCATGGAAGTGAACACCGCACCATCAATCTCCATGAGTCCGCCGCCCAGAATAAGACACTCCGGGCGTAGAATCTGGAGCATATTAATAATGCCGATGCAGGAATACATGAAACTCTCCTCCATGACCGTTGCGGCAAGGCGATCTTCAGCACGCCACAGTTCTATGATTGCCTGAATAGTCAGAAGCGCTCCCGATCTGGTTTGATACGTCTGCTCAATTGCAGTGACCGATCCATACCGTTCCATACATCCCGTTCGGCCGCAGGGACATGAGCGACCGTGGGGAACAACCGATGTGTGACCGATTTCTCCCGCTCCTCCGGTTCCGGTGTACAACTCATCGTTTACAACAAAACCTCCACCTATTCCCGTACCGAAAGTGATACCGAACACAGTTGAGTATCCGATACCAGCTCCCGTACGGGCTTCCGCAACGGCCATAAGATTCGCATCGTTTTCGACTATCACAGGATCGTCGCTGATCTCTTTCAGAAAATCAACTATAGGGAATCCGCGCCAATCCGGTAAATTGGGCAGCTCACCCTGAATACAGCCCGTTGTATCAACAGTCCCGGGAGTCCCCAGCCCAACACCCTGAATAGAAATACCCCGTGATTGAGCTTCCTCCCTGGAGCGAACCACGGCCTTCAGAATCTGATCTCGTATAGCGTCTCGACTTTGATTACCAAAACTGGGAAGTTGGTCTTCGTAAACGGTTTGTCCTCGTTGATCAACAATGCCGAATTTAAGGACGGTACCGCCGAGATCTAATCCAAGAGCGAACTCCGAATGTGAATCTGGATCGGTTCGGTTTTTCATCTGATATTGTAGTACACGTGGCGTTTCCGGTTACCTACCCATCATAAGAGCGCAATGTGGACCATCTGTGAAGTGAAAGGCCGGGATTAACCCGTTCGCATACGGCTGTAAACGCGCGTCGTGCCATATGCCATTGATCAAGGCGAACACCTGCGATACCGAGAGCATAGAACGGGAGATACGAAGAAGAGTCTCCCGTAACCGCAGTTTTTAAAAACGGAATCGATTCTTCGATTTTGTCATTCATTAATAGCATCATTCCACAAGCCAATGCCGTCTGGTAAAGGCGGAGCCCCGAGAGAGTCGATTCACCCCTCACGAGGGATGCAATGTGGGGCAAGCTACACGCCCATTCAAATGCCTGATTCCAATTGTCCGTCAACATGGCTGCTGCAACCAGCGTGGGAATTGTGCCGTTATTCAGTTCCCGTCTCTCTGCGATACATTGGGCACCATAAAATGCGGAATCATACAGACCTCCGGCCATGGATCGCCATATGTGTCTCAACTCTTTCTTACTCTGGAAGAGCCAGGGAGGCGGGAAACGGTATCTTGGCCATCCGATGCCTATCTCATCCATGAAATCACGAAGTACGGATTCAGGAAGACCTTCGGAGTGCAACTCGGCGAAATGAAGATAACGCCCCTGAACATCCGGATTACCGTATTTTATGTGTTCGATACTCTCGCCGGTAAAAACATCTGATTCCCGGAGATGTGCCAGATGTGCCATGGCACTCCCCATACGGCACGGATATTTTGTGTATCTATGTTTCCAGACATCTTCCGCGGATTGGAAATCCTGATTATCATACAATACCAGAGACGAGAATGCATACGCCACAGGATGATCCGGTTTGATATCGGAAACATGTTTCAATTCATCAAGAGATTGTTCAGGTTTCAGGCATTCGGAGAGGGTCCGGGCATACCAGAGCCGGGCTCTCCAATCACCGGGAATAGAGTGTAAATACTCCTCGAAAAACCGGGCTGATTCCTGAA
>Ga0272441_10015617_pt1 | contig 10612 bp, 5 predicted proteins | sample SSMProp6N_FD_193582 | JGI IMG/M metagenome (GOLD analysis project Ga0272441, IMG submission 193582) | Marine sediment archaeal communities from Little Sippewissett salt marsh, Falmouth, MA, United States - SSM-Prop-6N | ecosystem: Environmental > Aquatic > Marine > Wetlands > Sediment ...
TTTCTCTTTAAAACAATCGTAGAGGTCCATCCGGATATGTATGCCTATACCATCAAAGAAAATTTCGACTCACGACGCGAACAATTGTATAGGGATATAAACCTACCAATGAGCGGCCTTGAATTTTATAAGCTTGTCGCTCCAGTGGTTGCTTCTTTGAAAAACGGACATACTTACATGCGACCGCCCGAAGGAGCGTTTGCAGAGTATGTTCTAAAAGGCGGCAAAAGAATTCCGCTTGTCTTGTGCTGGAATGGGACAAACGTCATTCTAAAAAGCTATGTTAATCCTATTGATATGCCTGTTGGCGGCGAGGTTCTGACTATCGAAAATCAAAATGCCAAAGAATTTTTAACAAAGCTTGCACGGTACTTGCCTTCAGAGAACAAGGCTTACAACCTGGGATTTCTTGAACGCAGGGATATTCTTTCAATGTTTTTATGGCTTGATAAGCGTGAGGCTGAATCGCTGAAGTTACGTATCAAAAATACTCAAGGAACGGTAGAAGAATACAATATTCAATCACTCAGTAAAACAGAAATAGAATCTGAAATTGAAAATAATAAACTTAAATATCAAACGATGGCGTCATCTGTAGGTAAAAATGCCAGATATACCTATCGCTTTATCCCTGACGATAATACGGGTCTGATTGAATTTAACTCCTTCCGTGACCTTGAAAAATTCAGAGCATTCCTCAATGAAACCTTCAAAGAACTCAGAGAACAAAATGTATCCAATTTAATAATTGATATTCGAAAAAATCCGGGAGGCAGTAGCTCGCTTGGAGATGAATTTTTAAAATTTTTGACGGATAAGCCATTCTTACAATATGAAAGAGTTGACATAAAGATTTCTGCCCAGTTGTGCAAAGTACAAAAGTGGATCAAACGGAAGTACTTTTTTGCACGGAAGGGTTCAATAAAGTCATTAAAAGGCAACCTGATTCGACCGGGTAAAAATCCTTTACGATTCTCCGGGCAAACATTTATTCTGATAGGCCAAAGAACGGCATCATCAGCAGTGAGCTTTGCACAAACGATAAAGCACTTTGATATAGGTACTCTGGTGGGTCAGGAAACAGAAGATACACTCGTTAATTACGGCGATTGTCCGAGTTTTACGCTTTCCCACTCCGGACTGACTTTTAGTGTTGCAGCAAAACGCTTTGTCTGCGCTGGTGGCAAGCCTGATGGCCGAGGCGTGATACCGGATTATGAGGTTAAGCAAAAGCCGGAAGACACGGCAAAAGGCGTAGACACAGTTTTGCAATTGACGTTAAATCTTATCAGGGATGGTGATCGTTTCAGATAATCAAATTCGTTGACTGAGTCTTGGAGGTCCAATGTTATGTATCGTTATCGAACAATCATTTTAGTCGTAGGACTCGTTGCCGCATTATTACTTCTTTGTTCTACACGGATCACGCCGGGACAAATTCAGAAAAAACTCGTGAAAGCTAAAGACGGCTCCGGCATCGTTGGCTACAAGGACACACCGATCCTGCCCTGGTGCGGCTATCACACCCACGATCCCCGCCCCGCCCCGCCGAAAGTAACATCGGGCCCACTGGCCGTTGTTGCTGCTCCATCCGATGCCGTGATTCTTTTCGAGGGTGCAGACTTATCACAATGGAAGCCCTCCGATTGGAAAGTCGAGGATGGTGAGTTGATCGCCGTCTCCGGGAGTCTGAGCACGAAGCAGGCGTTCGGCGATTGTCAGTTGCATCTGGAATGGCAGGCTCCGAATCCGCCTCAGGGGCATGAGTGGGACCGCGGCAACAACGGCGTGCTGCTCATGAGCCTGTTCGAGATTCAGATTTTCGACACCTACACGACGCAGCTCTACCCCGACGGCCAGGCGGCCTCCGTCTATGGCCAGACCCCGCCTATGGTGAATGTATGCCGCCCGCCCGGCCAGTGGCAAAGCTACGATATTATCTTTTTCGCTCCGGTTTTCAAGGACGGCACGCTCGAAAAACCCGCTCGCGTCACCGTCTTGCACAATGGTGTGCTCGTCCACCACAACCAGGAAATCTACGGCCCGACCGGCCACCGGATTCTCCCGAAGTACGACAAGCCGATCCTGGAGAAATTGCCGCTTAGCCTTTCGGCCCACAACAATCCCGTCCGCTTCCGGAACATCTGGATCAGACCACTTTAGGGTGGAGGAGAATCCTATTCGAAGCTGTTGTTCATATAGTTTATAAGCTTGGAAGGGTGGCAGCCTCAAGCGTAGCTTGGGGATGGCTTTTGACATTTTAACCATCCCCAAAACCTTCGGTTTTGAGGCGGCCACCCGACGATCCGAATTTCGAGTCGGGATTTTACTTTTAAACCTTTGAAAGCTATAATCACATGCCGATAAAGGATTGTCTATGGACCAAAAGGGACACAAGTTCAGTACGTTTGCAGGGGTCTTCACACCGTCGATCCTCACGATTCTCGGCGCGATCATGTTTCTTCGTGCCGGGTATGTGGTCGGTGAAGCCGGGATTCTCAACGCGATTCTTATTCTATGTGCGGCCGAAGTCATCAGTCTCATGACCGCCGTCTCCATGAGCGCCATCGCCACGAATACGCCCGTCGCCGGCGGTGGGGCCTATTTTCTGATCTCGCGGGCATTGGGTCCTCAGTTCGGCGGCGCCATCGGCCTGGCCCTGTTCCTGGCCCAGGCCCTTTCGGTGCCCTTCTACATTCTGGCTTTTACGAATTCCGTGGTCTTGCGATTCTCGATCCTGGCGCCCTGGTTTTTGCCGATTGCTTTGGGCACGGCGGCTGTGCTTTTTATTATCAATCTGATCAGCTCCGGCGCGGCGATTCGTATGCAATATATCGTCATGACGTTACTGGCTCTGGCCATTGCTTCTTTCCTGGGCGGCGCCCTTGTCCGTTTTGATCCGGATCTGTTCCAGGCGAATCTCGGCCCGGCTTACTCGAAACCGGCGATCGGATTCTGGGTGGTCTTCGCTATCTACTTCCCCGCAGTTACCGGGATCCTGGCGGGCGTCAACATGTCGGGCGATCTGAAAGACCCGCCGCGCTCGCTGGTGCGCGGCACAATGGCGGCCATTGTCGTGGGCTTTCTGGTCTATCTGCTTCAGATGGTTCTGTGCGGCGGATCGCAACAGCGGATGGACCTGGTGGAGCGTCCTTTTGAGACGCTGGTGGAAAATGCCTTATGGGGGACTTGGTTCCTCGTCGTGGGCGGCGTCTTTGCGGCGACGATTTCGAGCGCCGTGGGATCCTACCTCGGCGCGCCGCGCGTACTGCAGGCCCTTGCCCGCGACCGGATTTTTCCAATCCTCGGCATCTTCGGTCGGGGCTCGAAAGATAAAGACGAACCGCGATTGGGGCTGGCTCTGACGCTCGTTTTGACATTCGGAGTCATTCTGTTAGCCGGGGGCGGCGGGTCGATGGCCGCCTTTGATATCATCGCCGCCATTGTCGCGATGTTCTTTCTCGCCACTTACGGGATGATCAACCTGGCGGCTTTTGTCGAATCCTTCGGCGCGAATCCTTCTTTCCGGCCGCGATTTACGTTTTATCACTGGACAACCTCTCTGCTCGGATTTATCGCGTGCCTCGTCGTGATGATTCTGATCGATGCCGTAGCGGCTTTGGTGGCCATCTTTATTGTCGGCGGGATTTATGTTTTTCTGAGCCGACGGGTCTTTCGTTCGGCTTTTGGCGACGCTCGTCGGGGTTTCCAATATTCCCTGGCGGTCCGCGCATTACAAAAGCTTCGCTGGATGACGCCGCACGCCAAGAACTGGCGCCCCACGTTCCTCGTTATGGCCGGCAGCACGCAACGGCACATGACACTGATCCAATATGCGGCCTGGATGGAAGGCGGACGCGGCCTCGTCACGGCGGCCCAGGTCATCTCAGGCGATCTGGAGACCTTCGCCGCCCGCGTCGAGAGCTTGCGCTCCGCGATGGAAACGTTTCTTCAGAACAACAATTTAGCCGTTTTTCCCGAAGTCGTATTCGCTGAGGACGTGGATCAGGGCATTCGCACGCTGGCGCAGAGTCATTCCATTGGTCCACTCAAGCCCAATACGGTCCTGTTCGGCTGGCCCAGCGGCGAGGAACGGGCGGACGTGATCTTCCGGCATGTATGGAGCATCGCCGGGCTGGGCAAGAGCGTGGTGATCGTGGTGGATAAGGGGTTGCCGTCGCCGTATCGGCGGCAGCGGCGGATCGATATCTGGTGGCGAGGCCAGCAGAACGGATCGCTCATGGTGACGCTCGCGCACCTGCTGATCCAGAACTGGCAATGGCGCGACAGCCAGATTCGGATTCTCCGTGTGATCGGTGATGAGGCTGGCCGTCAGTCGTCGCGCCAGGCTATTCGAGAACTCGTCGAAGCCATCCGCATCCGCGCCGAACCCCGTGTGATTGTCTCGACGGATTCGTTCTCGAACGTCTTTCGCAGCCATTCGGCGAAAGCGGATGTGATCTTCCTGGGCATGCAGCCGCCCGGCGACGAAACTGCCGAACAATGTTACCGTCGTCTCAGCGATCTTCTCTCCGACATGCCCACTACGATCCTGGTCCACTCCAGCGGCGAAGCCGACGTCTTTGCCTGATCCCACGAACCGAGTTATTCTTTTGCGGAGACGTATTCGTAAAGCTTTTCGACCGTGGACGGCTGGGCTTCTTCAAAGAACGCGCCCCGCCCCGGCCCCTGGCTGCCGGCTTCATAGGCGTGAAGAGGCGCTACTTTTGCCTTGACGGTGAAACGGCGTTGAGCATCCTGGACGGAGACGATGTTCATGGATAATGTCTCCCCTTCACCCCTGCGGCATTCTTTGCTGTAAACGCCCCGGAAACTTAAACTCTCGCCTTCGCAGTGGCATACACGACCGTCCGCCGCGATACACTCGATCCAGACTTTGCCGTTATCGCCTTTTAAACGTCGGAATACCCGGGCGTTGCGGGTTTCGTTACACGCGGGATTTTCAAGCGGGGCAAGCACTTTGGAACAAATCCGGCTATAAACACCGAGGTTCATATTAATCAGTCCGGCCCCCTCCCGGTTCAGAGATTCCTCCAGGACGGTTCGCAGCGACTGGACATCCAGCCAGAAGATGCGATGCTCCAATTTGCTCAATACGTTCAAGAAGTCGATGCCGAAATTTTTGGGAAACCGAAAGGCCCGATTCAGGCTTTCATCGAAAATGACGCGGCAAATTTCGCGTTTTTCGTTCCAATCCAACTGGAGAAGCATCGTGGTGACGCTGTTTGGAATCTCGTGCTTATCGTCTTCATCGGCCATGATTTGGGCGATGATGTTTTGTAACCGGCCGACGGAAGCTTTGTCCGCGTTCTCGATCGCATTTTGCAGCGGACCTTTCATATATTTTTGGAAATGCCGGTCGAAACGGTCCGGCAGCCACGAATTAAACGTATCCGACATTAAACCCAGAAAACTTTTATACGTTTGACGGTATTTCGTCGGTTTGTAAGACGACAATCGCATCATAACCTGTCCGAAGAGCGGGAAGTTTTGACACGTTCTGACCGATTTCAAAGTCTCCGGCAGATACTGTCGAATGCGATCTGTCACCGTTGATAAACGGGAGTCCTTCATGGCGCCCATCTCATTGAGCATCAGCGTGAGAATTCTCTCTTGTTGGTCGGGATCAATAATCCCCGTGACGAGACCGAGGCTCACGTCCGGCCATGCGGAGATCAGCTCTCTTAACTGTGCGATCTTCGCCTCCGCGTGCCATCTGTGGCGTCTTTGATCCAACAGCCAAAAAAGAGCCATGGTGGGAAGAAAATAATACCCCAGCGGTTTGATATTTTTCCACCTCCGCCTGAGCCGCCTGGTGAGGATGACAAATGTCTCACATGCCAGAAGGACACCGATTCCGCAAACGAGTTTATACCTCGGCTCCCCGAAGAACACGATGCCGAGTAAAAGTGGTACAATCAGCAAGTTGGTGAACAATCCCAACGTCAGATGGCCCATGAATCCTTTCATTTTTTTCGTTTTTGTATCCTTTGGGGTTGCGGTCATCCTGTTCTCTCCGAAATACGATAAACTACTGGACTCCATTCCACATTACACGCTCCGGCTAAAACAGAGCGAGAACTTAGCTGCTCCACTGCCTCAATTTTAGATGTGCTTTTATCGGTACATCGGCAAAAAGCGACATATCAGCACAGAAAATTCGGGGAGAAAACCAAAAAAATCCGATAATAATCCAAAAAAGTGCCGTAAAAGGGCAACGAATATCGGAAGGTGGGTAGAAAGAGGTCTGACGGCACTCACCCGTCGCGAACAGAAATTTCTCTGCATGGCTAACTTGACAGTTTGGTCCGCATCGCTTCGACCTTCTCCTTGAGTATAGGCTAATTTGTCCATATCTTATCGTTGTAATATGGGAGATCTGGGATGTGTGTATAAATAACATCACCTTTTCTTTAATTGACACAAATCATCAAAGCGGATATTTTTAACCGAATCACCGTGTAAAATATCGAGAAAGAGTTTGTCATATTTTCCCGTGCCATTATTATAATATTCACGAAGAAAAACAAGCTATATCCTAATAAATAATGAATTCATCTTAAGGGTAGCAATAATGAAAAAGCTATGGGTCAATGTTGTTCCATACGATAAGAGCCTCGCCATCGCGGCGCTGGAGAGTGGGGCTGAAGCGGTGGTGCTGCCGGAGGGTCAGAGCGAGACGGTCCGGCAGTTCGGGAAAATCAAGACGGTCGAGGCCAATGGCGACCTCAGGCCCGGCGTGGATGTGGAATTTATAGACATCGCCGGCAAAGAGGATGAAGACAAGGCCGCGTCGGTGCCTGCTGAGAGGATCGTTGTCCTTAGAATGCTCGATTGGACAATCATCCCTATCGAGAACCTCCTCGCCCGGCGGGGCAAGAATATTCTGGTCCAGGTGAGCAACAGCGAGCAGGCCAAGCTGATGGTCGAGATACTGGAAAAAGGCGTTGACGGTGTGGTCCTCAAGACCGACGACGTTAGTGAAATCAAACGATGCGCCGAGATCATTCAGGGCATCGGCGAAAAGGTCGACCTTGTCGCCGCGACCATCACCGCCGCCAGGCAGTTGGGTATGGGAGACCGGGCCTGCCTGGATACCTGCACGCAGATGACGCTGGGCGAAGGGATGCTCGTGGGCAATACCGCATCGGGGTTTTTTCTCATTCATTCCGAATCCATCGACAATCCCTACGTGGCGTCCCGTCCGTTCCGAGTGAACGCCGGCGCCGTCCATGCGTACACACTGACGCCGGGCGGCAAGACGAAATATCTGGCCGATCTCAGAGCCGGTGACGAGGTGATGCTCGTGGATTTTCACGGCAAGAGCCAGATCGCCTATTTAGGGCGAAACAAGATCGAAAAGCGGCCTATGATGCTCATCGAAGCTGAGGCGGAAGGCCAGCCGATCAGTTTGGTTCTGCAAAATGCCGAGACAATTCGATTGGTCGGTCTGGATGGTGGAGCTGTTTCAGTTACGACGTTAAAGCCGGGTGACCGGGTTCTGGGGCACATCGAAAAGGCCGGTAGACACTTCGGCATGAAGGTTGATGAGACGCTCATCGAGAGGTAGAAGCATGGTTTGGCCGGACGATTTGATCAGTATCATCTTAGCGACCATTCTTGGAGCAGGCATCGGATTGGAAAGGGAACTTAGCGGCAAGGCGGCCGGGCTTCGGACCAATCTTCTGATTTGCCTCGGCGCGGCGGTTTTTACCGTCATCTCCAGAGAAATGGCGACGGGTGCGGAGGACACGGCGACACGAATTGCGGCTCAGATTGTTACCGGTGTGGGCTTTCTGGGCGCCGGGGCCATCATCCAGGACCGAGCCGGTGTGCACGGTCTGACAACCGCGGCGACCATCTGGCTTGTGGCAAGTATCGGTATGGCCTGCGGCGCACGCTTCTATCTGCTCGCCATTATATCTACTCTCATTGCCGTCATCGTCCTGGTCGGTCTTGGAAAGCTTTCAAAGCATTTGGATCGCTTCACGGGAAAGCGCAAGCGATCGAAAGCCGCCGACGAGCTGGATTAAATCAACGTGTTAATCCCGGAATTTCTGCTTAAATTTTGATTTAAACGTAAAGCTTAAACTCGTTTGTCGGTGTGGAACAAGGGATTTGTTCTTGGCGCTTTTTTCCCGTTTAAGTACAATCTGACCTGAATTTATGATCAGAAGCTCGCTTCGATGGCGAAGGCCGGGTTGCTTTGTTGAGGATTTTAGAGGTCTGTCGGATTATTCTGGAGGTCAAAATGCCATTCTCGAAAAAAACCATCCATTCCTGTTCAAAACGGGCTAAGCCGGATAAAAGCAAATGGAAATATGGCTGGCTCAAGTATGTCTTTCCGGTCGCGGGACTCGCGTCGCTGGTGTGGTTTCTGATTCGCGTGATTCCGAAGCCGTCACGGGCGTTCTATCCGTGCCAGCGAGTGGCGTTTCCACTGGCTTCAGGCTTTGTGGTCTGGCTGTTGGGTCTCGGCGCTTCGGTGATGGCTTTTAGAAAGGCCAAGGTCAGCTTTGCGCGCCGGCGATATCTGCTGGGGCTTCTATGTGTCGTCTTGAGTATCGGCGCCTTGTGGATTGCGGTAAGTGCGACCGGCGAGAAATCGGTGATCGCCGAACCGCAGCCGGCCAACAAGCCGATGGGTGTTGCCAGGGGGATTTATCCCGGCCGGGTGGCGTGGGTGCACGATCACGAGGCGACGGATTGGGATGGTCCCGGAGATGGACATCCGTGGCAGCCCGAGCATACGGATGTCGAGCGGGTCTGTGCGATGATGTCCCGTTCTATCCGTGAACTCACCGGTGCGGCCAACGACAAGAACGCGTGGGACGCGCTTTTCAAATACCATAACAAAATCCGAGACAAGGGAAACGTTGGGTATAAGCCCGGAGAAAAGATCGTCATCAAGGTGAATTTCGTCGGCTTTATCTTTACGCACGGCGGTGTGAATTCGGAAAACTACAATTTGGAAACCAAAAAGGATTACATGAATACGTCGCCGCAGATGCTTATCGCGTTGTTGCGGCAGCTCGTGAACGAGGTCGGCGTCGAGCAGGCGGACATCGCTATCTGTGACAGCCTGGCGTATTTCGCCAACGAATATTTTGACATCATCAAGAAGGACTTTCCGGGCGTGCGATGCCTGGACCGCACCGGCAAGTTCGGCCGGGACAAGATGAAGCGATCGAAGGTTCCGCTGTACTGGAGCTGCCATCCAAAAGGGTGCGAGCAGGACTATGTTCCCGAATCCTTTGTCGAAGCGGAATACCTGATTAACTTCGCGAACCTCAAGGCCCATGGGGGCTCCGGCGTCACGCTCTGTGCGAAGAACCATTACGGCTCACTCATACGCTGGCCGGCGGAGGAAGGCTACTTTGATCTGCACAAGGCCGCGTTCTCTACGGAGGTGGGTATCTACCGGAATCATGTGGATCTGATGGGACATTCGCACATCGGCGGCAAGACCATGCTGTATCTGTTTGACGGGTTGTATTGTGGGATTCATCCCACCGATATGAGAAGAGGCCCGCGGCGATGGAGCTCGGCGCCTTTCAACGGGGACTGGACGTCGAGCTTGTTTGCCTCGCAGGATCCGGTGGCGATCGACTCGGTGGGCTTCGACTTTCTTCACGCCGAGTATGAGAATCCATCGCGCAAATCCGGCGTCGATGACTATCTCCATGAGGCGGCCTGCGCGGATCATCCCGCGTCGGGAACGTTCTATGATCCGGACCATTTCGACAATATCAAGCGACTCGCCAGTCTCGGCGTGCACGAGCACTGGAATAATCCACGAGAGAAAAAGTATTCTCGTAATTTAGGCACCGGCAACGGCATTGAGCTTGTGGCAGTGAAAGCATCCGATATCATCGCGCTAGGGGCGAAAGTAAAAAAACTCGCCGACGGCTTCAAATTCACCGAAGGCCCCGCAGTTGACGCCAAGGGGAACGTATTCTTTACCGACCAGCCCAATAACCGAATTCACAAATGGTCGGTAGATGGCACGCTTTCGACGTGGCACGAGAGCCCGGGTAGGGCCAACGGTCTTTACTTCAATAAAAACGGGAACTTGTTGGCCTGTGCCGATAGGGATAATGAGCTGTGGTCAATTGATATGAATGGCAAAGCCACCGTTCTGGTTAAGGACTATAAAGGCAAAAAGCTCAACGGTCCGAATGACCTGTGGGAAGATCCCAGGGAAGGCGTCTATTTCACCGATCCGCTCTACAAGAGGTCCTATTGGACCCGCGATCCGGCCATGCAGCAGGATGGCAAACATGTTTATTATCTCAAGCCCGGCTACAAAGAGCTGATCCGGGTGACACAGGACCTCAACACGCCAAACGGGATCATCGGCACGCCGGACGGCAAGCGGCTTTATGTCGCCGATCTTGGGGCGAAGAAAACGTATGTTTACGATATCAATCCGGATGCGACACTGTCCAACAAGACGCTCTTCTGCTCGATGGGCTCGGACGGCATGACCATTGACAATGAGGGCAATATCTATCTGACGGGCCGGGGTGTGACCGTCTTCAATTCGGCGGGCGAGAAGATCGAGCACATCCCGATCGATGCCGGCTGGACG
>Ga0272441_10015621_pt1 | contig 10608 bp, 9 predicted proteins | sample SSMProp6N_FD_193582 | JGI IMG/M metagenome (GOLD analysis project Ga0272441, IMG submission 193582) | Marine sediment archaeal communities from Little Sippewissett salt marsh, Falmouth, MA, United States - SSM-Prop-6N | ecosystem: Environmental > Aquatic > Marine > Wetlands > Sediment ...
GGGTAATGCTGAGTCACTCGAACCTTATGGATAACACCCACGCCATCCACCATGCTTTTGGAATACAGCAGGAGGACAGTGCTGTATTTTGGCTGCCCACATATCATGATATGGGGTTGGTGGGCGGCATTCTGGTCCCTTTGCTTGCCGGTACCACAAGTATCCTCCTCTCGCCAGCCGACTTCCTTCAAAAACCCATCACTTGGCTGACCGCGATCAGCAAATACCGGGCAACAATATCAGGCGGACCCAATTTTGCCTATGACCTGTGTGTCCGGAAGATCACTGACGAGCAGCGTGCCACGCTTGATCTTTCCTCCTGGGCACTGGCCTTCGTCGGCGCCGAACCCATTCAGCCTGGAACACTTGAACGCTTTGCCGCCGCATTTGCCCCCTGTGGCTTCAAACCCAGCGCCTTTTATCCCTGCTACGGTTTGGCGGAGGCGACGCTTATAGTCAGTGGCGCGCGACGCGGCAGCGGTGCGACCGTACAAGCCTTCCACGACACGGCGTTGACCAAAAATCATGTTAAGCCTGTGTCCAACGGTAATGGTCAGGCTCGTCGCTTGGTAGCCTGCGGATCGCCTGTCGACGCTATGCGCTTAGTAATTGTCAACTCAAAAACCCACATTGAGACAGCCCCAGGCTGCGTGGGTGAAATCTGGATTGCCGGAGCGTCAGTCGGCCAAGGGTACTGGCACAACCCCCGCCTGAGCAGCCGTTCCTTCAACGCCCACCTTAGCAACACGGGCGAAGGCCCGTTCTTACGCACGGGCGACCTGGGTTTCATGAGCGATGGCCAGCTTTATGTCACCGGGCGGCGGGAAGACTTGATCATCGTCCGCGGCCTGAATCACTATCCACAAGATATCGAGGCCACGGCTCGAATGAGTCACCCGCTGCTGGAAATCGGCTACGGAGCCGCTTTTGCCGTGGATGACCACGGTAGTCAGCAACTCATTCTGGTACAGGAGGTCAAACACAACGGGAAGATGGATTTGAAGCCGGTGCTGGATGCAGTTCGCATGGCGGTACTTGATGAGCATGACTTGGCACTGGACAAAATCGTGCTGGTACGCCGCGGCACGATTCCCAAAACCTCCAGCGGTAAGGTACAGCGTCGCGCCTGTCGCAGAGCATTTCTTAGCGGCGAACTTAAAACCCTTGCCGAATACAGCAGCCTAATGGTCGAGAATGCTGACCCCAGCGACACCATCAGCCCCGGCATCAAAGACACTGATTCTTCCATTCCGCATCTCGCACAGCATTCTTCGCAATCATCCGCTTTTGCTGCCGTCTGCCGGCATGCCCACGCCCTGGCAGGTGCGCCTCTATCTGACCTGACACCAAATACACCAATCATTGCTCTGGGCCTCGATTCGTTGCAGCGTATAGAACTTGTTGCTGCGATAGAAAAAACCTTCGGTGGCTATATGCCAGATGCGGCGTACTGCCAGGCGCAGACATTAGGTGAGCTGGCTCAGGCAGTACAGAAGCACCTGATCGATGGTCCAAAGTTAGACGTTCCATCTGGCGAGATTCTGCCTGAACGCTATGACTTAGCCAAGTTCCCCGAATACGCTCAGTTGAAGCGTCAAGAGCAAATGCTACTGGCAGTGACCGGTGACAACCCGTATTTTCGTATTGACCAGGGTGGTTCCGGAAGCGCAGCATGCATCGATGGACGTCAGCTCATTAATTTCTGCGTCTATGACTATATCGGCATGTCCCACGATCCAGAGGTCGCCGCTGCCGCCAAATCTGCGATAGACCGTTACGGCACCGGTGCCGGTGCCAGTCGGTTGATATCCGGCGAAAAGCAGGTACATCGTGATCTAGAACAGGCCTTGGCCTCGTTTCTGAATGTCCCTGCTGCTCTCGTGTTCGTCTCCGGCCATGCTACCAATGTTACCACAATCGGTCACCTGCTGGGACCGGAAGATTTGATCCTCCATGACACTCTAGCGCACAACTCGATTATCCAGGGCGCCGAGCTTTCTGGCGCGACCCGCCGAGCCTTTGCCCATAATGACTGGATGGCGATGGATGCGGTATTGTCCGAAGGTCGCCACCGGTATCGCCGCGTACTGATCGCTATTGAAGGCGTGTACAGTATGGACGGTGACTTCCCCGAACTTCCACATTTTGTGGAACTAAAGAAAAAGCACAAGACGCTGCTACTGGTCGATGAGGCGCATTCGTTGGGAACCATGGGGCCAACCGGCCGGGGTATCGGTGAGTATTGGGGCGTAGCCCGCTCTGACGTTGATCTGTGGATGGGCACACTCTCTAAATCGTTGGCCAGTTGCGGCGGATACATCGCTGGCTCGGTCGAAATGGTCGAATACCTCAAGTACACAGCCCCAGGTTTTGTTTACAGCGTGGGCATTTCACCACCCAACGCGGCGGCGGCTCTGGCATCGCTAATGATTCTGCAGCGTCAGCCGCAACGTGTGGAACTATTGCACGAGTTGTCAGCGTTGTTCTTGAAACTGGCCGGCCAGAGAGGTTTGGACACAGGCTTGGCCTCTGGTACACCCGTGATTCCGGTAATCGTAGGCAGCTCAGCCAAGAGCCTGAGTTTGGCAAACGCTTTGTTCAGGCGCGGCATTAACGTACAACCAATTCTGTACCCCGTCGTACCCGAACACTCCGCCCGCTTGCGATTCTTCATCACGACCAATCATACCAAGGCACAAATCCACACCACGGTTAGTGCCATTGCAGATGAACTCAAGTCACTTGACTAACACAATGGGCCTTATGGGAGATTGAAGCATAACGCTTGACCAAAAGATATGGGTATAAGGATGAGTAATGGAATTTTAGTCAGACCGGTGGCATCGTGGCGAGATCGCCGGCGTTTTCAGCGCCTACCCTGGTCCATCTACGCTGGTGACAATAACTGGGTGCCGCCTGTCCTTGCGCAGGAACGTGAACTGCTGGGCTGGGGACATCATCCATTTTTCGACAATGCGGAAATCGTGACACTGTTGGCCGAGCGCGATGGCCGGGCGGTCGGACGGCTGGCGGTATTGATAAATCACGTGCACAACCGAAAGTACAATGAACAGCGAGGGTTCTTCGGATTCTTCGAGTGTGTAGACGATGCGGCTGTTGCCGAAGGATTATTCGAAGCCGGTCAGGATTGGTTGCTTCAGCGAGGCATGACGGCGGTGCGCGGGCCGGTAAATCCGTCTCTCAATTACACATGCGGTCTACTCATCGATGGTTTCGATTGCCCCCCTTGCTTCCTGATGCCCTACAATCGGCCCTACTATGCGGCACTGCTGGAAGCATGCGGGTTCGCCAAGGTACAGGACATGTATGCCTACGAAATGGACACGAACCTACTGCGGATACTGGTCGATCGCTACAAGCCGGCGGTGCTGGCTGTGCTGAATCGGCCCGATATGGTAATCCGGCCGATGAACTCGGCAAGGCTCCAGCAGGAAATAGAGACATATCTGGACATCTACAACCGCTCGCTGGACGGCACGTGGGGTTTCACGCCCCTGCAGCCGCAAGAGGCACGCCATATCGCCAGTGAGCTTGGGCGCCTCATTGTGCCGCAGTTCACGGCTTTGGCCGAGATCGACAGTCAGCCGATAGGTGCGGTGTTCGCTCTGCTCGACTACAACCAGATTCTGGGCAAGCTTAACGGCAGGCTGCTTCCATTCGGCTTCGTGCGTCTGATGACCGGACGACGAAAAATCACTACGGTTCGCGCTATGTCGATGACAATGGTGCCAGGCTACCAGGATGCGGGATTGAGCGTGGTGTTAATCGATAACCTGACGGGGCCGGCGAAGAAATGGGGCATCGAACGTTGGGAATTATCATGGGTACTCGAGAGTAATAGCCGTTCACGCGGCACACTGGAACGTGCCGGTATGAAGAGAACTAAGACCTACCGGATTTACGACAAAACCCTGTGATGTCGGCGGGAAGCTTTACGACTTAACTATGGTCGCACGCTGGCGGCGGATGCGTAAACGACGGATGCCGCGACCCATTGCCAGCCACAGACTAAACTGGAGTGTACCCCAGATGCTGAGCATGGCATGAAGCGGGCGCAGTGATGCCTTCGGCCAGACGCTGAAGTAACGGTTTTCACACCGGGGCCGGAAGCGAGTCTTGAAGTGATAGATGCCCGGCGTATCAAGGATGAAGTTTAGATAGCGATGCGTGATATGGATATATGTGTGGATCAGCCAACTGTCGCCCAGACGTCGCTGGTCACAGCGGGCTGCGGGCATCAGACAGAGCGACACCTCCTCGACACCTTCGTCCTTGAAGGTTTGCATGGCTCGGCGCATCAGAAACGGCACCGTGCCCCGCACGGCGTCCTGCCGTGAACGGTACATCTCGATTGCCCACGCTGCTCCGTCGCGATAAGGTGTGCACACGATAAACCCATCCATGCGGCCAGCCCCTTCGTCAGCTATTGCGGCGAACACCCGCCGTCGGTACAGACGATCAGGATTAAATTGGCTGACGAAATAGCGCATCGTATGGCCGTGCGGTGAGCGGTCAAGGAACTTTTTGGAGATATCCACAAGCTCTGAGATGCGATGTCGCCACTGGCCGGTCATTATCGCCGGGCCGCCGATTTCCTGACATACCAAGCCTTGCCGCTGACAGTAGTTGGTCTGCCGTCGCACCCATTCGTAAGCCTTTCCTTGCCACGTGCAGTGACGCAGGTCGATGAGGGCATCCTCACCGATTTTGGTGGACTGGAACCCATACCGGTCGAACAAGGTCAGGTCGTGTTCGGGCACAAGCCCGAAACAGGCCGTCCATCCGTGCCGTCGGCAGTGATCCATAAATTCGGTCAGTAACAATTCTCTAGCCTCGTCGGGTCCAATCAGTCCGCCGATGACAACCGCCTGCAACCCTTGCAACACAAAGCCCAGTACCGCGCTACCGCCCGAGGACCAGAAATACTTGCGATCCAAATCCATCACAAGATACGAGTCATAGGACCGGCCGTAGCGATAAGCCATCGCCTCCAGACTCGCAATCGACGCAGCGTCCATCGTGGTGGGACATTCAATCAGTATGGGTGTACATGGTTCAGTCATAGCAGCATCCTATCATGTCATTGGCTGTTTCGCGCAGGCGATCAGCCAGAGTGGCCGCTGGAGACCAGCCAAGATGCGTGCGAGCTTTAGCCGATGAGCATGTCCATGACCCGGCCATGGCTTCGGCGACTTTGTCGCTGTTCACCCAACAGGGACGCCGCCGAATCCGCCCTATCGCATCACCGCAGAGCCCGACCAGTTTCACCAGTTGCCTTGGTAGGTATATCACGGTTGCACGCTTCTTTCCCAATGCTGTAGCCATTGCCTGTCCGAGTTCGGCATATGTCGGATAGTCATCCGCCGCCATGAAGTAGATGCCTTGCCCAGGCGATCCGTTGTGGTGCAGACGCTCACCTTTCTCGGCTGCAAGGAGCAGACCCTTGACCAAGTCGGTTACGTGGATCAGCGAGAAGTATTGCTCGCCCTGACCGGGTACAGCATGAATACCCCAGCGTGCGATCGGTCGGAACATTTCAAGCATGCTCCTGTCACCGGGACCAAAAACTATAGGTGGACGCACGATACTGATAGGCACTACTCCGGCATACCTGGCGGCAGCCTGTTCTCCAGCAAGCTTGCTGCGACCGTAAGCTGAAACAGGTGTCGGCGCATCACTTTCTATACGAGGTCGGCCAACGGCGCAAGGCCCTGCTGCGGCCAGCGAGGACACCACTACTAACACCGGCTTATCAGCGCGGTCAGCGCAGGCGGCAACAACGGATTCGACACCACCTGCGTTCACACGCAGGAAATCGTCTTTCTGCAGCGCCTTCGTCAGCCCGGCCAGGTGGAACACAATAGTGGCCTGCGACACCGTTAGTGCCCGTTCAATGCTGACCAAATCAGTCACATCCCCAGTAACCAACTGAGCGCCAACCGACATCAGTTCATCGACGCACGAAGTAACTCGCACCAGACATGACACCCTATTGCCAAGTTCGACCAGCCGTCGCACCAGGTGCCGCCCGATGAAACCGCTGGCTCCTGTTACCAGCATAGATTGTGGAACCATATTGTTCATAGTCATATTTCAATGGTTTACTATGAATTGGACATTTATCCCAATCCTGTTCGACATGAAATTTGAAATTTAATACAATATTCATGTCCTCAATTGTATTATATAAGGTGCTCAAACATGTGGCAATTTGTTTTTGCGCAGTATAAACCACGGCGGCGGTTACTTGATAAGCAAGGTCAGTTGCTGTGGAACAAAGGCATCGTGCGAGAACCTTTGGCAGTTGTTACAAAGCATGATTCCATTTGGTCATAGTAAGCCCTCCTTTGGCGTGATGAATAATATGATGAGCTATAAGACTCAGATACGGATAATCACACATTGGATAGGAGCAGCAACCACCACACTTAGTAATAAATTCTTGGATTGCTGCATTGGAATAAATACGTACAGGATCAACGTACAATTAGATGAACTATTCTCTTGTCGAAAGGTTAGATTCGTTCATATCCTTTGTTATAACGAAAATGGCTGTTGGTATGCCACTTCACAAAAGCATATTTAATGGACCTGCGGCTCATTTGCCTGTTGGTCTAACTTGCCACAATTTTTAGCCTAAAATCACTTGTGGTTATTTTACCATCGGATTAACTTCCAAGGCGTCCTCTGACCACGATTTTGATAAAAAAATGAGAGTTGTGGAAAAATGTCTCACTCCCGTTAATCCCATCATGCACAAATGAAAACACAGACTTTTGTACCCATTGTCACAAAGAACGGATACAAAGCTCCAGCCCAACCTAAAATCTTTTTTGAACAGTACTTTTCAAGGTCTTTTTTAAGACTTTTTTCATCCTTTGATGTTATGGTTTGGCAACAGGATATTGAATCTGGGTGTCCAGTAGCTTATAGCTATCGCTACGTTGAGGAGGAAACCGCAGTTAGAAAACTGCGGTGAAAAAGAAATGAAAGAAATCACCGGTGCGAAGGAAAGAAAATAATCTTTTTTGCTTGCTTGTCGATAGCCAGACACAATTCTAAATTCTCAAACATTGGTAAATATTCGTTACCTTCCTCATCCGATGATAACCAGACATGATAATCATCGCCGATTTCATTTCCAATCTGATTTAAAAGCTTCTTTAACGAAGCAACCGTCATAATCTTTTGTTCAGACATAAATCATCACCTCCAATCAGCCAACAGGCTCTAAAACTTTAATGGTTTTCGGTACAAAGATTTCCTCTTCGGCGATGCGGTAGTTACGGCATATTTTCAGATATTCGGAAACAATAGAATCGCATAGCCTGTCGAAATCCTGCACCAGTTCTACACGCTCTCTGATTTGGCTCAGTGTCCAATCGGAAAAGTCCTCACGCTCATCGGTGCTTTTGCCTGGCCAGGTAAAGACCTGCATGTGCGTTTGTTTAAAATTCACTCTTGCCTTAGCATCGCATCTGCCACAGGTACCAATCTGGCCTTCAGGGATAGCTTCATAATTTTTCTGGCCACAGTGGGTGCAATAACTTTTATATCCGCTGGGCTTGATACCACCTCTATAGAGAACGGTGTAACCGCCGCTTCTGCCGTTGATTCCAGCCTGCCAGAGCCAGTCGTGTCTTCTTCCAAAATCTTCCAGCAGGTCGCTCAATTTTTCCTGCCACTCTGTAATTGACAGAAGCTCCCACCATGTGTCATCGTCAATATCTTTGGGTTTATCAATGTTGTATAGCTTGATGTTGTTCGCGTAGCTGGTTGATTTGTTCCAGCTGTTCATGGTGTGGTATCTGAAATGCTGCCGTAGGTATTTGACCATGGTTTCCTTGTACCGTTTATCAACTTCTTTGTAATACATTTTGTCACCTCGTAAATTTAATCCATAATTAAAGCACTTTTTTTCATTGCCTCACCGATGTTGGTATAGGCCTTGTCGAGAACCTGGCTTTCGGTCAATTCCTGCTCGCTGTCGTCAATAAGATTGAGCACATAGAAGCTGTTGTCATCAGGGTAATATCTGATGTGTTTGGAGCTTCTCAGTCTGCCATTGAGCAGGATGAAACAGTCCAGCCCATCCTTGGCCAGTTCTTTTAACTGCGTAATATTTCTTATCCTTTTATCTTTGGTTTTTTGTTTTGTCATATTTGCACCTCATTCAAAAATGGCTTAGCGATAGCCAAACTTTGCTATCGCTAAGCTCTGGTCAACATTAACATTCACCCACATTAATTTCCGAAGCCAGCAGATTGATCTGGATGTCAGGGTCGACCGGCAGCAGTCGTAGATACTTTGTAAATTGCGCCAGCATAAATCCCGCTGCTATATTGGCACAATAGATTGTTGTTTTCGCTGTGCAGGGCCCGGCATGAGCCTGCTGGGCCGCAAAGAGTGTCTGAGGATAATATTTTCTGCTCTTTTCATCACAAGCAGTAACTACTCGCAAAACCTCAGCACTCATCCGTCCATCGCAGTAAAAATAAACTTTGTCTTTTACTGAATCCCATATAAGCTTTCGGATTTCTATTGAATCAACACATGCAAAAACACAATTACCTACAGGAGTTGACCGTTTGAACCGCTCAAATATAACTTCAACATTCAGGTCATTATCCATCTCTCTGAGAAACTCAGCAGTTACATCAACCTTGGGTCTTTTCAAATCTTTTTGCAAAAATCCCTGTGTAGCCAGGTTGGATGTTTCCACGTGATCAAAGTCTATGAGTTGAAGATGCAGTACGCCAATAGCCGTTAGCTGTAATGCTACCTGCCTTCCGATAGCACCAACGCCGATTATTGTTGCTGTACAATCTAAAATTCTTTCTCGCGGCACTATATCAGCTTGCCTTGAAAATCTGTCATTCATAGAACACCTCGCTTTCTTCATCCCAGAAATCACTTCGCACAGACAACTCTTCCATAAACATTTCTCTTTCCATAGGTTCCATAGAATCGATTTCACCGAGCAAATCCTGATTTGTAAAAACCGAAGTTTCTTCAAAACCATTACCGCCAAAGAAATCAGCCTCGTCTTGCTGTTTCCCAGTGGCGCTTTTGGATTTGCCAGTCAGAGAAAAAGTGGTGTCCTCAACTACATTAGCCAGATATTGTTGCTTCCAGACTTCAAAATCAGCAGCATCGAATTCATAGCTGTAATCAACATAGACAGGAATCTTTACTTCACCACCAGGGCCGGCGTTGAATCTCAGTCTTGCATAAGTGCCGCCATCTTGTGCTACTATACACATGACTGACCAGTCGCAGCTCCCAAAGACCCTGGCAAAGGTCTGTTCGTCAGTCATACTCGGTTCAGGCGAATTGCCCGGATGACTATGCAGCCAGATGCGGGCGAATTGTTCAGGCTTTCTACCAGCTTCGACCTGATCCTCGAAGAAATTTGCAACAGACTCATCATCAAAAGAAACAGACACGGCGGTCACCTTCTGCTTTACCAGGGTAAAATCCGTGACAAACAATAAATCATCGGCCTCGGTTATTCCAAATCCACCGACTTCGTTATCAGTTACATCACGCATGAACAGCAGTTTCGACCACGCTGTCGGACTGAACCGCAGGGCGGGCTTCTGATTTCTCTGATTCACTTTCTTGTTCTTCATCGTTATCTTCCTTTCTGTTTTCTTCACAATTTTGACATAGACCTTCTTCGGTTAAACAATCCTTACAGAACGCCTCATCGCATTCCTTACATTTAGCAGTGCAACTCTGACAAACCGGTTCATTACATCCGGGACATTCATAAGCACATCCCAGACAAAGTGTGGTATCACACATCTGACAATATGTGCTGCAGCTGCTGCAATAATCTCTGTCGCAGCATTCGCAGTAATAGCAATCATCGCCAGCTACTGTATAGCCGCAGTCATAACATGAGATACCTTCCCAGTCATCGAGGGCAACATACGGACTGTCGGGGTTGTAGGTCTGAAGGATGTTTACTATCATCATAAAGAAGTCACACAAGCGTCCCTGTTCAATGGCTTTTCTGATAGAGACAACACCATCGCCTTCACAGAGTTTTTCTGAACTTACATGTGGGTGTGTAACACAGCTATCGGTGCCGGCTGGGTTTGGCTCAAGTGCTATAATCCTGTAGGGACTGTCAGTGTATAGCTTGTTTATCTGGTCGATAAACAGTTTTATTTCAAATGGCCCGAACGGGATATCATCCAGTGTGATAGGCTCGGTTATTACCGAGATAGTTTTTTCCTTCAGGTCGAATTGATACTCGCCAAGTTCCTGATCTATCTGCGACAGTTCCTCGAAGATACAGGATAGTTTCGGCAGTTTGGTCTCATCTGAAGTTACAGAGTCTTTGAATCGTTGTAGGTGATATGAAAAATCAGAGAGGTTTCTGTTTACCCTTGTTCTGATTTTTTCAGCCGAACCTAACCAGCCTTTTTCAACAGCAGCATAAAACAGGTGGGAGTTTTTGGTTGCATCGCGGCATTTGTAGCTGAAATCTTCCAGGCTGGTCTGAATCTTCTGCAATCTTGCTGTTTTAAGCCCATTTAAGGCTTCTAAAAGCAGGTTTGACAGCTTTGTTATATTTTT
>Ga0272441_10015622_pt1 | contig 10608 bp, 10 predicted proteins | sample SSMProp6N_FD_193582 | JGI IMG/M metagenome (GOLD analysis project Ga0272441, IMG submission 193582) | Marine sediment archaeal communities from Little Sippewissett salt marsh, Falmouth, MA, United States - SSM-Prop-6N | ecosystem: Environmental > Aquatic > Marine > Wetlands > Sediment ...
AGCGCAGCTTCCACGTTTCTCGTCCGCACGGCTCCTGCCCGAAACGCGCGCGCGAAAAGGCCACGCTGCCTCGGGTATTCTCTTGACAACTATCGCCGATGAAACTCTCGTCCGCCTACCTAGATTCTACGCATGATTATTCAAAATGTCAAGTAATAACCGACCGGAAAAGAAAAGCGGGAAATGACTTCCCGCTTGTATGTTTTCCCCGCATATGCCGTCGGATGGGAAACTTGTTGAACCTTTTACCCACCAAGTGGGTGCCCTCACGGTAGTCATCCGACTTCCTCTCTAAGTCGCTCTAGCTGGCTAAAGGACCGCTTCGGAGGCCTGCCGTAGGCTACACAAATATCGAGCTCCCGTTCAACGTAATAAGGTACAAAATTACCCATCTCAGTCGAACAAAGCAGGGAAAGCTACGATTCAATTACTGAGGAAATAGTAACAGATTGCCTGTGAGGCGTCAAGGAAATAAGGGGGATTGAACTCCTCCCCGTGGCCCTGCGTCCCGTTTGCCCATATGGTTCAAGGCTATTCAGTTGGGCTTTCTGTGACCGCGCATCGGCCTTCCCTCACCGGGTGAGGGTTCCTTCCGCAGCGCGTCGGCCTCTGGGCCGCCACAGGCCATCACCGCTGGCAGATCGGGCGCTTCTGCAATCAAGCGTCCGTCGGGCGCCGGATTCCTGTCTTCATGGCTGGCTCTTCCGGGAGCGCGTAGTCGACGGATCCGCCATCGTGCAACATGTGCCCCGGCTCCCATGCCCGCCCGAGAGCAGAATGAAGCGCTTGCCCACTCGGAGCAAAGACTTCTGCGGGGCAGTCGGCTCAACCGTAGGCCTGACCTGATTGGCAATCGCACTGCTCAGTTGTATAATGCGTGGACACCCCGAAGGCGCACGACAGCAGGACCCGGGGTCCACGGGAATACACTGAGGACAATGAGCGATGAATCCAGGTAGAGGATGCTATTAATGGACCTTCGAGCAGTGGCGAAGGTTGCCATCAATACGCCCCTGAGCAAGGTGGGCTTCCAGATTGTGCGATACGCCCGGCAGGGGGCTCCGGGGTCGCCCGGAAACCGGTTGCCGCGTGACTTCACCGAAGAGGATATCAAGGTATGGGCCGCGGTCAGGCCCTATACCATGACGTCGCCGGAGCGCATCTACTCGCTGTGTCGGTGCGTGGAGTACCTCGTCGCGAATTCCATACCGGGGGACTTTGTGGAATGCGGCGTTTGGAAAGGGGGCAGTTCGATGGCCATAGCGTTGACGCTCGCCGCCCTCGGTGACACGACACGTCACCTGTACCTGTACGATACATTTGAGGAGGGTTGGCCGGAGAGCTCGGAGGAGGATGTCACCTTTGACGGCATCACGCCGCAAGAGTTGTACCGGGATGCCCTGGAACGGGGTGAGACGCCGGAGACGTTCTTGGCAAACGTCGAGGATGTTCGAGAGGCCTTGCTTTCAACCGGCTACCCAGACAACCACCTCCACCTGATCAAGGGCAAAGTCGAGGACACCGTGCCCGGCCAAGCGCCCGAGAAGGTGGCGCTGTTGCGCTTGGACACGGACTGGTATGTCTCGACCCGGCACGAGTTGCTCCACTTGTATCCTCGACTGTCGACCAGCGGGGTGCTGATGATCGACGACTACGGGCTTTTCAAGGGAGCCCGGAAGGCTACCGACACATATTTCAAGGAACACAACGTCCCGATGCTGCTGCACCGGGTCGATGACAGCGGTTATCGGGTTGGGATCAAACCACGAGACGCTGCGGGTCCTACCCCGGCCGAATCGCCTTGAATCTCGGCTTACCAATTGAAAGGAGTTGTACCTATGAAACAGCGGACACTGGGCAAGAGTGGTCTTGAAGTGCCTGTCGTGTCGTTTGGCGCGTGGGCTATCGGCGGCTCGATGTGGGGCGGCACGGATGACGGTGCGGCGATTCGGGCTATTCAGGCCGCCATCGATCTCGGCATTACGTGCATCGATACCGCGGCCATCTACGGCATGGGGCACAGCGAAGGGATTGTAGGGAAGGCCATCGCGGGCCGGCGGGACAAGGTGATTGTGGCGACGAAGTGCGGGCTGCGATGGAACCTGACGGACGGCGAGCATTTCTTCGATTCGAAGACGCCTGAGGGCGTGCCGTGTACCATCTATCGCAATCTGAAGCCCGATTCCATCAAGTATGAGTGCGAACAGAGCCTCAAGCGGCTCGGAGTCGACGTCATTGACCTCTATCAGTGCCACTGGCCGGATTCGACCACTCCCATCGCGGACACGATGGGCGCATTGGTGGAGCTCAAAGAGGAGGGTAAGATCCGGGCCATCGGGGTGAGCAACTTCACGGTTGACATGCTCGAGGAGTGCCTCAAGCACGCCCCGCTCGCCAGCGATCAGCCCAAGTACAACCCGCTGGAACGGGAAATCGAGAAGGACGTGCTCCCGTTTTGCGTCGAGCACGAGGTCGGCATCCTGACGTACAGCCCGATGGCCATGGGGCTGATGACGGGCAAGGTGACGCTGGACCGCGAGTTCAAGGGCGATGACACCCGCAAGAACCGCCCCTGGTTCTCGAAGGAGAACCGAAAGCGCGTGCTCGACCTGCTGGCCAAGATCCAGCCCATCGCAGACGGACACAACGCCACGCTGGCCCAGGTGACGCTGAATTGGGTCATGTCGCAGCAGGGGGTGACCACGGTGCTGGCCGGGGCGCGCAATGAGGAGCAGGTGCGGGATAACGTGAAGGCCGCGGACTTCGAACTCACGGCCGAGGAGATCGCCACGATCCGCACGCTCGTCGAGGAACTCGGCGGACCGGAGTGACGATTGCGGATTCCTGAGACTGTAGCGCAGGCGTCTCGCCTGCATTCCGGCTGTAGCGCAGGCGGGGAGTATGAACCGATGGGAAGAGGTGTTTCATGAATAAGAAGACGGTGCGCGCGGGGATTGTGGGTGCGGGATTCAGCGCACGGTTCCATTATGAGGCGATCCGCAAGGTCTATGGGACGAACGTGGACCTGACGGGCGTGTATGCGTTGGACATGGACCAGGCGCGGGAGTACGCGGCCGATCGGGGCATCCGCGCGTACGAGTCGCTGGACGCGCTGTTGGATGACGTCGACGTGATCCATGCCTGCGTGCTCGTGGCGGCGCACGAAGAGGTCGCGGTGGCGGCGCTCGAGCGGGACAAGTTCGCCGTCGTCGAGAAACCGCTCACAGGGTACTGCGGCGACGGGTCCGCGGACTTCCACGGGGACCGTTTCCCGAAACAGGATGCGCTCGAGCACGGCTTGGCGAGCGTCGAGCGGATGCTGGCCGCGGAGCAGAAGAGCAAAGGGCGCATCCTTTACGCCGAGAACTGGGTGTATGCGCCTGCAATTCAGCGGGAGCGGGAGATCATCGAAAAAACCGGGGCGCAGATCCTCTGGATGCACGGCGAGGAGGCGCACTCCGGGTCACACAACCCCACCTATGCGTATTGGAAATACTCGGGCGGGGGCGTGATGATCGGCAAGGGGTGTCACCCGTTGACGGCCGCCCTGTACCTGAAGCGCGTCGAGGGGAAGGCGCGCGACGGTCAGCCCATCCGCCCGAAGGCCGTGTCCGCGCGCACGCACGCGCTCACGCGGATGGAGGGGTTCCGCGATGAGGGGCACATCCGGCGGGATTACCACGACATCGACGACTTCTCGGTGATGCATGTGGTGTTCGAGGACGACACCATTGCCACGGTGTTCGCGTCGGACATCATCCTCGGCGGCATTCACAACTGGCTCGAGGTCGCCGCCAACAATCACCGCACCTTCTGCAACATCAACCCGAACACGGGCATGCAGGTCTACAACCCGGTCCACGCCAACTTCGAGGACATTTACACCGTCGAGAAGATCGAGCAGAAACAGGGGTGGACGAATATGCCGCCGGACGAGGATTGGTTCACGGGGTATCCTCAGGAGATCGAGGCCTTCTACCGCGCCGTGGCTTACGGCGAGCCGGTCGAGAGCGACAGCCGCCTCGGTGCCGACGCGATCTCGACCATCTACAGCGCCTACGTCTCCGCGGAGAACAAGGGCGCCGAGGTTGCGGTCAAAGCCTTCTGAGCACGCAGGTTTCTTGGTCCGCGGTCAAAGCAATAATCTCACGCAGAGGCGCAGAGCCCGCAGAGAACTGATACCTGATACGGAGCCGCATTGAAGGCGTATCGGTTTCGCTTGATGCCGGACGCGGGCATTCAAGAACAAGGGCTGCTCCAAGAGTAGCGACGCTATGTACAGCTTTGGCTTGCCTTTGCCTGTTTGTCTTCTCCTTCTTCCTTATGCTATTGTAATGGTGACTTCTTGAGGAGGACGCCGTGGGCCTCACGTTCCTCGAAGGTACTGTCACCGGACCAACCGGCCAATCTCGTCAGGTAGAGTTCTTGGTCGACAGTGGCGCCGTCTATCCTCTTCTGCCCAGCGAGATCTGGCACGCCCTCGAGTTGAAGCCAAAGCGCACCGTCTCTTTTACGCTGGCCGACGGAACGCACATCCAACGCCAAGTTTCCGAATGCCATATCGCATTGGTTGGCCAGGATGGACACACCCCTGTAGTCTTGGGTGAACCGGGGGATGATCAAGCTCTCCTCGGGGCGGTCACGCTCGAGAACCTCGGGCTGGTTCTCGACCCTTTCAAACGCTCGCTTCAGGTGATGCAGTTCCGTCTGGCATGACTTCTCCGAGATGCCAGTAGAAACAAACCGAGAAAAGGCCGCATTTCTTGGTCAGAATGTGATGAAAGGGCAATCTCACGCAGAGGCGCAGAGGTCGCAGAGGAACAGAAAACGTCGTCTTCTCTTGATTCTCTGCGAGCCCTGCGCCTCTGCGTGAGGCAATCGGGAAGGAGGGTTCATCATGACCCACAACGAGGTCTCAGGAATCATTGTGGACGTGGGGATTCGGATTCACAAAGAGCTGGGTCCCGGACTGTTCGAGTCGGTGTACCACGCGATCATGGTCTACGAATTACGCAAGCGAGGTCTGCGTGTCGATGAGGAGGTGCCGATCCCAGTGATATGGGAAGAGGTCAAGCTCGAGGTGGGTTTCCGGGCGGATCTGATTGTCGAAGGTATGGTGATCGTCGAGTTGAAGTCGCTGGAAGCAGTCCACCCCGTTCACAAGAAAAAGCTGCTGACTTACCTACGACTGGCCGACAAACGCTTGGGATTACTGATGAATTTCGGGGAAGAACTGCTCAAGGACGGGATATACCGTGTCGTGAATGGGTTGGAAGAATAACCTCACGCAGAGGCGCAGAGGCGCAGAGACCGTGCAGAGAATCAAGAAGGGATGGATTCTTCGTGACCGTCCAGAGCCAGGTGAGCGGATTTCATGACAGCGGGAAGCAGCATCGAGTCGTAGACGACTACCATTCTTTTTGTTCCTCTGCGAGCTCTGCGCCTCTGCGTGAGATTGTCGGCAAGACACATGGATAAACCCAACCCCCAACAGGATCAGCCCAAGCGCGAACCCAGGTTCAGCCAGGAGCAGTACGACATGCTCTTGCGCTGCTCCGAGAAGAAGGACACGTCGGAGTGGAACAAGTGGCGCGAAGATCACCTTAATGAAGAGATCCTCCTGGGAGGCGCGCGCCTCTTTGGTGCCCATCTGGAACACGCGACCCTCTTGGGTGCCTGTCTGGAAGGCGCGACCCTCAGCTATGCCCATCTGGAACACGCGGGCCTGTTGGGTGCCCGTCTGGAAGGCGCGACCCTCAAGGGTGCCCATCTCCAAGACGCGGACCTCCGCCTTGCCCATCTGGAAGGTGCGAAATGCGTAATGGCTGTAGTCGACGGTTCCACGTTCCTTTGGGAGTGCAAAGTTGACCGGGATACGGATTTCACCGGTGTTGGGTTGGACAGCGCACGCATAGACCCAGCGAGAAAACAGCTCCTGCAATACAACATCCGGCGGATCAACTGGGAGAGGTGGTATAAGAAGAACCGCTTGTGGCAATGGCCGATTCGGATGTTCTGGTGGGTGTCTGATTATGGCCGGTCGACTGGCCGGGTCTTGTTCACGTTCTTTTCCCTGGCGCTGCTGTTTGCCGCGATCTACTACACTTGCGGCTTGGCGAGCCCTCCCGGCATTGTGAGCAATCTCTTCGAAGACGCGCAGGGGCCGGTGCCAGGCTGGCTCGTACCTTTTCGCGCCCTCTACTTCTCCATTGTCACCATGACCACCCTCGGGTTCGGCGACATGTATGCGGAGACCGGATCATTGTGGGGCCATTTGCTATTGACCGTCCAGGTGCTTCTTGGCTACTGCCTTCTCGCCGCCTTGGTGACGCGCCTGGCTATTCTCTTCACAGCAGGCGGCCCTGCGGGCAATTTCGCCCCCAAGAAGCGCCCTGAGACTGAACACGGAAAGGACCAGACCAGTGACCAATGAACAATGGAATACGCTGCTAGAAGTCATCGAGGGCGCGCGCCCCGACCCGTTGCCGCTGGGGTTCATCATCGACAGTCCGTGGCTGCCGAATTGGGCCGGAATGTCGATCATGGATTATTACGCCAGCGAGACGAAATGGTTCGAGGCAAACCTCAAGGCGATCCGGCGGTTCCCGGACGTGATGTTCGTGCCGGGGTTCTGGTCGGAATGGGGCATGTGCACGGAGCCGTCTGCGTTTGGGGCGCGGTGCGTGTGGCACGAGAACGAGTTCCCGTTCGCGGACAAGGTGCTCGATGGTCTCGATGGCGTGGCGGCGCTTCCCAAACCGAATCCGCGCACGGATGGCCTGGCGCCCTTCGTGTTGAAGCGGCTCGAGCATGCGCAGGCCGGCATCGAGCAGGAAGGCCATGCCATTCGTTTTGCGGTCGCGCGGGGTCCTCTGAACGTGGCGGGCTTTCTGCTGGGGAATACCGAATTCCTGATCGGAATGAAGCTACAGCCGGACGAGGCGCACGCCCTGCTCGATACGGTGACGGGGTTTCTGGTGGACTGGCTTCAGTTACAGGCGGCCACGTTCCCGAGCATCGACGGCGTGCTCATTCTGATGACATCGTGGGGTTCTGCGGCGGCGACGATTTCGAGGCGTTTTGCATGCCGTATCTCAAGCGGGTCTTCCAGGCGGTAGATGCGCGCGTGCGGTTCTTCCACAACGACGCCGGGGGTCTGGTGTGCGCGCCGTATCTTCCCGAAATCGGCGTGAACGTGTTTAACTTTGCGTTTGATCACCCTATGGCGGAAATGAAGGCGCTCACCAAGAATGCCGTGACGCTGTTCGGCAACATCCCGCCGCGCGACGTGCTGGCCCAAGGCGCCCCGGACGACGTGCGCAGGAGTGTGCGTGAGCTTCTGGATTCGGTGGACGACAAAGGCCGAATCGTACTGTCTTGCGGCGGCGGCATGCCCCCGGGCGTGTCGACCGAGAACATCGAGGCGTTTCTCGATGTCGCGGGCCACGGAGACGTCGCGCTCTGAGCCATTTGCGAAATCCGAAGCGGCTGGTACCATCAGCCGGAAGCGGTGACCCCCCACACGTATGGGGGCCCGCTGCAATTCGAGAGCGACATCATGCCGCAACTCGATTGATTCACCCCAGAACGATGCGCGGTGGGGCGAGCGTCCTCGCGAGCCGTCTTCCGTCTGCTCTGAGCAACCAAATACCCGGCTCGCGAGGACGCTCGCCCCACCAGCCGCCCTGAGGTGCTTACAATGCCAGGGCTGCTTCGGTTCACTGCCTTCGCGGCGGTCGTGTTGAGAAAAATCCAGCTTCGCGAATGCTTCCGGCCTGTGCGGGCGTTTCGCGCGGGGTCCGGCTTGGTTGGGCTACAGCACCCCCAGGCGCTTGATGGTGACGTCGCCGGTGGTGTCGTTCTTGGTATGCACGACGCGGGGCCGGTTCTCCTCCTGAACCCATACGTCCAGCATCGCGTCGCCCTCTGGCAGCGTGAATATCGCCCTGTTCTGGTTTGGGTCGAGCGGGCGCATCATCCGTTTGCCATCGAGCCTGACGTGCATCTGTGCCCTGACGCTGCTCGTGCCGCGGTCGATGGTGGATTCATATTGCCCGGCCTTCTCGATGTACACCGGCCAGCCTGTGGGTTTGCCGTCAACGTAGGCCGAGTCCTGGTACCGGCACAGGTGGCTGGGGTTCTCGAAGTCGGAACCGATGTGGATGACGCCCGGGGTGAACTGGCGCGTGCGCTTGACGCCGACGAACCACGCGTCGTACTCCTTGCGCAACTTCGCGAGGATCTCCGGGTGGCGTTTGGCCAGGTCGTGCTGCTCACCGGGGTCGGCGTCGATGTCGTAGAGTTCGAGGACGGGCTTGTCGGGCGCGGTGTAGGCGTCCTCCTTGAATGTGCCCGGACCGCCGACCATCTTGTAGCGGCCGGTCATGACGGCGCAGTTCTGATACGGCTTCGGGGTGAGCCCACGGTGGCATTGGAAGAAAAGCCTGCGGTCGGGCCACGCGGTTTGCGGGTCGCGCAGGAGCGGCATCAGGCTTGCGCCGTCCAAAGCGAGCCCCTCGGGCACCTCTATGCCGCAGGCGTCGAGGAGAGTTGGGGCGACGTCGATGTGGGCCGCGATCCGGCCGATGCGTCTGCCGCCGGGGAAGCCCTTCGGCCATTGGGCGAAACAGGGCACGCGGATGCCCCCTTCGTATACCGACGACTTGCGGCCGCGCAACCCGGCCGTGTAGCGCTCTTGCTGCGGGCCGTTGTCCCCGAGGAAGAAGATGAGCGTGTTCTCGCGAAGGCCGAGTTCATCGAGACGTGCGAGCAGCCTGCCGATGTTGTCGTCGATGTTTGAGATCATGCCATAGACCTTGGCCGTGGTGTCGTCCAGCCCAAGCGCCTTGTACGGTTCGTAGTACGTGGCATCGATATCGAGCGGCGTGTGCGGCGCGTTCAGCGGCAGGTAGACGAAGAAGGGCTGATCGCGGCGGGATTCGATGAAGCGCATGGCCGCGTCGGTAAATGCGTCCGTGCAGTAGCCGTCGGCCTTGAACCGGCGACCGTTGTGCCACAGCACCGGATCGAAATAGCTGTTGGGCTTGTCGGGCGCCTGGCCAATGCCGCCGGCTCTGTGGACCAAACACTCGGCAAAGCCCTGGTCCTGGGGGCGCATCGGGTAATTGTCGCCCAGGTGCCACTTGCCGAAGATGCCGGTGGCATACCCGGCCCGGCCCAGCAGTTCGGCAAGTGTCACTTCGTCCCCGTGCATCTTCGCGCCGCCGCGCGACGTGTGGATCACGCCGGTGCGGTAATAATAGCGCCCCGTCATCAGGCTCGCGCGTGTGGGTGCGCACACCGGACTACAATAGAACCGGGAGAACCGGACGCCTTGCTCAGCAAACCGGTCGAGGTTGGGCGTGCGAATCTTGTCATTGCCGTTGACGCCGGCGTCGCCATACCCCTGATCGTCGGTGAGGATCACGATGACATTGGGCCTGCTGCCGGCCGCCTGCGCTACGGGCAAGAGCCCCGCGCTCAGGGCCATGGTTGCCAAAAAGTCTCGCCGGGTGCAATCGCCCATGAGGTATCCTCCAGCAGATCGAGAGCGCAAGAAAGTACAGAAAAGCGGTGCCATACTGCCCGTCAGAGTAGCGCGCTGGATATCGTGGCGCAAGAAATAGAACTTCCACACCTGGGCAAACGGCTTGTTCTGGCGGGCGTCGCACTGGCGCTTATCGAATGCTGCCAAGTGGAATCTAGCGAGGACCGGATGGCTTCGCCCTATCCGCAAACAAACTTGGCCATATTATTTAGATCGGACTCCTAATGATCGATTTTAATAGGCACTCCTAGCGCAGTACTGCAATCCGCGAAGCGGATGACGGGGTAGAGCCCAGGGCGAGTCCGCGAGCCCTGGGAACGCAATGACGCCCCGAGGATTGAGTCCCCGAAGGGGACGACGGAAGGCCGAAGCGCCTCAAGGTTCCGTCGCCCTCTTCGAGGGCTCTGGATTCTGGTCGGGCCTCCCCAGGGTTCGCTTCGCTTCACCCTGGGCTACGCGCCGCCATCCGCTTCGCGGATTGTGTCGCTGTGCCGCATTGAGCAATGGCGCAGCGCGACCGGTGCTGAACCGCCGTGCTTTGATCGCGACAGGAAATCGTCCTTCCGCTTCGGCTAAGCAGGCGCACCAAAACGATGTTTCCAAGTGGAATGTGGCGAGGACTGGATGGCTTTGCCCTATCCGCAAACAAACGTGGCCATGTTACTTCGAGCAGACTCCTAAGAGGGATCCGGTTCTCGTTCTACTTCCCTTTGGCCACGTGCATCGTCCTCAGCGTCGTGCTGACACTGCTCATCAACGTCCTGCTGCGACTCTTCAAGTAGCCGCGGCCAAGTCGCGCTTCTCATTGGGACCTCACGGCTGATAGCCAGGTATGGTCCCTCGCGCGGCCTCGCTTGCTCACGAGCCGCCGGGCTATCTGGTTCGCCATGGCCTGCATTCCGATTGGATCGAGCGAGACCGGGCCGATGTCTTCGCGGAGTTCAGCACCCAAGAGTTCAGCCGATTCCTCTATCGAGAGCGGTTTCTTGTCGTCATTCTTGCTCATAGCGATTGCCTGGAATCTCCATGTACCTACGCATGATGTGAATCCCGACAATCGC
>Ga0272441_10015623_pt1 | contig 10607 bp, 8 predicted proteins | sample SSMProp6N_FD_193582 | JGI IMG/M metagenome (GOLD analysis project Ga0272441, IMG submission 193582) | Marine sediment archaeal communities from Little Sippewissett salt marsh, Falmouth, MA, United States - SSM-Prop-6N | ecosystem: Environmental > Aquatic > Marine > Wetlands > Sediment ...
CATCCGCTGTGGTGTCTGTCATCGCGTATGCCCCAGCGACGCTGTTCGTCATGACGCGGAGCAGATCCCCGCAGAGGTCGATGCCAACCTCACGTGGGTGCGAAGCCTTCTCGAACATGACTACTACGCGGACGATCCACAGAAGCAAGCCGGGCTGATGAAGCGCATGGTCAAGCACTTCACGAAGGATCTGAACGTTGCCAAGCAGACGCTGGAGTTGCTCGATGCTCTTCCCTAGGACGCTTTTCCGTCCTGATGGTGAGGTTCCGTTGCGGCTCCGTGGCTAGGTTCCTTGAGAGGTCCCGCTACCGTGTACTACGTACCTTCAGTCTGAACGGAGGTGTGGAGCCGTTGTAGATTCCTCGTCAACCGCCAACCAGATTATCCAGATGTTCAGCATTGTTCCATCCTTCGGGAATTCAACCGTGCCACGCTCGGCGAACGGATTCCCGGCCCGCGCAACAAGATCGAGATGCGTGACGCCGCCACGCCCGTCACCTGGAACCGTTACACCGGCAATTGGCGCGGCTCCTACGAAGGGTGGCTGCCGAGCGGCGCCAACCTGAACATGCAGATGAAGAGGACCCTGCCCAAGCTCGACAACTTCTACATGATCGGCCACTGGACCACCCCCGGCGGCCGCACCGTCATCCAACTGGTCTGCAAGAAGGACAAGAAACGCTTCGTGACAACAGAGCCGTAGGCGTTCGCGAGCTACGAGAGCCGCGCGGTGAACCCCGCTGACGAGATCTGGCTTCACACCAAGAAGGCGTCGATCCCATGGGTTGCGCAACCTGCTTCCCAAGAGCAAGTCAGGATCGCACCAGATCAACCCGGCATACGTTCGTCAACGAACGCACGCAGCGAACCCCAACAGTCCGATCGGGCAAACGATGCAACTGCACAGGCACGTAAGGCGGCGAGCCGGCATGGTGACACCTCATTCGCATAGGAAGATAACTGCAGACTACACGTCCGCACATCTGGAACCAATCCGTCTGTCAGTTCGCTCTTTCGACAAGGGATTCGCCCAGGAACAGGAAGCGGTTTCGAGGAGCAGCTCAGTGATGATTAGTTCTGATGAGCTCGAATACAGACGCAAGTTGGCAATCCTGACGAGCGGCCATGAGCGTCGCGCGGAAGGAAGGCGAAGAACAGAAGCAACGGATAGATTAGTCTCCGTAAAAGGTATATAATACCCGTTAAGGAGGTGAACGTAATGGATAGTGATGCCAACGGATTGGAAGCGCTGACAGCAATCGAAACTCGCTTGGGGCGCTTGGAAAAGAACACTGACTTGGCCTTGCCAAGCAAGAAGGTCCTCTGCAAGGAGTACCTCCAGATTCGCGAACATTTGGAGGATGTTCTCTTCTTCGTCGGTGCACTTCCAGTTGTCGGGCAGAGGGTCGTGAAGACCATCCGGTTCGTGATGCAGGTCGCCGACACGGCCTGTTCGCAGCCATTGGACTAGGAAGCGAGGTACTACAGGACAAGAGAAGAGAGACGTCAGGTCTGATGTAGCAAGGAGGCTGCAATGTCGGAAACGCAGAAGACGCGGCAAATTGGCTACCCTGATCAGCAAGGCCTGAAGCTTGGATACGGGTGGAATAGCCTCACGGGTGAGAAGAGCGACACGATTGGCGTTGTCTTTGTCGAGAGTAAGGATGACTATGGGCAGGAGAAGCATCTGTTTATTGAGTCGGTGTCCGACAGATCACGACTCATGCAGTCTTTGGAGATCTCTGCCGAGTTTCAGTACAAGAGCGTCCTCGGGAGAAGTCTCTCAGCGAAGGCGTCGTTTGCGAGGGAAGTCAACATAAGTTCTGCCTACGAGTCGTTCGCGATGAAAGCATACGTTCGTAACTTCCTCCACTATACAGCTCCAGCGCCCTCTGAGCAGATGGCTACGATTGGGAGGCTCCTTGACGAAGGCAAGTCGATGCAGGAGATCAAGAGCGAACTCGGCGAGCTGCTTCCCGCAGCTCTGAAGGGTGGTGTCCCCGCCGTGGAGCCCCTCGATGTAACCGCTCTGCAAGCGGATGGCGATGCCTCGGTTCGGCTCACTGACAAAGCTCTGGAGCTGGCACAAAGAGATCCAGAGGAGTTCAATCGGCAATACGGTGACTCCTTCGTATCCGGTATCTTCGATGGAGGCATCTTTAACGCTCTGCTGACCTTCAAGACAACGATGCAGAGTGAGCGCACGGAGATCATCGCGAGCGTCGAAGGCTCCGGATGGAACATGTCCGCCTCAGCCAAAATGAAAGAGATACTTCAACGCTTTGATGAACGCTCTGAGTTGTCGATCTCGACCTTCCAGCAGGGAGGAAGTGGCGACCCGATGGCTGCCTCCATCGACGACTTCTATGACAAGATCAAGCGACTCCCCGATCTGGCTGCCAAAAATCCGTGGCCATTCACGGTCATTCTCCAGCGCTACGATTCACTTTCCAACTGGCCTCAAGGGCAAATCCCCCCGAAGCCCACTCCGTATGAGGCGTTGCTAAGGCGCTATTTCGAATACAACACGCTCTTCGAAGACATGCAGGTCGTAAGGAATAACCCTCTTGAATACTTGCTCGGTAGAGGCATCACAGTAAAGAGCGTCGGAACCGCACAGGACGAGGTTCATACGGGCATAAGCGCCATGGAAGAGGAGCTTCGCAGCGAGAGAAACAAATACACAATCCCAGACAGTGCAAAGAAGGCTGACTACGAATTCAGGATCGGAATGCCACTTCCAATCCACTACACCCTGCAGGATGCCCCGCACCCGTGGAAAACGCCTCAAATCCGCGTGCCGGATATCAATCCGAAGATGTCTGGGAGAGAGCTTCGGGATGCAATCATCAACTACTGGGTCCAGCCGGTCGTGGATAACCGCTGCAGGTATCGATCGAAGAGCGATCCTGGTTGCCTGAGCAATGCTCAGGTAGATGACCTCAAGAGCAAGATCATCACGTGGGATTGGCCGATCATCGTTGGATCGGTAGAGCTGCAAACCGACAGGAGTTCGCAGACCTCACCAGACGAAGTAAACAAGTGGGGAAGGAAAACACCGTTCACAGCCGAGGTGGCTTCCTGGGAGTGGCAGAAGGATCACTACAAGTACTTCCACCTCTTCTTCGAGTACCAAGCCAATCCGTCCTGGTTTCAAGGCGGCAAGTTCCGAACATCAGATGAGGCCTCTACGAAGCCCTGGCAGTACCGGTATCAATGGGGTCAGCAAAAGGATGACAACCAGTGCCCGTTGATCACACAAGCCAGAACCTGGATGGACAAACCGGGCTATGGGCGGGGGCAGGGGCAACTCCTGTTTGTGTGGGGGTCCACCCACAACGCGGCCCCAGGAGATATTGTTGGAACCATGACACAGGTCAACAATGCGGCCGAAAGCAAAGAGTGGGTAACAACAGAATCCCAAGGGAGACAGACGGGCAACAAGCATCTCGTAGCCACCTTCAATGCTTGGTCTGAGAAGTATGAAGAAGGGCATGGCCGGCTGTACTTCTTCACGGAGTAGACACTAGTTCGTCTTTGCTGCCGCTGAAATCGGGGGGCACACACCCTGTTTCTCAAAACGGGGTATGTGTCCCCTTCTTCCCAAGAGTCGGCTCCCCAGCGACGCGAACCTGATGATGCAGATGAAAAGAACCCTGCCCGGGCTCGACAACTTCTACATGATCGGCCACTGGACCACCGCTGGTAGAGGCCTGCCACTCGCCGTATCTGGCGGCCGCGACGTCATCCAACTGGTCTGCAAGAAGGGCAAGAAGCTCTTCGTGTCCACCGAGCCGATGGAGTCGCGGGCGAGAAGCGAGTACCCCGCCTCGCACTCTCGTCGCCAGTCCCGTGCCCGTCTTCTTAGTCTGATCCTCCGACGACATGCCGGCGATCGCCTCATCCTCACCTTCGACCATAGCCCCATCGTACTTCTCAGCTACGGAGACTCGCATGAAGACCCGAGGATTCGGCTGTCGCTGCCATGCCTCGACCCTCTGCCCGAGCGATGCTGCGAGAAGCGCAGCATCAGGCAGGGATTCCGTGAGGATCGAACGAGCAATCGGATCATCACGATCAGGGCGGTGCAATCATTGGTACATGACAAGCTAGGAAGCACAGGAGTGGATGTCCTTAGCAGGGCGATGTGCCATTGCGGAATCTGATCCTGTGCGCGGGGCGCGCGCGGTAAGGCTTGATGGTTGTTTAGTAGCTACCAAGCTTAACTTGCAGGCGTGAAGGTGAACAAAGTGAAGAGGTGCGGTATAGTAGCAAGAGATGCAAATAAGACCATACTCGCACAGGAGTACATCATCTAACACCAGCGCCGAAGGCGCGTTTTTATGCGCACTAGACCTCCGGTGTTATGTGAGTAGTGCCCATGAGATCTGCTTCTCGTGTGCAAGGAAACTCGCATGATTCGGCCTTTCAAGTCAGATCTAGTGCTTGACGAGAGAATCAACGAGACGACTCTACGCGCCTACCACGTGGGATTCGATCAGAATAGGTTTCGGCTTCTGCCCTTGGTCGATCTCTTGGCAAGCGTGATACCGGAATTCGCTCTTGGGCTGCAGGAAGGTGGTAGTGTCCTACTAACTGCAATGGTCGAGAAGGTCCGGGAGGCAGCTCAGACTGTCTACCGAACCGACAAGTATGAGCGGCGAGGGGAATTTGGGGAACTCATACTCCACCTCCTATTACGCGACTTCCACAACACAATCCCGCTCGTCTCCGGAATCTACTTCAAGGACTCCGCGAATCAGCAGGTCAAGGGCTTCGACGGCGTCCACGGTTCTGTCGAAGGCGGTACTAGGAAGCTATGGCTCGGCGAGTCGAAGATCTATTCAAGTGGCGCAGCGGGAATCTCGGAGCTGTGCTCTGATCTAGGCAAGCACTTCGCCGGAGATTACCTTCGTCAGCAGTTCGTGCTATTGAAGCGCAAACTACCGCAATCCCTGAAGGACGTCGAAGAGTGGAGAGCCCTCATGGACAGCCACAGGACTCTAGATGCTATCTTTGACTCATTAGTGGTTCCAATGGTATGCACATTTGGGAGTCGCTGCTGCTCGGAGTACTGTGCAGAAACTCGCGACTACTTGGAGGCCTTCGAACAGGAGTGCAGGGATCTTCACAGCCAATTCTCGACGTGTAATGTATCCACCAATGTCGAGGTGATCCTCCTGCTTCTCCCCGTACCCGACAAGGGGCAACTTGTCGACTGCCTAGATTCACGACTGAAAGCGATGCAGCAGATATGATCCAAGATGAGCTTCGCAGGTGGAGAGCGAAACTGGCCGACCCGGGGTACTCTCCTGGCTTTGACGAGGCTTTCGCAATAGCGCGAGCGTGCGCCGACGGCTTGGCGTCAAGCGAGTGCGTGGACATAGCGCGTGAAATCGTGATCAGGGGCCTGGCAGCGCTCGGTAGGTTTCCAGCTGAAATGCAAGAACTCTGGAATAGCCTCATTGAAGCAGCGGGGCTCTACCCGTATGCGGCCGCGTCCCCGACCGGCTCTTCATCTTGCCTGCGGCACGAATTTCACAGCTCGCCAGCGCTCGAAAACGTCACCTTGCACGAAGAGCAAGCGGAGCTACTGCTAAGACTTCTCGAGGGGCAAAGCATCGTCCTGAGCGCTCCAACAAGCTACGGGAAAAGCCTCCTGATCGAGGAAGTGGTCGCAAGTGAACGCTTCCGGAACATCGTGATCATCCAACCCACTCTTGCTCTGTTGGATGAGACGCGCAAGAGACTGCAGAAGTACCGCGACTCCTATCATCTCCTCGTGTCCACGGGGCAGAGGCCTTCCACCTACAAAGGGAACATCTTCCTGTTCACAGCAGAGCGAGTCGTTGAGTACTCCCATTTCGGCCGGATCGACTTCTTCGTAATCGACGAGTTCTACAAGCTTAGCCTAGATCGCGAAGATGATCGAGCAATTGCGTTGAATCACGCTCTCTACAAACTTCTCAAGCACACAAGACACTTCTACATGCTTGGCCCACTTGTGAGATCAGTACCACCCGAGCTCAGTGACAACCTGGGAGCTTTGTGGAGGAGAACGTCGTTTGCCACGGTTGCAGTAGACGAGCATGACTGGGTAGGTCCACAGAGCGCGAAGAGAGACCGGTTGTATAGGCTTCTCAGCGATGAGATCGACGGACCTACAATGATCTACTGCTCTTCTAAGGCCAAAGCAGCCAATCTTGCATCGGGCTATCTAGAGTATCTGCGAGAATCTGCTCCCGAAACTCTCCAATCGCTTCGGACAGTAGCCAACAACGAACTTGTGGATTGGATTGCCTCAAACATCCACGCTGAGTGGCAGATGGCGGAACTGCTCAAACACTCCCTTGCGTTCCATCACGGGGCTGTGCCGAGACACCTTGGTAGCTCGATAATTGATGCCTTCAATGACGGATCAGTCCGGTTCTTGTTTTGCACTTCTACGCTGATCGAGGGTGTAAACACCGCCGCCAAGAATGTTGTGCTGCACGATAGGAAGAAGGGCAGCAAGCAAATCGACTACTTCGACTATCGGAACATCGCGGGGCGTTCAGGTCGAATGTCGGTGTACTTCGTTGGGAACGTCTACAAGCTCTGCAAGGAGCCAGAGCAAGTTGAACTCGACATCGATGTACCTGTGCTGACACAAGATGATGCGCCAGTAGAGCTTCTGATCCAGGTCGATCATCAGGACCTGTCTCCTCTCGCCTCAGAGCGGATGGCCAGATTCTCCAACATCGACGAGGAACTCAAGGGTATTCTCAAGGCCAACGCAGGATTACCCCTTGACGGGCAACTGAGACTAGTCGAAGAGATCTCGTTGCGTCTTGAGACCTTTGAGCCTCTTCTCTCCTGGAAGTCTCTTCCTAGCTACAGCCAGCTCGCAGCTGTGACAGATCTCCTTTGGCGCCATCTTCGGCGCAAGGGTGAAAGCCGCGGGTCTGCGATGACATCAAAGCAGCTGGCGTTCTACGCAAACAGCTACATAGCGGGGAGATCACTTGCAGCTCTGATCAGGAGCCAGATTGGGAGCGACTACTGGATCGAGAATGCCCCGGACCTCCAGACCCGAGTTGACCAAGTCGTGAGTCAGGTACTCGACATAGCGCGGCATTGGTTCGACTTCAAGCTTCCGAAGTTATTGCGAGCCGTCTCGGCCCTTCAAGCGTATGTTCTCGGAAACGCTGGATTTGAGCCTGGCAACTACACGTACTGCGCGGCCTTGCTGGAGAACTCCTTTCTGTCGTGCGGCCTTGCTGCCCTTCTTGATCTAGATGTCCCGCTCTCCGCCGTGAGAAAGCTGGAACCTGTTGTAAGTGACGAATTGGAGGATCTCGATGAAGTCTTGTCGCTGATTGAGCGCCTTGACCTCTCGAGATTCGATCTCACTGCATACGAACGGCGCAAACTGCGTGCTCTCCTCTGAATCACGGGATACTCAGCATGATTCACGAACGCATGGAATGCCGGTCGTAATTCCGTGTCCGTGTGTCATCGAAACTGAGGCGTTCTGAGAACACAGTCCATGGCCTAGCTCACGGGCGCACCTCGGATATGACTGACCAGAATCACGCTCTCAGCTTCCGCATCAGATCTTGCATCCCGATCGGCGCGAGCAGCCTGCTCAAGCACCGAGCCTTCCGTGCTGAGCCGAGACCAGCATCACGTGGTCATCGATCTGCTACCAGCGTGAAGCCTGTCACCTCTAGCGACTGGAGAGGCCCAATCCTTCAATAAGGGGGGTATTGTGCGAGTTTCACAGCTCTTCCCCACCTTCCCCAGACCTTCGCAAGCGCTCCAGCTCGTCGTAGTACTGCTGGTAGCGATCTCTTGCCCGTTTCACTAATTCGTCATACGAGAGCACTCCTTTGATATAGCTGCGCCCTCGCGCTCGGCTGCGAACTTTCGCCGGGACCTTCTTGCCGACGAGATAGCCATCTATTCCCGTATAAGATGCATCACGATACTCACGGATTATCTCAGTGTAGTCCTCTATCTGGTTAAGATCCTCTTTGACAAGGGAGTGCGACGGTGCTTTGATCTCGATGATGATCAAGCGCTTGCTGTGTTCCGAGCACACAAAGTCTGGGCGCTTCCGAGATTCACGACGGCTTGCCCTCAGAATCTCATCCCCAATGAAGGCTCGAAGACTTCTGTTTGATCTCAACAGAAGGTAGCTCTCATCGACAACCCACAGATTCCTCTCAAGGAACCTGTGGATCGAATCATCCCCGGCGATCTCGTAGACCTTCTCGTTGTGAATCAGCTTTTCGAGCCTCTCGATTGTAGATAGCCGATGAAGAATCAGATCCGAGATTCGCGCTATCTCAATTAGTCGCCAGTCGCTCATTAGAGATCTAAGGCTCTCAATGCCTTGCTGGTCCGCTATGTCGATCGAATCCAGAAGGGAGAAGAATGACTCCTTGTGTGCTTCCTCGGCAGTGGACAGCTTAGCGGACAGCAGCTCCATTACTTTCGGGAGAAGCGAGAGGTCAATCTCTGCGAGCTGCTCAGGATTCAATGTCGAAAGGAGTCCCAGGAGCTCTGTGGGGTACTGCTGCAACGCGTCACGGTATTCCTCCAGAACAACTTCCACTGAGTCAGCTTGAGCGATATGCTTCGCCAGCTGCGCTTTGCTTGTCCAACCTGCGAGTAGCGCAAGGTCGCCGTCAATTGCCGATCGGATCGCTGCCCACTGCTCTGGAGACGAAAGATTGATCCGATTGGTTGTATACGCGCGCTTTTGCTGGGGACGTGGATACCACCGATTGATGGCGATAGTCCTCTGATCCGGATCCTCGAATCCGCGCTGCAATGCGACAGATGTGAAGTTGGTGATTGGTCTCAACGCCTCGATGAACTCGGGCGCAGTGCGTTGCGATCCGCACTTCGGGCACTTCTCTCTCTCACGCTCGTACTCTTCACCGCACCTGGCGCAGATCTTGCTAGTCATGTGTGCACCCGAGCGCTGAGACAATGAACCAGATCAGGAGCGGAACTGCTGCTAGTGTCAGTACGGAGACCAAGCAGCCAGATTTCTGTGGCCCAACTGATGTCTTCGGTTTTCGATCTGGCCTGACTGTTGGGGATAACCCGCTTTCCTGCTCCTCAACTGACATATCCCAGGAGGGCTTGTAGGTTCCTACGATGTAGCGATCTGCTTTGGGGAGTACTGGTTTGACTCCCACCGCGACCTCTTGCCACTCGCCTCGCACCTGTTCGTAACGGGTGACATACGCCCAAGCGGAATTCCTTCTTGGGTCGATGGAATCAGGTAGGAGCGCAAGTGTCTCAAGAACCCTCGCATGTTCCAGAGCGGGGCAAAGGCCGAAGTCTGCAATCCCGCTCTCGAGTTCATGGCTGAGACGTGCCTTGTCGAAATGCCAGATACCGTGAGCATCCAGTCTTCCGTACTCAAGCCATCCGCCACCCCACGCGTACAGAGGTAGGCCCAGCCTCTTGCAGCCCCAGATATTGATCTCGTACGGCTTCTCACCAAAACAGTACTGCTCCTTGTTGTACGCCTTGAGCCTTTTTCTGTAGCAACCCATGCCTTTCTGCGTCAACGCAGACTTCGATTCCTGCACGCCATTCACGAGCATCCTTGACGACTTCCATGAGCTAACGAGGTCGTGCAAGTTGACCAACAACTCCACTTCGCTGATTGGGAGCGTGACTGTGTGCAAGACCTGCTTCTCTTCCCCTGACAACTCGTACGAAGGCAGCCTTTCACAGATCGCCACCGCCTTGGCATAGCTAGCGGATGAACTCCACCCAAAGGAGATCTCGACGTCTGCAATTCCCGACTGAGGTGGCTTCACAACAACAACATCCGCTTCAGTCACCGGATCACCGCAATGAGGACAGAACCTTGCTTCATCAGGGATCGAGCCACCGCACTTGTCGCATCGCCGCATCTGTGTCCTTCCCACCATTGCATCTAGCGTGTTGCGCCTAACTTCCTCAGGTTACTTATCCTAGGAGCTTTAATCAAGTCAGGCAGTCTAAGAAGGTTTACACTCCTAGCTCGGAATAGTGGCTCACGCTCTGGCACTGGTGTTCTCGGGATAGAGCACTCAGACTAAATGTAGGTTTTATAACGTCACAGTGCCCCGTTTCGAGCTGCGTCTGCGCAATGCAGCCGTCCTGATTTGCACTCACCTCGCAATCAACTTATCTGAGTGCTCGATATTCCTCCACCTCGTGGGTCGATGGCCTGCGTTCCGCGCTCACGGCTTCACTATCGGATTCCGGATTCCGAACCTCGCAAAGGAGCATCTTCAAGAGTGCGTTTGCCTTGTTGAGGCTAGATCGGTCTGATGTACGCATTCGCTAGCAAAGCGCGAAGACACAGCATTCGTAGAGTGCCTGTGAGGCTTGGTTGGTGCCGGTGTTGGCGACGGTTCGACCAGGACCATGCATCCCCTATCCAGCCCGCAATGCCCGCACGATCTCCCTAAGGCGGGGGCGTTTGCCGTACATCAGCAGGTAGATGCGTAGCAGCTTCGCGGCGATCCAGAGCCCGCCAAGGACGGAGGCGATCAGGATGGCCATGCTGGCGACCAGTTGCCAAGTGGGCACGCCGCTAATGCCGAGCCGCAGCA
>Ga0272441_10015624_pt1 | contig 10607 bp, 7 predicted proteins | sample SSMProp6N_FD_193582 | JGI IMG/M metagenome (GOLD analysis project Ga0272441, IMG submission 193582) | Marine sediment archaeal communities from Little Sippewissett salt marsh, Falmouth, MA, United States - SSM-Prop-6N | ecosystem: Environmental > Aquatic > Marine > Wetlands > Sediment ...
CTGGAATTCGAAGAACCGTTCCCCGCGGTCGTCCTCGCGGACCATGTTCGTGCCGACGATGTCGGCGGGCATCAGATCGGGCGTGAACTGGATGCGTCGGAATGTCAGGCTCAACGCCTCGGAAAGCCGCCGCACGAGATAGGTCTTGCCGAGACCCGGCACGCCTTCGAGCAGCACGTGCCCGCCCGCGAACAGACACGTCAGCACGCCGTCAATGACGGTCTCGTGGCCGACGATGAACTTCTGAATTTCGTGCTTCACCCGGCCGTAGGTGGCGCGGAACTCCTCGGCCTTTTCCGTAACGCTCATGGCTTCCATCTCCTCTATCTGACGCCTTTCAATCCTCACGCCCTTCGACAAAGCTCAGGACAGGCAAAGGCGCAAAGGCGCAAAGGCGCAAAGAACGGCTGATTGACGATTGTTGATTGTTGATCGGCGATTACCGTTAGCGTCCTCCGGTCTCCAGTCTCTTTCCTTTGCGAGAAACTATTCCTCATCCGGTTCCTGCGCTTTCTTCTTCGCGCGGAGCAGGCGGCCCATGTAGCTTTTGTCGTCGCTCTCGATGGCGGGGCCGGCGGTTTCGGGCCGCGGAGCTTCGACGGGCTTCACCTCGGGTTTGGGCTTGCCGAGATCGCCGCCGAGCGTCGGTTCCTCGACGGGCTCCGCCGGTTCTTCGTCCTCGCCGACGGAGAATTTCCTGTGTCGCCGCGCGAACTCCTCGCGCGTCAACTGCTTCCGCGAGAGCAGCGTCGTCATATGCGGAGCGCGTTCGACCTTCGGGCGATAGGCCCGGCCGACCACCGGCACGGTTCCGACGAGCGCCTCCAGCTTGCTCCAGAGCGCGGCATAGTCAATGAACACGCGCCGCACGAGCACGTCGAAGGGGAACAACAGCACCGCGATCAGCAACAGGATCGGCCACGTGTCCGCGTAGCGCGGCTCCGCCTCGAATGTCCGCTCGAACACGTTGTCTTCATCGCCGAGGACGCGGCCGTGCGTCGCCTCGGCGAGGGACTTGAGCTTCCGCTCATTGGCCTTCAGTTCGCGGAACTCGCGCGAGTACGGCACGACCAGGCCGTGGCTGAACAGGCGCGGCTTGCCGTCCTTGTCCTCGTAGCGGAGGCTGATGTAATGCGTGCCCGGCTCGTCGGCGTCGAAGACGGCCTCGTAGCGGCCGGGACCGACTTGCTCGACGTTGAGCGGCGTATCGCCCCGGTCGGGGGTAATCAGCGAACCGGTGAAGCCGAGCCCGTTCAGGAAACGGCCTTCCTTGTCGAGCGCATCGAAGAGGATGCGCGCGCGGTCGTCGGCGATGTCGGTCGTCGCGCGGATGCCCGCGTCTTCCACGCTCCGCGACGCCCAGCGGACGACCTGCGCCCAGAACTGCCCGTACTTGTCCCAGCCCACCCAGTCCGCCGCCCAGCGGGACTTCGCGTCCGAGGCGAACGCCACGCTCCGGCCGATGCCGTATTGCCAGTGCGCCAGCAGGGGATCCTTGTAATGCGTCACCAGCGGAATCTCGGCCAGGGGCCGCGCGGTGGTCAGGACATAACCCTTCAGCATCGGGTACTCGCCCGACTCGATACCCTTGACGATCTCGCTCAGCAGCGCCGCGCGCGGTTGGAAATCCTCTTCGAAGATCAACGCCCGCCGGACCGTCGCGGCTTCCTTGATGAAAATCTGCGGCAGGGAGGCGCCGCTCTGAGGCTCGTAGTAACGGCCCTTGCCGATTTGTGAAATATAGGCCATGCGTTTCGTGTCATTCGGCGAGTGGGGGTTGATGCCGACGCAACTGATGGTGATCTTGTCGGCGACCATCGCCTGGATGGCGGCGTCGCTGGGGTAGGCCGGATCGCCGTCCGAGACGACGACGACGTGCTTGATCGCGGCATTCGACGCCTTCAGCGCCTTGTGAGCGGCCTGAAACGCGGGGATGAAACTGGGCATGTCCGCGGGAGAAACGCCCTGAATCAGCGCGGCGATCCTGTCCTTGTTCCGGATACGCTGGAGGTCGAACAGCCACTTCACGCCGCCCTGCCAGTCGTAGTAGAGCAGGCCGTATTCGTCGCTGGGCGACAGTACGCGCAGGGCGGCGAGGGCCACCTGCTGGGCCCAGTAGTTGCCTTGCGGAATCTCGCACGTGTGCAGGATAACGACCAGCGCGCCGCTGGGCATGATGCGCCGCTGCTTGATGTCCATCGTCACCGGCAGCGCCCGCTCGACCGGGCTGTCCTGATAGCCGCCGGGACCGAAGGAGTTCTCGCCGCCGACCATGACGAGGCCGACGCCCCAGTCCTTGACAGCCAGTTCGATGGCGCGCATGCCCGGCTCGCCGAGGGCGCTCGCCGGGACGTCGGACAAGATGACGACGTCATTGGGAATGATTTCGCCGAGCGCGAGGGGCAGGGAATCGAGTCCGAGCGTCCGCACGTCCAGCCCCTTCGAGACGAGCGCGCGCGCAAGCGGCTCGCCCCGCTCCGGGTCGCTTTCGACCAGCAGCACCCGGCCGCGGCCGCGGACCATCGTGAACGCGCTGCCCTTGTTGTTCGCGTAGAGCGTGTCCTCGACGCTCTCGACGGTCGCCTCGTAGTTGTAGTAGCCGGGTTCGTCGAGGACGCGCTGAATGACGAACACGTTCCGCCCCTCCTTGAGTTCGACGCGCTCGCTGCCGATCAGCCCGCCGTTCTCGGTTAAGCGAAGGACGGCCTCGCGCGGCCCGTACGCGGCGACCACCGTGCGCACCTCGAAGCTCGCTTTCCGTTCCACCTCCGGCGGCGCGACGACTTTCTCGATCAGCACTTCCTTCGCATATTCATACGCTACCGGGCGGACGTCTATGCGCACGCCGTTGCGCCGCGCGACTTCCGCCTCTTCCGCGCTGAGGCCCATGTTCTCGTTTCCGTCGCTGAGCAGAACGATGCGCTTCCGTCCGCTGGCCGGGAACGCCGCCAGGGCCAGGCGAAGGGCGGCGGCGATGTTGGTGCGGTCCGGCGAGACGACGGACTGGACGCTCATGACTTCGCCGTTTTCGGCCTCGGCCGCATTGCCCGGCGCGACCGGTTCCCGGAGCAGGTCGGTATTCGTCGGACGCCGCTCCAGCGCGGCATTGCGCCCGAACAGCACCATGCCCACGGTGTCAGTCCGCTCGCGAGTGTTCTGCGTTCTCAGGACATAGTCCATCATCGCCCGGCTCTCGGTCTCGGGGATGGAACGGGAGCGGTCGAGCACGTACATGACCGACATGTCGTCCTCGGTGCGCGACCACTGCGTCCGGGCGAGCGCGAGGACGAGCAGTATCAGGATGACCAGCCGAAGCGCGAGCGCCAGAATGCCCCGGACTCTCCCGAGACCGGCCATGGACTTGCGCGCCCACAGGACCGCCGGAATCAGGCAGCCCAGCAACGCCAGCGCGATCGGATTGCCGAAATGAACGTGCATCAGCCCGTTTCGCTCCCTGCGCGATCTGACCGAGGCATGGGGAAGACCTGCACGCGATGGTTCCCCGTGTCGAGCACGTAGATGCCGCGATCGGGCACGCAACAGACGGCCCAGGGCGTGGCCAGTTCGCCCTCTTCCCGTCCCGCCTTGCCCAGTATCGCAATGCCGCGGCCGCTGCGGTCGAAAACCTGCACCCGATTGTTGCCGTACTCGCAGACGACGAGGTCGCCTTCGGCGGAGATCGCGAGATCGTAAGGATACAACATCTCGCCCGGCGCGTCCCCCGGACTTCCGAAAACGGCGAGAAACTCGCCGTCGGGGGTGAACTTCTGCACACGGTGATTCCCCGCGTCGGCGACGTAAACGTTTCCGTCTCCGTCAACGGCCAGGGCCTGGGGGCGGTGGAACTCGCCCGGCTCTTCGCCCGTATCGCCCCATTGGAGAAGGAAGCGGCCGTCGGGGTCGAACTTCTGAATGCGGTCCCGGCGGCCGTGCTCGCAGACGTACAGGCGCCCCTCGCCGTCGAATTCGACGTCGGTCAAATAGGTGAACTCGCCCGGCTCGCCTCCCTCGCGGCCGAAGACCATGATCTCGATTCCCTCTGGATCGTACACACGCACGACGTAATTGTGCGTATCGGCAACGCCGAGGGCGCCGTCGGCCCGGACGCCCAAGCCGCTGGGAAAGCCCTTGTCGAACTTCGGGAGGATCCACGTCGCCCGCCAACGCCCGCCGAGATCGAAGACCTGGATGCGGCCCGTCTTGTCGACAATATAGAGGCGGTCGCGATCATGCGCCGCGGCGCGCGGGGCGTGGAACAATCCGTCCGTGCGTCCCGGCCCTCCCCACACGGCAATCGCCCCGCCGTGGGGCGGGGCGGCGGGGTCTTCCCCGCACCCGGCCGCGACGGCCAGGAGCGCAGCGCCAAAAGCACCGACAACAACGGACTGGAATGAAACCCGTTTCATGGCGTTCCGTGTGATTCGAGTTCGCCCGCCTTGAGCCGGAAGACCTTTCCGCTAAGCGCGGAAGCGTCCTCGCTCCGGTGCGTCACCCAGAGGATCGTTACGCCGCGCTCCTCGTTCAGGGCGTGCAGGCGCGAGGCGATCTCGTCGCGAAGTTCTCCGTCCAGCGCGGCGAACGGTTCGTCGAGCAATAACACGGACGGTTCGGCCACCAGTGCGCGCGCGAGGCTGACGCGCTGCATCTCGCCGCCGCTGAGCGTGGCCGGATACGCGCGCGCGCGCGATGCGAGTCCCATCTCGGCGAGAGCGGCGTCCGCGCGGCGCAGACGCTCGGCCCGCGGGATGCCGCGGCCGACCAGGGCCAGGGCCGCGTTGTCGCGGCTGTTCAAATGCGGCCACAGGGTGGGGCGCTGAAACAGGAACGCAAGGCGCCGCTTGTGCGGCGGAACGTGAACCTTCGGTCCGGTCACGACCGCGCCGCTCACAATGACTTCGCCCGCGTCGGGCCTTTCCAGCCCGGCGATGACGCGCAGGAGCGTGGTCTTGCCCGAGCCGGAGGGCCCGACGAGCAAGGCGACGCCGCCCGCGGCCGTTTCGAAGGAAACGTCCCGAAGCGCTCGGACGGCGCCGAAGCGCTTGCTCACGCCGCGGCACGCAATGTTCGCCATTGGGAGAGACCCGCCGCCAGCAGGATCCATGCGATCGCCGCCTCCGTAAGAACCACAATCGCCGACCACTGCACCACGTCGGCCGACCGGCCGTAGTGCATCAGGTTGTCCAGAAAAACGCTCACCGGACGCCATCCCGGCGGATACAGGAACGTCGCGATCTCCAGTTCGCCGAGCGCCAGCGCGAAAACGATCAGGGCCGAGACCGTGACGGCGGGCTTGAGCACGCCGCCGAAAGCCAGCCGCGCGCGGGCGAACCACGGAAGACCCATCAACCGCATCATGTCTTCGTGAGGCGGTCCTTGCAGGCGCTGAACGATGCTCGCGATCTTCCACGGGATGTAGAAGAAACGCAATCCGAACGCGACGAGAAAGATGCCCGCGCTTCGATATACGGCAACCAGCGGCGCGGGGCCGGACTGCATCGTCGAGAGCGCAACGCAGAGGATTGTCGCGGGCATGAACAACAGGCAAAGGCCGATCATCTCGACCGTCACGTGCCACGCGCGGCGGGCGCGGCGCAGGAGCCGCGCCAGTCCGACGCCGAGCGCAACCGACCCGGCGGCGCCCATCAGGGCGAGGCCGACGCCGTTGACGAAGGGGTCGAGGCCGGCGACGAATTCGGCGCGCATTCCCCGGAACCACGACGGGCTGGCGGCCAGGCTGGCGAGAGGCCCACCCACGGTCGCCAGCAGCGTTATCGCGGCGAAGACGCGCACGGACGTTCCCGTGCGGCCGCGGCCGCACGGAGCGCGCAGGGTCCACTCGCCGATGTCCACGGCGTGCCTGCCCGCCAGGGCCCACAAAAGGGCCGCGGCGCAACAGACGAACACCACGCCCAGGAGCGGCAGCGACATGACCAGCGCGCGGCCCGGCTCGTAGAAGGCCGCCAGCCGCGCGAAGACGGCCACGTTCTGCGAGGGCAGGTCCCACATGAGCGGCACGCCGTAATTCGAGAGCGCCAGGAGAAAGACGGCCCCGGCCCCGGCCAGCATTCCCGGCAGGAGGCCGGGCATGACCGCACGCCAGAAGACCGCGCGCGGCGGCGCGAGGGTGGCGAGTTCCTGTTCGAGACGGTTCCCCCGGACGAACATGCTCATGGCCGTCGGCAGCGCGACCAGGGGCCAGAGCATCGCGCCGAGGGTCCATGCGCCGCCGAGGAATCGCCCCGCCGCCGTCCGCCAGAGCCCGGCTCCGCCCGTGAACGCGGCGAAGACGTCTTCCAGCGTGAAACGCCAGAGGTAGGCGGCGAGATGCGCGGGGACCAGCAGGGGGACGAATGCCAGCGCCGCCATGATTGTGCGCGGCCGGCGGCCCAGCGACACGCCGAAGGGAACGCCCAGAAGTGCGGCGACCCACGTCGCCGCCGCGGCCAGCCCCACACTCGCCAGAAACAGGCGCCCGCCCGAAGGCCACACGGCGCTGTCGCCGGTCGGCGCGATCCATCGTCCGCCCCCGCCGTTCAACCGCGCGTTGACGAAGACGAGCGCCGCGAGAAGCAGAGCCGGGGCGGCGACCCACACAAGGCCGCGCCCGACCCGCACGAACTTGCGTTTTCCGCCGGAGTTCTCCGTCATTCGTTCAGTATCTTCTCCGCGTCGCGCGCCGCGTCTTGAATGCACTCGGCGACCTGGGCATAGTCCACGTCCATGGGCTTGACGCCCGCGAACTTCGCGAGATCGTCGGGCCGCTCGATGTTGTCCCGGCAAGGCAATTGCCGAGCCCGGGACGCGGCGAGGTAAGCCTCCACCTCGGGGTCCAACAGGTAGCCGAGGAATTTCCGCGCGTTTTCCGGACTCGGGCCGCCGGCGATCAGCATCGCGCTGTTCGGAATCACCAGCGTGCCCGGGCCGTCCTGGTCCGGCAGGACGAAATCGATGGGCATGCCGTTCGCGATCCCGGCGTACACGTCGTCGGTATCGGTCAGGGCGAGCGGAAGATCGCCGCGCGCCACAATGTCGCGTGCCGTGGAATTCCCCTCCACTATCCGGCAGTCATTCGCCTTGAGGTTCCGCAGCCAGTCCAGGGCCTTCTCCTTGCCCATCGCGACGCGCAGCGCGGCCATGTGCGTGGCGGTGGTGCCGAAAAGCGGATTGGCGATGGCGACTTTGCCGCGCCATTTCGGATCGGTCAGTTCTTTCAGTGTGCGCGGAACGTCCTCCGCGGCGACCTTCTCCGTGTTGTAAACGATCACCCGCGCGCGCAGGCTGAAGGCGACCCATTTCCCATTCGGATCAACCCAGCGGGCGGGAAAATCTTTCGGAACCTGTGGAGAAAGATCGGCCGCGAGACCCTCGTTGACGAGTTGAAGCGTGCGGCAGATCTCGCCGTTCCAGAACACGTCGGCGCGCGGATTCTTCCGCTCCGCGATGAGACGCCGGAAGAGGCCGGTCGTCTTGCTGGCTTCGGTGTCGAAGACGGGACGGACGACGATGCCCGTCTTCTCGGCGAAGCGCATGCAGACCTCCTCCGCGTACACCTGATCCACGGAGGTATAGACGACGGTCTCGCCGGCTCCGGAATTGGATTGGCGGCATCCGGGCAGCATGCCGCCGCAGAGAAGAAGAACGAACGCGAAAACGCGTACGAATCGTGCCGCCGCTTTCGCGGCCCCAACGCATGTTCTTTCGGCCATCTCGACCAAGTTGCCTTTCTACGGATTCGTCAGTAGTTCTTCATTCCCTCGAAATACTCCCGCACGTACCCCTCGTATGCCCGGGGGACCTGCTCGCTTTGCACGGCCTGCGCGGCGGCGGCCTCGGCGGCTTCGACCTCGGCGCTGAACTCGACGCGCGCCTCGCCCTTCAGATTCTTTCCGTCCGCGAAATAGCTGCCGATGATGCGGCCGTTCTGCATCTGGCCTTTAATCTTGCCCGGGTTGAACGCGACATTGTCGGGCGCGGAGGACATCTGCCCGCCGTAGCCAGGGGGCCGGCCGCCGGGTCCCTGGCCGCCTTTCTCTCCCTCGCCCGCATTGTAGATGCCGGCCATATCGTCTATGACGATGCGGTTGCCGAGATTGTTGCAGGCCTTGCAGGCGCAGTTGGCGAACTCTTTGAGCGCCTCCACCTCCGCGGCCATCCGGCCCTGCTCCTTGAGGTCCTTCTCGGCCTGCGCCAGGGCCTCCTTCATCATCTTCATCGCCTCGGCCGCATCGGCCTCGTTCAAGGCATTGGCAAGCTGTTGCAGCGCCTCGGGAAGCTTCTCGGGGTCGCCGCCGAGGGCCTTGGCCAGGGCTTGAAGCTCCTTGTTCAACTGCTCTTTCTCTTGCGGCGTCAGCTTGCCTTCGGCGGCTTTCTGGGCGAGGGCCTTCAGTTCCTCGGCGGCCTTGGCGAAGTCCTTGTTCGCGAGCGCGTCGGCGAAGTCCTTCGTCAACGAAAGGCTTTGCCGCTGCATGGCGGGGCTCATGCTGAGCTTTTCTTCCTCCATGTGCTCGTATTGCCGCTTGAGCGATTCGCCGAGTTCGCTCAACTTGGCGAGCGCATCGGCGCGGCTGACCTTGCCGAGTTCCATTTGGCCGAGGATCTTTTCCATCTCCTTCAACTCGCGGTCCATGCGCTCGGGAGCGATGCGTTCGACCTTCTTGCGGATCTTCGCGAGTTCCCGCTTCATGCGCGTCGCCTCGCGCTGGAGCTCCATCTTTTCTTCCGCGCGCTTTCGGAGGGCCGCCTCGCGGGAGAGGAGATCGTACTGGGGCATCATGCCCAGGAGACCCACGGCCGCGAACGCCAGGGCGAAGACGACCCAATACTCGCGATGCAGCCGAAGGGGGAACGTTTTGGCCACGGGCACGGACCGGGCATAGGCCCGGCCGTCGGCGACGACGGCGCGCGCCATGGGCGACGGGTCGTCGGCGACGGCGACTGCCGAGGAAATCCGTTCTCCGAGACGCAACCGTTCGTCCAAGGTTACCGCCGCCCTGACCCGGCTGGGCCAGCCGCGGATGGAAAGGACGATTACGGCAGCCGCGCAAAGCGCGGCAACGGCGCCGATCGCGTAGAACACGGGGGCGCCGAGAAAAAGGAGTTTGTCGCAGAGAATCCCCAGAAAAGCCGCCCCAAGCGCGACCAGAAGCGCGCGCGCGATGAGGCGATTGGCGCGATCCCACCCAAGCCGCAATGCCGCACGACGAACTATTTGCTGGATTTCGTTCATGACCTGGCCCCCGGTCCGTGAAAGCGTGCCGGCGTATCGCCTCGTCGCCCGTATTATTCGCGTCTTTCCGGCCGGTGTCAAGTGAAAAACAAGGGACGGGGGACGACGGACGGCGGACCACGGACCGCGGACCGCGGACCGAGATTATGTCTTCTCACATCGGAACACTAACGCAAGAGGAACTTTGCCGGTGTTGCGCAAACCCGGCTTGGCGTTCAGGACTTCGGCGGTTGGGAAGACGTCATCTTCTTCATACTTGAACCCTGATTTTGTCAGCAGACGCCTGTAGTCCTCCCGCGATCTGACCGCAACAGGAAGCCTTAGATTACCCGACCCGGGCATGGTCAGGATGCCTCGTTCTGTCCGTTTGAGCAAGTCCCTCTTGCGAAGGTTCTCGACAAACGCGGGATGCGCCACCGTAAGCAGAAACAGACCGTTCGGCGACAAGACGCGCCGACACTCGTTCAACGCTCTCGCGAACCCCCCGGTCGGCACCTCGTTGAACATCATCGTAGCCAGCAGAAGGTCGAAATCGCTGTCTTTGAACGGAAATGTGCCGCGAACGTCAAGAACTCGATACTCGGCCCCTTCAATCCGAAACTGCTTCCGGGCGATGTCAAGCAGCTTTGCGGATTGGTCCGTAATCACAATCGCGGACGGGCCCTGACCTGAAAACCTGCGCAGGACAAGCGGCAGGAAGTATCCGTTGCCTGCGCCGAGTTCGAGAATGGCCCGGCCGCCGATATCCGGGATTTTCTCCAGAAGCGCGTCGTTCAGAACCAGGCTCTTGAAAGCCCCGCCATTAAAGCCCGTCGCTTTGTGCCACTGTTTTGCTATGGAGTTGTAGAAGGCCATGAGACAGATCCATACATGGCAACCGAAACATCGGCGAATCCTACTCCGGTCAGCGGAGGGAATCAAACGTTTCTAGAAAAACTGCCGTGGAATAGAGGTTCGGCATCCTCCCGCGAGACGACGTGCGTTTCGGCCGTGGCTGTTTCGCTTTCCGCGCCCTTGGAATGATCGCTGTCCGGTGATAGAATCTTCTTTTGTGAGTTCCGTGAACCATCCATAACGTCTTGAAACCTTGAGAGAAGGGGCATTGAAATGAGGCGGGCGGTATGGGGATGCATTGTCTTGTCTTTGGCGCTTGCAGTGGTCTGCGCGGCGGCCACCACCGCGGCTGGCTCGGCAGAGACCGCCGCCAGACCGCAACCGCGGCGGGTCCTGCTGTCGTTCGACGGCCCCGTAGAAATGGACATGCCTGTCTGGGGGCGCGTGAAATATGTTGACAGTGACCGGAACGTCGAATCGGACATCCGATATCCATTTAACCGCACCCCCTGGTATCTGGGCGAGTACGAATTCGACGTAAAACGAG
>Ga0272441_10015625_pt1 | contig 10607 bp, 10 predicted proteins | sample SSMProp6N_FD_193582 | JGI IMG/M metagenome (GOLD analysis project Ga0272441, IMG submission 193582) | Marine sediment archaeal communities from Little Sippewissett salt marsh, Falmouth, MA, United States - SSM-Prop-6N | ecosystem: Environmental > Aquatic > Marine > Wetlands > Sediment ...
GTGATTGATACAATTCCTGTTGGGTTTGTATTCATAATTAAAAAAGGAAGAGAACTTCCAAATAGCGCGATACCTGGAATTATTACGTTATCCCCTTTTGTTAAAGGTCTTTTCAAAAGTCCTTTTTTTATAAGGTTATCAATGCCACTTCCAAACTGTATCTGCTGTCCTTTTGATATTAAGGGTGCAAGAGCTACATTTTTCGCTTCGTTTACATCTGCTTTTCTTATTTTCACTCTGTCTCCAAGACCTGCGCCGGAATTTTTTCTTGAGAGGTTGTCGATTCGGATGAGGCCTTTACCCTCATCAGTAGGATGGGCCCTCCATACTACTGCTGCAGTTTTTTTAGCCCCTTCTATTTCTATTACGTCTCCGATTGATAGATCAAGTTTTAATCTAGTTTGATGATCAATTCTTGCTCTGCCATATCCTACATCTTGTTGAAAAGCCTCTGAAATTTTTAATATTGCTTCTTTATCTGTCATTTACCCCCACCAGAAAAGATTTTGTGGTTTTTAGCAGTTAATAAAGAGGTTATTATTATAATTTTTCCGAAAAAATAGATATTTTAACAATTTTTAACAAAAACAGCATATTTATAACATTAACTTTATATAAAAAAATCACAAATAGAAGAAGAAGCATGAATCTAAAAAAATATTCGGTACTCTTCTCAATAATTGGGATTGCTTCTTTATATCTTTTATCTTGTTTTTGTAGACCAAGTTATATTGATATCTCAAGGGCAAGCGACTTTGAAGGGAAAAAAGTGATTACAAAAGGCATGGTAAAAGAAATAAGCGAGAACAAATTCCAAAACCAAATTATAACAATTCAAGATAACAATTCATCTATCAAGATATTTTCTGAGGAATTAACTAAAGTTGAATACGGGGATATCATCGAGGTTACTGGGGAAATTCAAAAATATGGGAAACTATGGGAAATAGTTGTCGAAAGCACAGAAGACATTAAAATTCTAAAAAAATGGGAAAACATATCTATGCCACTATGGCAAATAACTCTAAATCCTAACCGGTATCTAGGTACAAATGTTAAGGTTAGAGGGTATATAGAGAACATATACAATTCTTTTTTTTATTTAAAAGATATTACCACAGAACATAAAATAATTGTGTCTTATGAAGGGATAAAATTCCTTTATTTAAAACCTGGAAAAGAAGTAATTGTGAAAGGAACACTTACCTATGATGACACAAACTTCCGTTACTTAATAAAAATATTTGAGGATAAACACGAGATTTCTATGAAGGGATAAATGTGCTTGATTTGCTCTTGGTTTTAATGTTTTGTTTTCTTGGGGTCCTCACAGGCATATTAACCGGGCTTATCCCTGGTTTTCATGTAAATAATATAGCGTTAATCTTGCTTTCTTTTTCACCTGTTCTTATTTCAACTTTTGGTTTTCTAATTGAATATGGATTTTCATCGAATTTTATTTTATTATTGATAAGTATCTATATTATTTGTACCAGTATAAGTCATACTTTTCTTGATTGTATCCCCTCCACTTTTTTAGGTGCCCCAGATCCAGATACTGCGCTTTCTGTGTTGCCCGCTCACTCTTTATTTGTGGAAGGAAAAGGATATGAAGCTGTGGCCTTCTCAGCTATGGGTAGTTTTGGGGCTATTGTATTTTGTTTTTGTCTTTTAATACCTGTGCGTTTTTTAATAGGTGAGCCTGTGTTTTTTTATGGGACTCTTAAAGAAATTATGTTTTTTGTTTTACTTGCAATATCTATTCTTATGATTGGAACTGAAAAAGGAAAAATAGAATATAATGGTAAAAATGGTACTTATTCAAGCTTTTTAGGAATGTTTTTTGCTTTGTTTGTCTTTATTTTATCTGGTATTTTTGGTACTGTAATATTTGAATTGGATGTTGATTCTCCGATTGGAACAAGCTCGCCTGTTCTTTTTCCCGCCCTTGCTGGTTTATTTGGCACATCTACTCTTATTCATTCTTTTTTGACAAAACCATTCATTCCAGATCAGCACATTAATGAAATTGTTCTAGATAAAAAAACAAAGAAAGAATCTATGCTGTCTGTTGTTACTGGTAGTTTAGGTGGCATTCTTGTGTCAATTATTCCGGGTATTACTAGTGCAACTGGAACTGTTCTTGCTTTAAATGCTAGGGGGGAGTCATCTAAAAGACAGACAATTGTAACTTTGAGCGCGGTAAATACGGCCTGTGCATTTTTTGTTGTAGTTATGATGTTTGTTATTCTTCGTGCTCGTAGTGGTGCTGCTCTTGCTGTCATGGATCTTATTTCTATTGAGGAGTGGATTGGGTTTACTGTTCCTATTAATTTGTTTTATTTTTTAATCGCTCTTGTTTTTGCTGGAAGCGCCTCTTATCTTTTCACTCTGTTTTTTGGTAAAATTTTTGCAAAAAAATTTGCAAATGTTGATTACGGCATGCTTGTTAAACTCACCATTCTTTTTGTCGTTATTATGGTTTTTTTGTTTACTGGCTTTGTTGGTTTATTTGTCTTATTGGTTGCTACTTTGATTGGCTTGTTACCTGTTTTCTGGGGTGTGCGTCGTAGTCATTGTATGGGGGTTCTTTTAATACCTATTATCTTGTATTTTTTATGATTTAGTAAAGCATAATTTTTTTTAAAAAAAAAGGTTAAAGGTAAACTCACCTTAAGATTAATTTGTAAGACCTCTTGTTTTTTTGTCAAAACTAAAGTATCAAACAAATTTTATAATTATTTCAAAAGATATCTTGCTTTTTTAATTTTATATTCGTTGTTTCATTCCAAAATGTTTTTTTCTATTTTTTCATATAATTCATTGAAATCAACATCGTGCTCTTTACCATAAAGTAAAGCAGCCAGCTCATTTTTTAAATTTTTTTCTGCAGCAATTTTTTTGATAAATCCTTCAATTTTCTTCCTATCTTTATTAGTTACCTTCTCTATTCTCAGAATTATTTGTTCTAAAATAGAGTCTTCTATTTCTTTTTTAATTTGTTTTTTTTCTTCAAATAATTTCCCTGTTGGATAGTATCCAATTGGTATGTCTATTTTTGATATTTCAAATGAGGGTCTTAGTTGACTATTTTTTTTGGTTAGAATTTTTTTATCAATTGTTTTTTGTACAAATGCTTTTGCATCATCAGGAGTAAACCAATTTAGTTCCATAGATAAAGTTAAGTAAATATCTGAAAATGAAAGCTCTGTTTTTCCACTTCTTTTGAAAATAAATGCTATTATAATTTCTGCTTGTGAAGTCATTATCTAAACCTATTAATTTTATCTATATCTACAATCAATCCTTTTATTCCGCTTTTTTTCCAATAATCTAAATTTTCATGGTTTTCTTCATAATTATATGTGCTTTCTTTTAAGGGTTTTATAACTTCTTTATATTTGAAATTTGATTGTATTTGCTCTCTTTTTTTAAAATTTATAAAACCATCTATTTCTTTTTTATGTTCTAAAAAATCTGTTTCATTTTCTTCATTTTCAATAGTTAAAAAAATATTGTTATTAGATATCTCCTTTATTTTTGACGGGTTAAAATTTGCATACTCTTTCTGCCTTATTACTATAGATGTGACACCAGACATAAAAGAATCTACTACATCACCTAACTCTTTTGGTGCAGAATCTGCCCATATATCATAGTATTTTGACAGTTTTTGATAGGTGCATAAATTCGGTCTATTTTTTTAATCCCATCTAAATCTAAAATATAAATCTTATTTTCTCCTTTTTTTGTATTAGTTTTAAAACTAGAAAAACTCTTTTGTATGATTTTTCTTTTTTCGATTGTAATGAGAGGAATTATTTCCATGATAACTTAAAATATTAATACGAGTAATGGTTTTAAATCTACCTCCTAGAAATTAAAAAGATTAAGAAAAAAGCTATGTTTTACAGAAAACAAGCAAATCAAATTAAAAATTGTAGTCTTTGTATTAATTTTATCAGATTTGGAAATTGATTTAAGAAGAAAAATTTTTGTCTAAGTTTGCTTTTTTCTCCTTCTGCGTCAATTTCAAATTCAAGATTTGTTTCTTCTCCTTCCATTAAAGGCTCTGTAGTTTTGTTTTGGTTGACTTCAAGGTTAAACGGATCAAATGGTTTTCCTGCATATAGCTTATAAACTGAAGGGGTATCCAATGGGTCTCTTGGTGGTACAGGTACAGTACACTTTCCTTTTTCATTTGTAAAAATTCCAAACCAATAAAAATGGTCTTCAAGTATTCTAAACATGACTTCTGCTTCTCTAACAGGGTTGCCTGATAAATTTTGTACATGGGAGTTTACTTTAATACAATCTTTGAATGGAACAATCATAATATTGTCGTGGGGGTTTGCATCAGGAAACTCCTCAGGGTGAATGATATCTATAACTGCTTTTATTTGTGGCGGTTTCTTCCATTTTTCATTTGTTTTTATGACAAAAAAACTTGCGTGATACTCTCCTGCCTCCCATGTAAAGTTACTATCAAATCTAAATCCACTACTCCATAAATACTCCTCTTCATTTGAGTCTAATCCATAGAATCTAAGCCAACAATTAATCCCATCCTCAAAGGTATAGTTTTCACCTCTGTTTTCAACTTTCCAAAAATATATGATATAATTACATTCTTTATCGTACTCATCAAACCATACTATTATTTCATCTATAGCGGGGTTAAAACCTCCTCCATTATTGTTGATATTATATTTGTTTCTATGGTTATTCTCGATAATTATTTTTGTTTGTGTTTCATCAAAGAGTATTTCTTGTGAATTAGAGCTTTTAATAAATGAAAATGAGGGAATATATATATCTGAATTTGAATTTACAGATATAAAACAGCTATTTCCTATGTCTTTCATTTCTCTTTCACTGCTTATACTATTTATCTTTTCAACTGTAGCCATGACTGTGGAATTTACGGTAATTAGTATAAATATTAAAAATCCGATTATAATTTTATTTCTTTTCATTTATTTAACCAACCTAGTATTTATAAAATCTTTTATATATAAATAATACCTATAATGATATATAAATTTTATTAAAGTAATGTATAGTTTTGGAAAATAAAAAAAAGAATAGAGAATTAAAGAGATTTTTAAAATATACTAACGACAGATCATATATTCTTTACTTCTCTTCCCAATCTCTTCTCAGTTTCAGCAATTTTCAACTTAGTTTTTATAACAGTATCTGGGTTAAGTGAAATACTATCTATACCACACTCAACTAAAAATTCTGCAAATTCTGGAAAATCAGATGGTGCTTGTCCGCATATACCAACTTTTCTTCTTGGTTGATGTTTGTGTGCTGTTTCTATAACCTGAGAAACCAATCTTTTTACTGCGTCTTGCCTCTCATCAAAGATATGGGCAACCAGATCTGAATCACGGTCAAGACCAAGGGTTAATTGTGTAAGGTCATTACTTCCTATGCTAAAACCATCAAATATATCTGCAAACTGATCGGCTACAACCACGTTTGAAGGTATCTCACACATTACGTAGATCTCTAGATTATTTTCCCCTTGTTTCAGGCCGAATTCTTCCATTGTCTTTACGACTTTTCTCCCTTCCTCAGGAGTCCTACAAAATGGAATCATTGGTTTAACATTTGCAAGACCCATTTCATCTCTAACTTTTTTGATTGCTTCGCATTCCATCCCATAAGCTGGTTTATATGTTTTGTCATAGTAACGACTTGCACCTCTCCAACCAATCATAGGATTGTGCTCTTTAGGTTCATACATAAAACCTCCAATTAGGTTTGCATATTCGTTTGTTTTAAAATCGCTCATACGTACAATCACGTCATTTGGATAAAAAGCTGCAGCTATTTTTGCTATTCCTCTTGCAAGCGTCTCAACAAAGAATTCTCTTTTGTCAGCGTATCCTGCGCTTCTCTCATCGATTTTTTCTATTACTTCAGCTATCTTTGGGTCACTAGATGCTTTATTTTTAAGTTCTTCATAACCGAGTAATGCAAGAGGATGTATTCCAATATGTGAATTTATAATAAATTCTTCTCTAGCAAGGCCGACTCCGTCGTTTGGTATTTGACCTTGTTGAAATGCTTTTTCGGGTACACCAACATTCATCATGATCTTGGTTTTTGTATCTTGGAGGTTGTTCATTTCTGTCTTGTCAACTTTATATTTCAAAATACCATCATAGATTCTTCCAACACCTTCAGAGCAATCGACAGTAACCTTATCACCTGATTTTATGATTTTTGAACCATTACCCGTTCCTATAACACAAGGTATACCAAGCTCTCTGCTGATAATTGCAGCATGGCAGGTTCTCCCACCACTGTTTGTAACAATAGCACCTGCGATTTTCATTATTGGTTCCCAATCAGGATCAGTCATGTCTGTTACTAGAACCTGTCCTTTTTTGAATTGTTCAATATTTTCTGCTTTTTCTATGACATTTACTTCACCCTGACCAATTTTACTTCCTACTGCTTCACCTTCAACAATTATTTTACCCTTTTCTTCAAGAACATATGTTTCAAGAATTGCAGCATCTTTTTGGGAATGAACTGTTTCCGGGCGTGCTTGCACTATAAAAAGATCCCCTGTTTTTCCATCTTTTGCCCATTCTATATCCATAGGTTTATCGTAATGCTCCTCAATTATTGTAGCCCATTTACCAAGTTTTATAACTTCGTCATCGCTAATTACAAATTTGTTTTTATCTTCTTCAGATACAGGTTCATTAGTTACACCGCTATCAGAATAAATCATTCTTTTTTCTTTGCTACCGAGTTTTTTTTCAACAATTGGTTTGAAACCTTTTTTTAATGTTGGTTTGAATACATAGAATTGATCTGGGTTAACAGCTCCTTGGACTACATTCTCACCTAGGCCCCATGCGCCTGTTACATAAGCTGCATCTTTAAAACCGCTTTCTGTATCTATTGTAAACATTACACCCGATGAGGCAAGATCGGATCTTACCATTTTTTGCACTCCTACTGAAAGATAGACATCAAAATGATTAAAGCCCTTATCTTCTCTATAAGATATAGCTCTATTTGTAAATAATGATGCAAAACAATCACGGACCTTTTCAAGTAGTTCTTCTTCTCCAGTTACATTTAGATATGTTTCTTGTTGACCGGCAAAACTTGCGTCTGGTAAATCTTCTGCGGTTGCACTACTTCTGACTGCTACATCTACGTTTTCTCCGTATCTTTCTTCCATTTCTTTGTAATGTTTACGAATGTCCTCCTCAAGTTCTTTTGGGAGAGGTGCGTTTTTAATAAGTTCTCTTATTTTTGCTCCTCTTTCTCTTAGGTTATTAACATCATGTGTATCTAAATCAGATAGTATCTCCTTAATTTTTTTATCAGTACCATTTTTTTCCATGGTATATTTGTATGCATAAGCAGTTACTGCAAATCCTGATGGGACATTTACGCCTTTATCTTTTAGACTACTTATCATTTCACCAAGAGATGCATTTTTTCCACCAACTGAAGGGACATCTTTTATTCTTAGGTCTTCAAACCATTTTATAAATACTTCTTCCATATTTATTCCGTCCTGATTTTAATATTATTATATGTATTTTATCGAGTTTTGACATCAAACTCTTATATTAAAACCTTGCCCTGTTTAATAAGATAATAGAACCTAATATTTCTTATATTTCTTTTTTATACTTTCCAGATGTTCAGCTCTTTTTTTGTACAATCTTTTTCTAGTTTTTCCTTTATGTTTTTTTGATAAAATATGTGAAAATAGAATGGGTGCTGCGATAGTTACATCACAATATACTACAACATCGTTTTTTATTTTATTTGGTTTTACTTTTCTCCATGAGATTGCTTCAGATGGTGTAGCACCAGATAAACCACCCCAGTGAGGGGCATCAGCTGTGATTTGAATAAAATAATCGTGCCCTCCCTTTTTTATGTCCATTATTTGGCTGAGCATAGGTTGTGTTTGCATATAGAAATTTTTAGGTGCACCACCACCTAATTCAACAGCACCGTTTTTTTCACTGTTAAATACAATTGATGTTGATTCTAAAATATCTAAATCAGTATCTATAACTATGTTTTTTCCAATTAGTTTTGACAATGCAAAATTCATACCTATTGATGAGTCGCTTGGTGATGGTGTGAATATTGGGACATCATATTTTGCAGCTGTTGCAAGTATAGAAAAATCTGGTTTCTTTCCTTTTTTTATTATTTCTTTACCGATAAAGTTATGAATTTCTGCTGTTGAAATTGGTTTAACATATGAAAAATCATTCATTATTTTTTGTACAAAAGCATCTGTTTTTAGTAATGTTTCTTCAGGTAGAAAGATATCATATATTCTTACTATTTTTTCTTTTAATAATTCTTTATCATCTGCTCTGAAATCACCTTGATGAACTGGTAGATCTAAAGCAAAATGTATATCATGGTATAGATTTGCACCAGTTGAGATAATAAAATCTATTAGCCCTTTTTTAATAAGTTGATTTATAAAACCTCCGATTCCAGTGGGTGTCAACGCACCTGAGAGAGTCAAACAAATTGTTACATCTTCTTCGATCATTTTTTCATATATTTCACATGCCTCAGCAAGTCTCCCGCCATTGTATGCACCAGAGTTTGAATAATAATCAATTAAATCTGATAGTTTGTTATCCTCTAATTTTTGGGCTTTTGGTAATATCCTTTTTTTTCTTAAAAAAGAATTTCCTTCCATTAATCTATTGCTCCTCTAAGAACACTGCAGCAGCAAGAACAGTAGTCCACAATCCATTTTTATCGCCTCTCGCTGTCTGTGCTACGCTTTGAGTTCTTACAAATTGTCCACTCATTTTATATTCCTGTTTTCTTTCATCCCATGCTTTATCTGGATCAAATTCTAAACCTAGGGTGGTTGCAAGCATTGAGGCGGCTAAATCTTCAGCGTAATCGCCAATTTTTTTGCAGGCTTCACCAAAACTATGGTGCTCTGAGATATAACCATATGAGTTTTTTTCTTTTGGAACAGCAACACCAATCGCAGCGCCTATCAGGCGATTTGCTTCGTCGGTGCTATTTCGAGACATAACGGAATGAGTAATCTGGCCAGGTATAATATTGCTGACACCTTTTTCTTTTGATATTATCTTACAATTTGGTGGAACGATACTAGAAACACTTACCAAATTGCATTTTTCTATACCTGCATCTCTAAGTGCAAGCTCAAAAGATTGCAATCTTTCTTTATGTTTACCTACGCCTTTTGTAAAAAAAACTTTTTTTGGCACCATATTTTCAAGGCAATATATTTCGTTTTATAAATATATCTATCAGGGTCCTTCTTTGTCTTCTTTTTCATTGTTTTGATCTTCTTGCATTTTTAATAGATCTCGCATTTGTTTTTGTATATCTACTTGTTCTTTTTGAAAGGCTACTTGTTCTTGTTGGTATGGTGTTACGACGCTTTCTTGGACCATGTTTTCAACTACTTTTTTTACTTCTTTATATGGGTGTACTCCATGTAGTTCATAATAGCTTCTGGCTCTTGGTGTTTGTACTTCTTTACCTCCTCCAAATAGTCCAAAAAACCCTGCTTTTTTTCCACCTAGTTGTATGCCGCCAGCAGCAATAGATTCATCGCTTCCAAGTCCAAAACCTGATTGGGATATAGGTATTATTGTTCCAAAACCAAAGATTTGACCGAGTATACCTTGTTTTGCGTTTATATCTGAAATTTTGTCATATCTAAGAGTACGCTCTTCTTTTGTTACAATTCCTCCCTTAAAAATAATTCTTTGGTTGGATATTATGTATTTATGACTCTGTCTATACCATTCTACTAATAAAAACCCAAGTATTGATATAGAAATTGTATAGAATGGAATAAAAATCGCTGATGAGGATAACCAGTTTAACCATATCATTAAACCAAGCCCTCCTAAAAATACTAATAAGTATAAAAAGAAAATACGCCATCTAATAGTTGTTAGAGATGCAACAACTCCTGAAACAAGAAGAACAACCCCCCATACAAGCAAGGGCAACCATTCGTTTCCATTAAATAAACTTCTGAATTCTGAGAAATTAACTAGCCATCCAAATATTACGCCCCATATTAATAAAAAAAGTGCTAGTGATTGATATCTCATAAATGATAGAGGATGCGGAGAAAGTATTTTCTCAATTTTTTCATTTTTTAAGGTTTCTTCATTCTCCATCTTTTTTTTCCCCATCTTTTTTCTTAAACCATTTTATATTTAAACCGGTTTTAAATTTATCGCCTTTTCTTAGTATTAATAGGGTTAATATAAAGGTAGAAAGCATCATCATTAATAAAGATATAGTATTTGTATATGTGTTTGGAAAATAAAAAAATAATGTTCTCATTAGTGTATAAGAAATTATTGGTGTTAAATATGGTAAATATTTCTTCTTTCCTTCTATTTTATCTGCTGCTCTTATCAAAAAGATTATTAGATGAGCAATAATTATGGCAAAAATAGAGATAATCGTTAAGAATCCAAAGATTGAGAATAATATGGTATACCAGTTTTGATTAAATATTAGTGATATATAAAAAAAGTTGTATGATAAGAGAAATAAAAGGAGTATGTAAAGTGGTTTGTGGG
>Ga0272441_10015626_pt1 | contig 10606 bp, 3 predicted proteins | sample SSMProp6N_FD_193582 | JGI IMG/M metagenome (GOLD analysis project Ga0272441, IMG submission 193582) | Marine sediment archaeal communities from Little Sippewissett salt marsh, Falmouth, MA, United States - SSM-Prop-6N | ecosystem: Environmental > Aquatic > Marine > Wetlands > Sediment ...
TTGGCGTGGCATCCCCAGGGGGCGGGGCCTCTCCTCCGAACCCGGCCACTTCGTCCCGGATGAGGAAGTTCAGGTGAAGCAGGACATCCTCGCCCGCCGTGCCGGAGGCCCAGAGATGGAGCTCCCTCTTTGTCGAGTAGTCGAAGCCTGTCTTGTCCTCGAGATCCGGGCTGTAGATCACGCCGTCGGCATCGCGGAGGATCCGGAAGCCGTCCTCGCTTCCTCGGCGGACCCGCTCGGTGACCATGAAGTGCCCCTCGAGATCCTCGTAGATCAACTCGCCGTCGAGATAGATGTCGAGCAGCCCCCACCCAGCGGTTTCGGCCTCCACTTGCGGCGTCAGCGTCGACATGAATCCCGTGTCTCCGTGAAGGAGCAGAACCTCTGCGATTCCGCCGCTCTTGAAGAATTCGAATCCGTAGAAGGTGTCCATGACGATCCTGATCTGCCCGTCGAGCTGCTGCGTGGAACTCGGTACGATCGGCCCGCTGGCTTCCGTTGTCTCCAGTTCTGCAATGAGAGCACCCACGTTGAACTGCGAATCCACATCGATCGACGCGGATCCGAGCAACTCCCTGACGTTCTCACCGTCGTATCAAAATGGGTTCGACGCGTCTCCGATGATGAGCGGGAACTCGGCTTGGTACACGATGCTTCCCGTGCCCGCCTGTCCCAGTGCGACGAGACCCCATGCGATCATGAAGGCAGCGGTTGCCATGGTCATCCGTCCGTTCGTCCTTCGTTCCTCATGACAACTCACCTCCCTGTGTTGTTCGCTCGAGCCTCTGGCGACTTGAAGACAGCAACCTAGCTGCGTCACGTGAAGCCATTGTGCGTGGCGAATGTGCGAACCGTGGAGCCGTGCGTCCTCCACTTGGCGGGTTTGTTCGATGACTGAACTGCGAGCCTCTGACGGAGCCGCGGAGATGATACGACACGCCCGAACTCTTGAATGGACGGCGCCAGGCGAGAAGAGGTATGATGGAAGGGACAGGAGATGATGATCCATGAAATGCAAAACAAGGAACTGTGTCCCAAGACATTCGGCTCACTTGAAGCTCTCCGCCTGCCGGATCGCGATTCGCATCATGACGCTTGTCCTCGCAATCATCCTCTCCGCCGTTCCGGGCGTTGCCGCGACCGCGGATCTCCTACCGGACGGGTTTCGGATCCACGACATCGAGTCGTTGGGCGGCGTCCTCTGGGTGGTCGGGCATCGAGACACGGCACCGGCGGTTCCGGTGATCGCCTTCAGCGGGGACGGCGGCGTGACGTGGACCGACGTCGCGGTCACTGTCGGCGCCGGACGCCTGACGTCGATCGACTTCTCCGGCCCGAGCGTCGGGGCGGCTGTCGGTCGCGTCCTCCCTGGGGAGGCGCTGCTGATTGTCCGCACGGCCGATGGCGGAGCGACCTGGCAAGCCGTCCCGCCGCCGCCGGGGCTCATCGAGTGCGGAAACGTCGTTCTGGAGTCGGACGGGAGCCTGGTAATGGCCTGCGTCGGCGCGGCGGGGGTGGTCTCCGTGCGATCGACCGATGGCCTAACGTGGGCTGCCGCTGCGTTCGAATCGCAGTGCCCGGTGCTGGTCGCGATCGACTTCCCCTCGGGAAGTGTGGGCTACGTGATCTGCCGGGAGCCCAGTTCGGGACCAGGATCCCTGCGGAAGACCGCGGATGGGGCCCTCACCTGGGGGGCGATCTCGCTTCCGGGTGGTGTGGGAGAGCCGGTGGATCTCGCATTTGCCGATGAGGAAAGTGGATTCGTGATCACGACGACCGGTGAGCAGGGCTTCCTCCTCGCCACCGAGGACGGCGGCGAGACCTGGACGGTGGAGCCTCTGGCCGATTCGGAGGCGTTGCCCGTCGCGGTGACGGCGGACGCCGACGGATCGGCGGTGGTTCTGATGGTCGCTGCCGACGGCGCGAAGTCCCGGATCTTCGTCGTGCATGAGGCGCCTGACGAAGCGTCTGACGAAGCGTCTTGCGACGCCATCGAAGTCTGCAACGGAATCGACGACGACTGCGACGGGCAAGTCGACGAGGACGACCCGAGCCTCGGGACGGCGTGCGACGGCCCGGACGCCGACGCGTGCAAGGAAGGCGAGATCGTCTGCTCCGCCGGGGCGCTCGAATGCACCGACCGAACCGGCGACAACGTCGACGTGTGCAACGGGATCGACGACAACTGCGACGGGCAGATCGACGAGGACGACCCAGCCGTCGGGACGCCCTGCGACGGAACCGACGATGACCAATGCGAGGAGGGCGAGATCGTCTGCTCCGGCGGAACGCTCGTCTGTAACGATCCTCCCGAGAACGACGAGGAGGTGTGCAACGGGATCGACGACGACTGCGACGGGCTGGTCGACGAGGGCGATCCGGCCCTCGGGACTCCTTGCGACGGTGCGGACACCGACGAGTGCGAGGAAGGCCAGATGGTCTGCGTTGCCGGGGTGCTCGAATGCAACGATCCCCTGGAGAACGACGAGGAAGTGTGCAACGGGACGGACGACGACTGCGACGGGCTGGTCGACGAGGGCGATCCGGCCCTGGGCACTCCGTGCGATGGGGCCGACGCCGACCTGTGCCAGGAAGGCACGATCGTCTGCATTGCCGGGGTGCTCGCCTGTGACGACACGACCGGGGACACCCCGGAGACGTGCAACGGAGTCGACGACGATTGCGACGGCGAAACCGACGAGGAAGGGGCCATCGGCTGCGCGACCTACTATCTCGATGAGGACAACGACGGATTCGGCGCAGGGAGTTGCACGAGCAAGTGCCTGTGCAGCGCCGGCGCCTCTCCGTGGAACTACTACACCTCGGCCAACTGCGCCGACTGCGACGACTGGGATCCCAACGTGAGGCCGGGCGGCGTGGAGACCGACTGCGCCGACGGCGTGGACAACGACTGCGACGGCGCCACCGACGGTGCCGACACCGACTGCAGTCCCTAGAGTCAGGACCCGCTTCGCGGAGGACGGTCCGGTCGATCGAGGGTCACCGCCAAGAGCGCGGCTCGAGCCTACCTTCGCTCGAGGATCACCTTGTCGATGACGAGGTCGATGTCGTAGTCATCGATCGTCGCGACGATACGCCGCTGAACCGCCCGGTACAGCGCGAACGCGTATTCGACCACGTAGCGCGCGTCGTCCTCGTGACCGTCGTCGTCGAAGTCCCCGACCCGCACGTCGCGGGGCTGGACGACCTGGACCCGAATGTCGGCGAGGATGTTGCTGTCGATGTCGAGCACTACCGAGTTGGCGATCCCGCAACACATCACCGGCTCGAGCCACAGGCGATCGTCGATGCACTCGTCGAGGTCGAGGTCCATCATCGTGTACGCGATCGGGTGGTCTTCGGGGTCGTTGGGATGCGTTCCGGCGAGGATCTCGTCGTCATCCGAGAAGCCGTCCCCGTCCGTGTCCACCGGCTCGGCGGACACCGGAGCCAGCAAGGGGATCAACTCCGAGTTGCACGGATCCTCGTCGAGGCCGTCGATGAATCCGTCGGAGTCGGAGTCGCGGTTCGTTGGATCGAGCATCGGCACGAAACGGATCCAGTAGTCGATCGGATCCTCGTCGAGCAGACCGTCGCCGTCGTTGTCGACGCCGTCGATCGGATCCTCGTCGGTCAGTCCGTCGACATCGTTGTCGAGCGTGAAGTAGGCGAGCTCGACGCACTCCCAGAAGACCTCCGGCCCGTCGAGGATCCAGTCGTTGTCGGTGTCGTGATCGAGCGGGTTCGTCGGATTGAACGGCGGCTCCACCGGATCCTCTCCGTCGAGGCCGTCGCCATCCTCATCGACGCCGTCGGCGAACGGGTCCTCGTTGTACAGGCCGTCGCCGTCGTTGTCCCAATCGGCGTAGAAGGCGAACACCTGGGCCTGGTAGCGTTCCTCGTAGTCGGTCAGCTCGTCGTCGTCGGTATCGGCGTCGCACGGGTTCGTCTCGGTCGGGTACGGGATCGGGGGCCCGGGGAGGGGATCCTGATGGTCGAACTCGCTCGGCAGGAAGTCGAAGTTCCCGTCGTGGTTGCGGTCCTCGTAGCCGTCCTCCAGCTGATCGTCGTCGGTGTCCGGGTCGAGCGGATCCATGCATCCGCACTCCGGATAGGTCACGTTGATCGGGCGGTTGAACAGGTCGACGGCCGGGATCCAGTTCTGGCGCGACGTCGAGAAGCCGAGGACCTCGACGCCGTCGCCGTCGGCATCGCTGTCGGTGTCGTACTGGTTCGGGTCCGTCTCGTCGCCGGCGTACACGTCGCCCCAGTAGTCGTAGCCGCCCGGCTCCCACGCACCGTTGCCGTTCTTGTCCTCCCCGTACCCGTGCGGGTTCGGGTGGTCGCCGATCCCATCGGCGCTCCCGGTTCGGATGGATGCCGCACAGGAATCGAGGCTCGGCTCGGCGCACGACTTGCAGATCGGGTTCACGTGGACGGTCGGGTCGCCGTTCAGCACGCCATCCATCATGTATGGCGTCCCGGTGCCGCCGTCACACAGGCCGTCTCCGTCGGTGTCCGCGTTCAACGGATTGGTGTTGTTCAGACCGAACACCTCGGCCGAATCGAGCAGGCCGTCGTCGTCCGTGTCCGGATCGAATGGATCCGACGGGATCGGATCGGCATTCATCACTTGCTCTCCGCCGGTGTGCTCGTGCCAGTCGTTGCGGCCGTCGTCGTCGGTGTCCCAATCGAGCCAATCGGTTCCGATGGCGAACTCCTCCCCGTCGAGCAGACCGTCGCCGTCGGAGTCGGGGTCGCAGATCGAGTGCATCGTGTCGTCTCGCTGCTCTCGGAGGCTGACCTCGTCGGGGTAGGTGTACATCGCCCGGCGTGTGAAGACCTTGCCTGGGAAGTCGATGCCGGACGCGGCCAGGTCCTCGTGGACGTCCTCGCCGTCTCGCAGCCCGTCCTCGTCCGAGTCGGAGCTGTTCGCGTAGCCATCGCGAAGCGGATCGTAGACCACCCCGTAGTGATTCGGGTCGGCGTACGTCCATCCCGCCGGGTTCGTCGGACAATCGCACCAGTCCGTCGTCGCGCAGCTGCAACCGACCTTGAACTCGATTTCGTCTCCGAGCCCGTCACCGTCGGTGTCGAGTTGCAGCGGATCGGTCTCGTCGAACGGGTTCCCGAACGGCGGGTAGTCCGTCCCGCTGAACGCCTCCTCGCAGTCGGAGAGGGCCTGAATGACTCCGTTCCCTGAATGGCTGGTGGCCGGATCCCCCGTATGGGTCGTGAGCAGCGGCGCGATCGTCGGGTCGCGCTCGCTCATGTTCCCCTCGGCCCTGTCGTCGTCCGTGTCGTCGTCGTTCGGGTCGGTGAAGTAGGTCTGGAGTTCCTCGCGGTCCGACAGGCCGTCGTCGTCCGAATCCCAGTCGAGCGGGTCCGTTCCGCTGAGGGCCTCTTCGCCGTCGCTCAGCCCATCCCCGTCCGAGTCCGGGTCGCAGACCGAATGCGTCGTGTCGTCGTACAGCTCGCCGTCGTTCCCGTTCGATCCGGGAACGTCCGCGCCGATGTCCAGATCGTCTCGCAGTCCGTCCCCATCGGAATCGAAGCTGTTCGCGTAGCCGTCGAGCATCGGATCGTAGACCACGCCGTAGTAATTCGGATCGGCGTACGTCCACACGCCGTTCGGACACGCGACCCACTCGTTCGCCTCGCAGCTGCACCTCACCTTGAACTCGACCTCGTCGCCGAGACCGTCGCCGTCGGTGTCGGCTTGGAGCGGGTCGGTCTCGTCGAGAGGATCCCCGAACGGCGGGTACGTCGTGCCGCTGAATGCCTCTTCGCAGTCGGAGAGGGTCAGGATGTTCCCGTTCCCGGAGTGGCCGGGCAGCAGCGGCGCGATCGTCGGGTCGCGCCATTGGATGTTCCCCTCGGCCCTGTCGTCGTCCGTGTCGTCGTCGTTCGGGTCGGTGAAGTAGGTCTGGAGTTCCTCGAGGTCCGACAGGCCGTCGTCGTCCGAGTCCCAGTCGAGCGGGTCCGTTCCGCTGAGGGCCTCTTCGCCGTCGCTCAGCCCATCCCCGTCCGAGTCCGGGTCGCAGACCGAATGCGTCGTGTCGTCGTACAGCTCGCCGTCGTTCTCGTTCGATCCGGGAACGTCCGCGCCGATGTCCAGATCGTCTCGCAGTCCGTCCCCATCGGAATCGAAGCTGTTCGCGTAGCCGTCGAGCATCGGATCGTAGACCACGCCGTAATGATTGGGAGACTCGTATGTCCAGCCGGCGCCGGGGCAATCGACCCACTCGTTCGCGTCGCAGCTGCACCTCACCTTGAACTCGACCTCGTCGCCGAGGCCGTCGCCGTCGGTGTCGTCCTGGAGCGGGTCGGTCTCGTCGAGAGCGTCTCCGAACGGCGGGTGGTCCGTTCCGCTCAATGCCTCTTCGCAGTCGGACAGCGCGTCGATCGTTCCGTTGCCGGAATGCCCCACGAGGATCAGCCCCACGGTCGGATCGCGGGCCTCGACGTTCCCGTCCGCCTTGTCGTCATCGGTGTCATCGTCGAGCGGATCGGTGAACGTGACCTGCAACTCCTCGCGGTCTGAGAGGCCGTCGTCGTCCGAGTCCCAGTCGAGAGGATCGGTTCCGGTGTGGATCTCTTCCCCGTCGCTGAGTCCGTCCCCGTCGGAGTCCGGATCGCATAGCGAACAGGTCCCGTCGTCGCTCAACTCGCCGTCGTTCCCGTTGCTCCCGTCGACATCCGCCCATGTGTCCGATCCGTCCTGAATCCCGTCGTCGTCGGAGTCGGAGTCGTTGACGAACCCATCCGCGGACGGTCCAGGTTCTCCCGAGCAGTTGCACCCGGGCGGGAACTCGATGTCGTCCTGGATCCCATCGCCGTCGGTGTCCTTCGCCAGCGGATCCGACTGGTCGCCGAGGTACGCGAACGGCGCGACGCCGGTGCGGCTCAGCGCCTCTTCGCCGTCCGACTCCAGATCGATGTCGGCGTAGTCCCCCGCATATCCGTCGAGCGTGATGGCCGCCGGCCGCGTCAACAGGATCCCCTTCGCGCCGTCGTCGTCCGTATCGGGATCGTTCGGATCGGTGAAGTAGACCTGCAGCTCTTCGAGGTCGGAGAGGCCGTCGTCGTCGGAGTCCCAGTCGAGCGGGTCGGTCCCGGAGTGGACCTCCTCGCCGTCGCTCAGGCCGTCGCCATCGGAATCCGGATCGCAGAGGGAGCAATCCCCATCATCATTCAGCTCTCCGTCGTTGCCGCTCGCCGCCGAGACGTCGCCGCCACTCCCTGAGAGGTTCCACTCGTAGCCGTCCTGAAGCCCATCGTCATCGGAGTCGTCGTCGTTGACGAACCCGTCCCGCGACGCAGCGCCGCCCACGCCGCAGGTGCAGCCGACGGTGAACTCGAGATCGTCGGTCAACCCGTCCCCGTCGGTGTCGGCCATGAGCGGGTCGGAGTGATCGCGCGAATCGCTGCGCGTCCACGACTGCACCTCGTCGTAGTCCGACACGGTGTCGTCGTCGCTGTCCGCGTCCATCGGATCGGTCTGATAGGTGTTGACCTCGTCATAGTCGGAGAGGCCATCATTGTCCATGTCGCTGTCGAGAGCGGGAACGGTCGCGCCGAGGGCCGGGCCGGAAGCTCCAACCGTCGGTGAGACACCCTCCGGGATCACCGCGGTCCCGAACAGCCCCTCCTCCGCGCCGTCTAGCAATCCGTCATCGTCCGAGTCGGCATCGCAGGGGTCGGTCTCCCCGCTGCCCTGCGACCCACTACCCCCGAGGCTGTTGACGATACCTCCGCTCTGATCCGCATCCTCGTATCCATCCTGAAGTCCGTCGTCGTCGGAGTCGTCGTCGTTGACATAGGGACAGCCGATGTCGAACTCGATGTCGTCCATCAGTCCGTCGCCATCGGTGTCCTTCTGCAGTGGGTCCGACTGGTCTCGTATGTCCGTTCTGTTCAGGCTGGCCAGTTCGGAGCTATCATCGACGCCGTCATCGTCCGTGTCGGTGTCGTTGGGGTTCGTCCCCCGTCCGACCTCGGTGCCGTCATCCACGCCATCACCGTCGCTGTCTGCCACCGCCGGCTGCGTCTCTCCGGTGCACGTCGTACCCGTCCCTCCCGGGCACGTTCCAACCAAATCGACGATTCCATTGTTGTTTGCATCCTCCGCTCCGTCGAGTAGCCCGTCACCGTCGGAGTCCGTGTTGTTGGGATCCGTGGTCGTGCAATCCAAACATGGAGACGTCGCCGCGAGAATGGCCGCCCCCGGCGTGCTTCCAGTCGCATCTTGGATGCAGCGCTCGGTACCGTCGTGGCGTCCATCACCGTCGGTATCCTTGTCGACCGGATTCGTGCGCATGACGCCGGCCGGCGTGACTTCGCCGCAACCGTCCGTCCCTTTGCAGACACCCGACGTGTCGTACTCGCCGTCACAGAGGCCGTCGTCGTCGGTATCCGGGTCGCTCGGATCCGTCGGTGGTGGCCCTCCCCCCCGGATCTCGTCGCCGTCACTGCGGCCGTCATCGTCACTGTCCCAGTCGAGCGGGTCGGTACCCATGCTCGCCTCTTCTCCATCCAGCAGTCCGTCGCCATCCGTATCGGCCAGGCACAGGTGGGTCTCGCCGCTTCCTGTCGTGCCCGTTCCACCGACGGTCCCGTCCCATTCGCCATTCCCGTTCGCGTCCTCGACGCCGTCCTGGAGACCGTCATCGTCTGAGTCCGCATCGTTGACGTACGAGGAGTACCCACCATCCCGGTCGGTGACGGAGACGGCGGTCGTGATGTCGACGGCCAACTGGCCGGACAGATACTCGATCTGATCGCCCAGCCCATCGCCATCGGTATCCTTGACGAGCGGATCTGCATGATCCGCTTCCAGGGTGCGGGCGCTGGCGCCGTAGAACGTCTCGACCTCTTCGCAATCGCTGAGGCCGTCTCCGTCCGTATCCGCAAGACAGAAATCCGTCTGGAACTGCTTCAGCTCCTTCCCGTCATCGAGTCCGTCGCCGTCGGAATCCGACAGGATCGGACTTGGGCAGTACAGCAGGCTCCCGGGCGCGCCATCCTTGTCGAGATATCCTCCTGCCCACCCGACTTCCTGACCATCCCCAAGTGAGTCGCCGTCCGAATCGCCCTTCTCGTCACTGAGCACTGTGCCGCTGCAGTATTCATGCTCGATGACGCGGGCGATTCCATCCTGATCCCAATCGATGCACAGCGTTTGCTCGAGCAGGTTGATGACGAGGACGGAAGAGCTGACGATGGTCGTACAGATGGCTCCGGCGATGTCGGTGATGTCGGCCGCGCCAATCCACGCGCAGACGATGCTACCGACGTTTCCAACGATGTTTGAAACCAGGCCAAGGCTCCAGCATGCCTTGGTGTACGCTCCCTGAAGTGCAAACACCGGCACGATCGCAAGGTCGCCCGGTTCTCCGCCGATGACCTGCGGCTCGGCGATCATCTGGTAGTGATTGCTGTCTCCAGGGTAGTACGGAGCCACCAGTGTGGGGCCGTCACCGCCGCTGTCGGGGTCCGTGTTGACGGTGAATGTGCAGCTGTTCGTCCCGTCATCCGCGGGAACTCCGGAATCCAAGGTGCACAAGACTGCGCCGGTCTCATCTTCCACGTCACCGTACGGCGTGATTTCGGCGCCGTCTGCGTGTACATCCTCCACGGTGACTGTGCAGGTATGGGACGTGTAGAGTTCCGTTGGATCCGTGCAATCGCAGGTGACTTCGACGACGCGCTTCAGGATGGTCACAGAAACGGAGGCGGAGGACGAATCGTACTTCTCGGTACCGCCGTAGGTCGCGGTGATGATGTGCGTGCCCTCGGTACCATCATCGGGCGTGTACCTGACGCTGCACTGATCGCCCTTGATGATCCCGCCAAGATTGCAGGAGGTGTCCTCGAAGCTTCCGTATCCGGTGGGATCCACGGAGTAGGTGATCGTGCCGTCTTTGACCCCGTCGCCCGTGTCTTCATTGGTGACCTTCGCGGTGCACTTCGTCTCTTCGTTGACGTTTGGCGCCGTGGGATCGCACCAGATCTCCACGCTGGTGGGGACCTTGGTCACGGTCAGTGTCTCCTGATCGAATGACGAGTCATAGGAAGTTTCGCTGTCCACGTCAAACGTCGCGTGGATCAGGTGATTCTCGAACACCGAGGGGGAGAACGTCGTGCTGCACTGCCCGCTGCCGTCCAGACTCTTTGTGCTGATAACGGCCCATCCCGTCGAGTCTAGGTAGTAGTAGAACCTCACCTTCCCTTCGGTCACCGGACTTCCGCCAGATGTGACCGTGGCAGTGAGCGTCGTGTCTCCATCGACACGCACGGATGATGGCGACAGCACGAGATTCGTCGTCGTTGCCTGGGCATGGCAGCAAGGGCTGGTCAAGACACAGGCGATGAGGCCCGCAAGACAGCCAAGGACAAGTCTGCGTCCGATGCGAGCACGCCCGGCGCGCTTCGATCCTCTCGCCCCCGTAGTTGCTCTTGCCACGTTTGGTCTCATCCATAACCTCCCTAGCGCTCCGGCGTATACCGCTACAACGGCAAGAGGCAGCGCCCTGTGCTCATTCCCTTGGGAGCCTGTTTCACAGCCCATCCGTATCAGGAACCTCGCCTTGCGCTCGTGAACGCA
>Ga0272441_10015627_pt1 | contig 10605 bp, 11 predicted proteins | sample SSMProp6N_FD_193582 | JGI IMG/M metagenome (GOLD analysis project Ga0272441, IMG submission 193582) | Marine sediment archaeal communities from Little Sippewissett salt marsh, Falmouth, MA, United States - SSM-Prop-6N | ecosystem: Environmental > Aquatic > Marine > Wetlands > Sediment ...
AGAAATGTCCCGTGTCGATATGGGTATAGGTCTCAATGTCTGTGCCGCATGCTTCGGGTGCGAGGCTATCTATTTCTTCGGAACGGAAGAGCAGAAGAGGTCCTACCTTCCCCCCGTCTGCAGCGGAGAACAGGTCAGTGCCGGCGCCTTTTCCGAACCCAATGCCGGTACGGATGTGGCGGGCTATCAGACAAAGGCCGTCGGTGATGCAAGCCATTACACCATCAACGGGAACAAGATGTTTATAACCAACGGGACGGTCTGTGACTGGATGCTCGTGCAGTGCATCACCCATCCCGAGGAAAAGAGACACAACAGATTCAGCCAGATCATCATCCCCGCCGATACGGCCGGCGTCACCCGTAACAAGATCCATGGCAAGATGGGCATCCGCGCAAGCGATACGGCGGAAATTGCGCTGGAAGACGTGCGGGTTCCCCGTGAATACCTCGTCGGAGAAGAGAAAAAGGGCTTTCGACAGCTCATGCATTTCTTTGACGTGACACGGGTCATGGTAGCAGGCCAGGCCATCGGTCTGTCGCAGTCCTGCCTTGACGAATCGATACAGTACGCCCGGGAGCGGACCGCCTTCGGATCGCCCATCGGAAGCTTTCAGGCCACCATGGCAAAACTGACGGAGATGTCGATTCGTGTCGAGGCATTGAGGAACCTGACCTACAAGGCCGCGTGGTCCATCGACGCGGGAAACCCCGATTATCACCTGGCCGCCATGGCCAAATATTACGGCGGACAGACGGCGGTCTACTGCGCCAACGCCGCAGTCGAAATCCACGGCGGTTACGGCTACATAGACGAATACAAGGTACAGAAACTGTACCGTGATGCCAAAATTCTCGAACTCTATGAGGGCACCAAGGAGGCTGAAATCATGACCATCGGCCGATCATTGCTGTCACGATAGACACCTGCACTCAATGAAAGGAGGCGTAATGACACTCACCAAGGCTGAAATTGTTCAGGATCTCAATGCAAACACCGAATTCTCCAAGGAACGGTGTGCCAGACTGGTCGAATCAGTCTTTGAGATGATCAAGGATGAACTGGAAGAGGGGAATGATGTATTGATCTCGGGATTCGGGAAGTGGTCCGTCCGTGACAAGCAGCCGCGCAAGGGGAGAAATCCCCAGACGGGATCGTCTCTGATGCTGGAGAGTCGACGCGTGGTTACCTTCAAGTGCTCCCGGAAGCTGAAAGAGTCCCTCAACAAAGACTCTTAGTCATCCCTCCCGCTCCGCGGTGCACGGTGTCGAAAATAGTCATCGATGATCGTTCCGTGATCGAACATGAGCGGTACGGGGAGAGAATCTTCCCTGAACAGCCCGATGGCCGAGGCGTCGTCGGCGGCCTCGGGGACACCCCTGCCCCGGGCTATGTACACCGTCGAAATGGTGTGGTGCCGGGGATCCCGGTCGGGATCGGAATAGGTATGGAACTGTTCCACCAGGGTGACGTCCATCGATGTCTCCTCCCGCGCCTCACGAATGGCTGCCTCCTCCAGTGATTCGCCATAGTCCACGAATCCCCCGGGTATGGCCCATCCCCGTGGTTCGTTCTTTCGGTGGATGAGTACAATCTCGCCATCCTCACCCGTCTCGATGATAATGTCGACAGTGGGCACGGGATTGCTGTAGACCTCCATCTCGGCGCCGCAGTTGGTGCATCTTTTTTTCACTTTAGAGGACATCTCCTCTCCCTTCCCTGACAGACCGTAGTCGCCACATCCCGTTTCACCCTTCCCTCATGCCGTCACGCAGGGTCAGACGGTCAATACCGCGCTTCCCCACGATGTTATCATATTATTTGACGTCCGCCGGCCTGTCAAGGACGGATTTACTTGACAAGTCATCGCTAATTCATTAGCCTACGTCGATAATGGACAGTGCGGAGGAATTATGAGCGGGGTACTGATCGTCACTCACGGTAGACTGGGCGAAGAGCTGATCAAGGCTGCTGAATTGATACGAGGGGAACTGACGGGAGTCATTTCAATTGCCGTCGATTCCCGCAAGAGTATGGAAACCCTCAAGAAAGAAATTACAGCGGCCATAAAAAAGGCCGACTCGGGCAATGGTGTATTAATCCTGACAGACCTCTTTGGAGGGACCCCTTCAAATATCTCACTCTCTTTCCTCAAAAAGGGAGCGGTTGAAGTCGTCACCGGCGTCAATCTTCCCATGCTGTTGAAGATAACGGAGAGCAGAAACAGATCGAGCCTCGCCGATTTTTCCAATTGCATCAAGGAATACGGGAAGAAAAATATCCGTCTTGCCAGTGAGATCTTGAGCAAGAAGGTGGACTCCTGATTTCAAGGGCCGCTATGTTGATTCGGGTTGACAACAGACTCATTCACGGGCAGATCATAGAGGGGTGGCTCCCCTTTCTCAACTCGACCCGTATCATCGTCGTCAACGACGAAGCGGCCAGCGACCTCTTCAGAAAGATGGTCCTTGAAATGGCCGTCCCCTATGACATCGAGGTACTCGTCTACACGGTCGACGAGTTTTCACGTACCGCCATCCATGAAGGTGAAGACTGGAAAAACACGATAGTGCTCTTCGGAAATATCGCAGATGTGCTCACTGCCTATGAACTGGACTTCCGCTTTGACAAACTCAATATCGGCAACGTCCACAGCGAAGAAGGAAAGGTCTGCTTCACGCCCTCCATATTTCTGAACGAGCTCGATGTAAACAACCTGATGCACCTCATAGATCGGGGCGTCGACGTGGAGGTGAGATCGGTTCCCAACGACAGGCCCATCGATTTTCGCGATGTGTCGAAAGAGATGAAGATGTAACATGCCCCGACATCTCTCATCACAGGAATAGATACATGTTGATCACATCGGCAGTGGTGGCCTTTGCGGGAGGCCTCCTGTGTCTCGACAGGATCGTTCTCCAGGCACTGATATCGAGACCCGTCGTCGCAGGCCCCATCATTGGAACGCTGCTTCATGACCCCTTCATCGGTCTCATTACCGGTGCCTTTGTGGAACTGATATGGATCGACCGGTTACCCATCGGCGGCCACATTGCCCCTAACGAATCGGTGGTGGCCATCCTCATAGCGGCCGGTTCCATACTGGCGGGACAACATCTGGGACACCTCTCCAAGAGCCTCTTTGTCTTTACCTTCCTCTTCTTTCTCCCCCTGGGATATGCGGGTCGGAAAATCGAGGTGTTCATCAGACACTCCAACAACAGGCTGTCAGAACAGGTCATGGAAGACGCCCGCGCCGGCAATGTGCGGGGAATTTCCCGTCGTCATCTGGCGGGGTTGTGGAAAATCTTCTTTGGCCACGTTGCCCTTATCTTCACGGCACTGACGGCGGGCACCGTGATTATCAGGTGGCTGTACCCCCTGCTTCCCCCCATCGTGCTGGAGGCGCTTTACTACACCTATTTCATTATACCCATAGTCGGCATATCCGTCGCCCTCACCACCATCAAGGCACGGGGAGTCATGCCGCTGTTTTCCGGCCTCTTTCTCATCTTCGCGATGATTGCACACTTCCTCTAACGTCTGTGCCCCAGCCGGCATCTGCCTATGATAAACAACCCTGACACCCGAGACATAGTGGTAAGAGACATGGGGACCGAGGACCTCGATGAGGTACTGGCCATCGAAGGGGTATCCTTTCCCACGCCCTGGTCCGAAAACATGTTCCGTGAAGAACTTGGTTCTCCCCTCTGCCACGATCTCGTCGCCGTCTCTAGTCGACAGATCGCCGGCTATATCAGTTTTCTCATCGTCCTCGATGAGGTCCATCTGAGAAATATTGCCGTCCGCGATGACATGAAACGTCTCGGGGTAGCGTCGCGGATGACTGCAGAGATGTTCAGGATCTCCTCCCGCGTTGGGGCGCGCTGGTGTACGCTGGAGGTACGAAAATCCAACAGGGCCGCAATAAAATTGTACAAAAAGTTCGGTTTTGTGATAAGTGGGGTGAGGCCGCGCTACTATACGGATACTCACGAAGACGCACTGATCATGGAGGCCACGGTAGGGCAATGGTGAATTTTGAATTTTGAATGTTTAATGGGGATACGGCGACTCTGATAAAACTGTAATTAAACATTACGCATTTCTTTTATCTATGAAAAAGGTCGACACGGGAACGATCCGTTTCAACACACAGATAACCGGGGAATACCGCCTCATGGGCCTGACGGTGCCCGCCCCCTTTCAGGAGTCCCTGCCGGGACAGTTCGTCATGCTCAGGATACCCGGACGTGATGTTCCCCTCCTGGGACGCCCCTTCAGCATCTACTCACGCTATAACGACCACGATGATACCGTCATTGAAATACTCTATTGTGTGGTGGGAAAGGGAACGGAGCTCTTTTCACGGATGACGACAGGAGAGGAAGTTAACCTTCTGGGTCCGCTGGGACAGCCCTTTGCCATCGACCCCGGCCTGCGGCATGTCATCCTCGTCGCCGGCGGCATCGGTGTGGCGCCCCTTTCCTTCCTTGCCGAGCACTATGGCACTGCCTGTGCCGGCAGTGACATTGACATTACCTGCTATTTCGGCGCAAAGAACGGCGACGGGCTGATCGGCCTCGACCGGCTGGAGCGGATCTGTTCCGATATCAGGACAAGCACCGACGACGGCAGCGCCGGATACCACGGCCTCGTCACCGATCTCTTCGACCGTGAAGTGGCGTCATGTACCGACGATACCATGGTGTATGCCTGTGGTCCCCATCAGATGATGCGTTCACTGGCAGTGCTCATGGAACGACACCCCTGCCGGTGCCAGGTATCGGTGGAAGAGCGCATGGCCTGCGGCTTCGGCACCTGCCTGGGATGTACCGTCGTCACCAAGACACCTTCGGGTGAGACGCAATTCGCGCGGGCCTGCAAGGAAGGTCCCGTCTTCGATATCGGGTCCATCGTCTGGGAGTGATATGAGAAAGACACACGTCGACATCGGGGGGCTGACCATCAGGAACCCCGTCATGACCGCCTCGGGAACCTTCGGGTACGGCGAGGAATATGCGCCCTACATCGATCTTCGTCGACTGGGCGCCGTCATCGTCAAGGGGCTCTCCCTGAAGCCGCAGCCGGGGAACTATCCCCCGCGGATCATCGAGACACCGGCAGGCATGCTCAACGCCATCGGCCTCGAAAATGTGGGCGTGGAACGATTCATCACCGAAAAGCTCCCTCCCCTCAGAGACATCGATATACCCGTCATCGCCAATATCTTCGGCGAGACAGTGGAAGACTACATGCGGGTGGCCGAGATCCTCAGCGGCGCCGCCGGTGTCTCGGGACTGGAGATAAATATCTCCTGCCCCAATATAAAGCGGGGAGGCATCGACTTCGGCACCGACCCCGATCTCGCCTATGAGGTGACCAGTGCCGTCAGAAAAGCCACCCATCTCCCCGTCATCGCCAAACTGACCCCCAATGTCACCGACGTGACGGTCATCGCACGGAGCGTCGTCGACGCCGGCGCCGATGCCGTCTCACTCATCAATACGCTCAAGGGGCTCTCCGTGGACATAGCCACGAGGAGACCTCACCTGAGAAACATCACGGGCGGGCTCTCGGGCCCCGCAGTCAAGCCCGTGGCGCTCAGGATGGTCTGGGAAGTCGCCCGGAGCGTCTCCGTCCCGGTGATCGGTCTGGGGGGTATCATGACCGCCGCGGACGCGCTGGAATTCCTCATCGTCGGCGCCACGGCCGTACAGGTGGGGACGGCCAGTTTCATCGACCCCGCGGCCACGGTGAACATAGTGGACGGCATAGACCGCTACCTCGAGGATCACGGCATCGATGACATATCCGACCTGATCGGCAGCTTCCATACCAACTGATGGGGTCAGGTCTCAACATTTGACATGTCAAATGTTGAGACCTGACCCCGTTTTGGTTACAGGTAGTCATCCATCTTGCGGGCCTCCAGGATGTCCACGGCATCTTTGACCTCCTGTGACGACCCTCGTTTGCAGACCAGTATGGAGTCCTCCGACTCCACGATGATGATGTCACTGACACCGACCAGCGTCACCAGTTTCCCCGAACTGTGCACGAGATTCCGTGACGCCTTGACCGCTATGTGGTCCCCTGTCACGGCGTTGTCATCGCCGTCCTTGCCGAGCACCTCCCACAGGGCGTCCCAGCTCCCGATATCACTCCAGCCGAAGGTCCCCTCTACGAGCAGGACCCGCGTCGAGCGTTCCATGACACCGTAATCGATGGAAATGGGGGTGACCCCTGCGTAAATATCAGCGATCCTTGCCCGTTCCTCCGCCGTGCCGATGACGGCATCCATCTCGTCCAGTGCCCCGGAGAGGTCGGGCAGCAGGCGTTCGATCTCCTCCAGTATGGTCGCCACCGTCCACACGAACATGCCGCTGTTCCAGTAAAATCCTCCCTGCTGCAGGAATCTTTGGGCCGTCGCCCGGTCGGGCTTTTCGCGGAAGGCCCCGACACGGAAGATCTCCCTGCCGCCTGCCCTGCCCTCCATCTCGCCCCGTTCGATATAGCCGTAACCCGTCTCCGCCCTCGTAGGCGTGATGCCGATGGTAATGAGTGACGGTGTCCGTCTCGCCATCTCATCGGCTGCGGCCAGTGTTTCCACGAACCGCCCTTCATCGGTGATGAGATGATCGGCAGGGAGGACCGCCATGGTCTCGTCGGGATTCCGTCTCTTCAGATAGAGTGCCGCCAGGCCGATACAGGGTGCCGTGTTTCGTCCCACGGGCTCGACGATGATGTTGTCACGGGGAATATCGGGCAGCTGGGCAGCCAGTGCCGCCGCGTGTATTGCCACCGTCACGACATAGATATCCTCTTTCGCGATGTAGGCTGAGATGCGGTCCACCGTCTGCTGTATGATCGATCGCTCCCCGGCTATGTTCAAAAGATGCTTTGGTTTCTCTGCCCTGCTCAGCGGCCAGAAGCGCGTGCCTCTACCGCCTGCCATGATCACCGCGTACACGATTCAGATTTCCTCCTTTGAGAAGGGTATGGTCACCTCGCAGATCCCCCCGTCGACAGTGACGCGCAGGGGATATTGATTCTTTTCGAAGACCTTCATCATCGACTTGTTGTCCGTCAGCACATCGGCAATGAACCCCTTGATCCCCCGCGACTTGGCCGTCGTGACCAGCAGATCGAAGATATAGGTACCGATGCCCAGTCCCTGGTACTTTTCATCGACAATAAAGGCCACATCGGCGACGTTCCGGTCCGTGAGGCGCACGTACCGCCCCTCGGTGATGATCCGCTCAACCCCCTCCTCCTCGAGGACCCCCACGATCGAGATGGTTCTGCCGTAATCGATGTTGACATATTCCTGCATCTTCTTGTGCGGCATGGCCCTGATGGGGCTGAAATAACGATAATAGACCGCCCTGTCGGAAAAGCGGTAGAAGAGCCGGCGCATGCCGTCCTCGTCGGATGACTTGATGACCCGGAAATGGACCGTCAGATTGTCCCTGAAGGTATGCGTGGAGGCGATGTCAGTGGGATAGAGGTGCCCCTTTTCGGAAAAATATATCTGATCGGGAAAGATGATCCTGGCGTCCTTGGCCCTGGTGACGAGGTCCTCCCGGTCGTCGGGATGGGCGATATCGATGAGGGCCAGTGCCCGCTCCCGGACGGTTCGTCCCTTGAGATAGGCGATGCCGTATTCCGTGGCTATCAGGTCGAAGGAGATGCTGTCGGTGAACTGATTGGGGTAATGCTCGATGGAGGGCAGTATGTTGGGTTTTCCCTTCAGATTTCTGCTGGGAAGGGCGAAGATGGTCTTTCCCCCCTTCGACAGCGCCGCGCCCTCGAAGAGTTCCGCCGTCTCACCGGACCCGGCGACGATACTCCCCTTGCCGATATGCATGGCGACGCGGCACGACAAGTCGACCTTTCGCGCGGGAATGATTGCCACATACTTGTCATTATATCCGATGTTCTGCGGATTGGCGCAGATGTCGAGTCCCTGGAACTCGACGGCGGGATTCCGGTGGAGCCACTCCATCAGTTCCGGCGTCCCATGCGCGTAAGACACCACCGTCTTTCCCCTGAAATACCGTTTGCGCCTGTTCGTCACGGCACCGCTCTTCATGAGATGCATCACGGCATCGGTCATCATCATGGAGTGTACACTCAGATCCCTTTTGTCTTTCAGGTGCCGTCCCAGCTCTTCAAAGAGTGAACCAATGAAGAATGACAGGCAGCTTCCGTTTTCGATGACGGAGGCCACATTGGCGGCTACCTTCTTGAAGACCTCGTTTTCGGGCCACTGCGGAAAATAGAGGGGGGGATCGTCAGAGATGACGAAGCAGTCGAAGTCATCGGCATCGACCAGCGTGTCACCCATGGTAAAGGGGATCTTGTCATTGATGACACCGACGACCAGTGACGCCTGTTCCATGGCGTGCCGGGCCACATCGACGGAGACACCGAGACTCGCCCTGCCCTGTTTGTCGGGAGGGGTAATCTGCACGAAGGCCGCATCGATCCGTATGACGCCCGATCTGAAGAGATCGGGGATACGGGAATAACGACAGGGGATGAGATCGATCCTGCCGTCAGTGATGGCCTCACTGGCTACCCACCCCGAAAAGAATGTCTTGAGCCGGTATTTCTGCGAATAACTCTCATCGATCGGTATTGCCTCCCCCAGGCTGATGAGCTGCACCAGTTCGAGATCAATCAGATTGCCTGCATCGGAGGCCATGAGATAACGGATCAGTGTTCGGGGTTCGGCAACACCGGCACCGAGAAATATGCTCATACCCGGCTTGACGCGTGTGACAACCTCCTCGGGCGAGACGATCTTATCCTTCCATGTCTCAGACATCTCTCATCCTCCAGATGTGATCATGTCAAATGTTGAGACCTGACCCCGATACCAGTTTTTGTGCCCTCTTCTTTCCAATGATGCGCGCCGTCTTTTGAACCGCTTCCGACAGGATGGGAGGTCTCCACTTCGGCGAATGTGCGTCTGTAGCAATAAAGTGTGTCATATCACGCTTCAGTATCTTTGTCACGCATCGTTGCACCGGTTTCCCCCATCCACCGGTAATACTCGATGCCGTCACCTGAGACATCGCGCCCAGTGCAATGAATCGTTCCAGCAGTCCCAGGTTCTTCTGAAAGGAGGCATTTCTCTCGGGATGAGAAATAATGGGGATGATGCCACTGTCTACCATCGTTTGCAGCATCCCTTCAATCGCTTGCTCGGGGAAATATTCGGTCAGTTCAATGAAGACATGCCCGCCGCCGTCATTGACCGTCAGGAGATCACCATTGAACAGCCGGTCAACAAAATCGGGTGACAGGGCCACTTCCGCACCGGGCAAAACAGTCAGGTCGATGCCCTCGTCTCGCAGGACCGCATTGAGACTGTCCACCTTTCCCATTATGTCCTGCCGGGACACGGGATAGATATCCTTGAGCATGTGGGGGGTGGCGATGATTGTCGCGATACCGTCTTCGACGGCCATCCGGCACATCCTGACCGATTCCTCCACCGTCGAAGGGCCGTCATCGATACCGGGCAGGATATGGGCATGTACATCGATCATTGCGACTGTTTGACCGCGTTATGTTTGTTGATAATTATCGTATTTGTAATACCGCTTGTAATAATGGTGGTATTTACTGTACCGCCCGTACTTTCCGTAATAGAGGCCACCCTTGCTGAGGCCCACCTCGTTCAGCACGGCACCGACGATCTTGATGTCGAGCTCTGACAGCTGCTTGATCACCGACTGTGCCATCCGCTTGCTGGTTTCACCCATCTTTATCATGATGACGACGTTTCTGGCCACCTGTGAGAGTATCAGCGGGTCGGCCACCGACATGACGGGGGGCGCGTCATAGATGATGATGTCCACGAGGTCCTGGAGCTGTCTGGAATATTCCTCCATCTTGTCAGTGGTCAGAAGTTCCGACGGGTTGGGGGGAATCGTTCCGGCGGGGATGACAAACAAATTGGGAACGGGGCCCTTCTTGACGACCTTCGAAAAGGGTATCTCACCGATGAGCGCGTCCGACAGACCGGGTGACTGAGTTATCTCGGCAAGTTCATGGAGCCGCGGCCTCCTCATATCACAGTCGATGACGACGGTGCGTTTTCCCATACTGGCAAACATGACGGCCATATTCGACGCGAAGAGCGACTTGCCCTCTCCGGGGTTCGAACTGGTAACGACGAAGGATTTTGACCCCTCCCCCTGCAGGCGGAAGGCGATGTTTACCCTGATACCCCGCAGCGCCTCGGCGGCGCCGGACGTGGAATCGTTCATGGCAAATAGTTCAAGGTGATTTTCTTTCTCGTTTTTCCCGTGCTTTACATAGCCCATGGGACCGAGGAAGGGAATACCGAGGTGTTTCTCGACATCGTCGGGCGATTCTATGGCATCATTGAGATATTCCAGGAAGAAGGCCATCCCGATGCCCATGGCGAATCCCACGATGAGAGCCAGGAGCATGTTGCGCCGCTTCTTGGGCTTCACCGGCGCCTTCGGCACATCGGCCCGATCGATGATCTTGACGTTGCTCGTCTTCAGCCCGCTCGTCAGCGATGTCTCCTTCATGCGCGTCAGGAGCGTATTGTAGAGCTGCTTG
>Ga0272441_10015628_pt1 | contig 10605 bp, 8 predicted proteins | sample SSMProp6N_FD_193582 | JGI IMG/M metagenome (GOLD analysis project Ga0272441, IMG submission 193582) | Marine sediment archaeal communities from Little Sippewissett salt marsh, Falmouth, MA, United States - SSM-Prop-6N | ecosystem: Environmental > Aquatic > Marine > Wetlands > Sediment ...
GTGGTCGCTGAGGGCAAAAAAGGTGTCAGGAACCTTTTTCGCTGTCGTCGCAGACGGCGGGGAGGCGCGCGGGGGAGGGGGGGGGGGCGAGCTACTCGAACTCCGCCAGGACGGGCAGGTGGTCGCTGAGGGCCCAGGAGGTGGGGTCGGCGAGATGGCAGCGGAACGCGCCCTCGCGCAGGACGCGGCAGGCCTGGAGGCGGTCGACGACCGGGCCCATGGTCCAGACGTAATCGATCCGCTCCTCCAGCTTCGTGTTCGAGCAGGTCAGGGGCCCGCCGCGGCCCTTGGCGGCGAAGGCGTCGGTGAAGCCCGCGTCGATCCAGGCGCGGTACTCGGGCGTCGAGGGCCGGTGGTTCATGTCGCCCAGGACGATCACGCTGCGGCGGGCCTTCCGATCCGCCCGTGCGGCCGCGGCGACGGCCCGGATCTCGCCCAGGCGGACGTGCGTCGTGTTCTTGTACGTCGGCAGGAGGTGGGCGGTGTAGACGGCGATCTTCCGCCCGCCGGCCCGGATCAGCACGCGCCCGAAGTGCCGCGAGAAGAGGTTGCGCCCCTCCTGGTAGGGCGCCACGCCGGGGCGGTCGGCGGCCTCGAGGATCGGCAGCCGCGTCAGGATCGCCCCCGCGATGCCGTCGGGCCAGCCCTTGTTCTTCCAGCCGCCGGGGAAGAAGGCGACGTGCATCTTCAGCGCCGCGGCAAGCTGCTCGACGAGCTTCTTCGGCGAGGCCTCCTGGAGCGCGACGACGTCCGGGCGGTGCAGCGCGAGTTCCATGGCATAGCGGCGGAGCAACTGGCCGCACGCGCGAACGTCGGCGATCCGCGCGCGGCCGTCGTCCGTCGCGGCGACCGGGTCAAAGGCGTGAATATTGTAGGTGATGACCCGGAGGCCGGGCTTGGCGGGCTTGCTTGCCGGGCTCCCCGCCGCGGCCGGCTTGGCGCCGGCGAGCGCCGCGGCCAGCAGGCCCCCGAGCAGGGCCGCCGACAGGATGCCCGCGGCAACCGAACCCATCGCAAACCGTTCCGCCGGCATGGTCGGCCTCCCGGACCGGCCCCCGCCGGTCATGCACCATCGCTGCGGGCAGTCTACCGCCGATCCCGATCCGCCGCCAGGATCGGGCCCCGAGCGTCAGTAGATCCGGCTGACCTCGACACCGGCGAGCTTGCAGAACTGCCGCAGCGGGCGCTCGACGTTGCCCAGGATGAACACCTGGTGGAAGCCCTTGACGTCCCGGGTGTCGGCGCAGCCGTCGACGGTGATCTCCACGGCCGTCCGGCAGCAGCCGCTGGGGGGCTGGGCGATGTTCGAGACGACCTTGCCCGTGCCGACCCAGAGCGTCTTCTTCGGCCAGCCGAACTGCACGATCGTGACGTCCTCGCCCTCGGGCCAGATCACCTGCATCGACACGCCCTGCCGCGTGTGGTAGTTCCGCAAGACGAACGGGGCGCGGTAGTCCGCGTCGCAGCCCTTCAGCCGGGTCGCCGACGTGCAGTGCGCGCCGATCAGCGTGTTGTCGATCGTGTTGGGCGACGGGTCCTGGATGAAGGCCGGGCGGTTGAACAGCAGCAGGCTGACCATCTCGCCGAGGGAGGCGTGCATGCAGCCCTCGCACGTGGCGACCACGCCCTCGTCGCGCAGCTTCGAGACGGCGAGGCAGGGCGGCTTCGTGGTCAGGCATCCCGCCAGCGTGATGCCGTCGCAGTCGTGCTCGGCCATCAGCCGGCGAAGCACCCCGTACTGCCGCGCCGCCTCGACGATGTCCGACCGGGCGGGCTCGACGATCTTCCGGGCGTGCTTCTCGTAGAAGGCGGCGATGGCGCGGGATTCTCCCGTGTCTCGCGCCTTGGCGATCTCCGCCTGCCAGTCGGCCTGGCACGGCACGATGGTCATGCCCAGCTCGTGAACGGACGGCCGGCCCTTCGTGAGCAGGATGCGGGCCTCTTTCAGGCGGCGCAGGGCCGCCAGCATCCGCACGCCGGTCTCCAGCCACTGCGTTTTCTGGGTCGCGGCCAGGACGACGCCGGGCTCGTCGCGCCCGAGCTGAAGGTGGCTCGTGAAGCCGCTGAGGTGGGAGTAGATGATCGTGGGCACGCCGGCGCGCTGCGCGACGAGCTTCTTGACCGGGGCCCAGCCGAACAGCTCCATCGCCCCGATGATCACGCCGTCCGGCGGAGACTCCTTGAGCTTCCGGGCGAAGCGGGCGACGTGCTCGTCCGTGTGGATCGGCTCGTCCTGAACGCGAAGGTCCACGGCGAGCTTCTTGGCCGCCGCGCGCAGCGTCTTCGTGAACATCGCCTGCTGGGCGGGGATGTCGCACGCTCCGCCCGGCCAGCTCACGTCCCGCGGATGCGGCGGACGGACGTAGACGACCTCGATGACCGGCTTGGCGGCCCGGGGGGCTGGCTTCGGCTCCCCGGCCGTCAGCGAAGAGGCGTACTCGAAGAGCCCCATCTCGCTGGCAGCCTGGGCGGCCGCGACCCCCGTGCCGGCCAGGAAGCTGCGGCGGCTGATCCCGCCACCGAAGTGGCCTTCGCGACAACTGCTGCAGTCGGGCTCCATGTTCGTATCCCTCGTCTAACCGGTACGATTCGCCACAGAGGCCCTCGAACGGCGACCTCTGCGGTCCCTGCATGATTCAGACTAACCGGGCCTCGCCGCGCCGCCGGACACGAGGCCGACGATCCCGTCGCCCATCGATTTCCCGATCAGGTAGAGCGTCTCCCAGTTCCGCATCCAGTGGTACTCCTGCCCGGAAGGAGACTCCTCCCGCTTCTTCTGGAAATCGCGGGTCTCCACGCCGGCCACGTTGCCTTTGAACTCCGGGTGCTTGGTGGCGTCGGCGAGGGCGAGCTGGGCGACCATGAGCTTCTCGACCTTCTTCTTGTACCGGGCCGTGACGGGAATGTCCCATCCGCCCATGCCCGTATTGGCGATCACGAACGGCAGCTTCTCGACGCCCAGGTCCTTCCGCATGTCCTTCACGAAGTGGACCATGTTCTCTTCATAGATGTCGACCGCCTTCTGGTTGATCCGGTCGTTCCAGCCCTGGTGCCAGCCGAACCCGACGATCTCGTACCCCTTGCCCGCATAGCCCGGGAAGTACTTCTTCAGATTGCCGGTGATCTCCTTCACGTGCCGGAGGACCTCGGCGTACTGAAACCCCATATCGCCGTCCTTCTCGGGTTTCGGGTATTCGGCCGAGCTCGGCGATCGGAAGTTATGAATCAGCGACCGGCCGCCCCATGCGGACTTGACGATCAGCACCGGGTCCTCGTAGTAGTCGCCGACGGCGAACCCGAAGCCGTATTCCGGGCCGATGTGTCCGTCGCTCGCCCCGTACCCGGTCGTCAGCCAGCCCATCTTCTCCTTGCCCTTGTAGGACAGGTTGACGATCCAGACATCGTCGCGAACCACGGGATTGCCGCTCTTGTCCACGAGGTGGCCGTACTCCTTGGGCTTGGTCTTGACATAGGTCTCCATCGTCCCCGGGCTGCCCTTGACCTGGCCGAAGCCGACCATGTTCGACTGGCCGGCCAGAATGAAGACCTTCAGCTTCCCGTTCGCCGGGCAGGTCTTCCCCGCCGCGGACACCCCGGGCAGTGCCATCAACAACGCCGCAATCACACACAACACCACGAACCCATTCTCTCGAGTCACGATCTCTCTCCAATTCAAGGCCTGTGCCGCTGTCCCCGGCGGCTGGCACGCGACCGTCGCCGCGCAGCGCCGCCAGAACTCACGGACGCGCTTATACCCCTTCAACCCGGGCGGGACAATGTCGTCGCTGGGACATGCCGGTTTACGGTTCTCGGTGAGCGGCCCCGTGCGGGCTCTGAGCGAACGGACCGCCTCGACACCGCGTTGCCGCGGGGCAGGAGAGGAAGATCGGCGAGAGCCGCTGGGGCCGGCGGCTTTCCGGCAAGCACGACCGTGCTACGGACACATCAGACGCCCGCCAGTCTGCGTGCGTTGGCGATCTCTCCCTTGCCGACAGGGCGCAGTTGTGACGCTTCCACCGTGACGACCGCGAGCGTCTCGCCGTCCAGCGCGACGAACTCCACCTCGAACGCCTTGCCTTGAGAGTAGACGTGCACCGCCGTGCCGATATCGCCGGCCTTCAGGGACGCATGGGCAATGTCCCCGGTCAGCACCACGCGGTCGTGCTCGTCGATCATGTTCAGTTCCTCCGGCCGTGCCGGCTTCCCGGTTTCTGATTCCCGATACCCGCTTCCCTCGCGGGCGACCGCCTACGCCTTCTTCTGCTTCTTCTGGATCTTCGCCCACGTGTCGCGGAGGGTGACGGTGCGGTTGAAGACGGGGCTGCCGGCCGTGCTGTCGGGGTCGACGCAGAAGTAGCCGAGGCGCTCGAACTGGACGCGGTCGCCGGGCCGCCTGTCGGCGAGGGAGGGCTCGAGCTTGCAGCCGGTCAGGACCTCCAGGCTGGCGGGGTTCAGCACCTTCGTGAAGTCGCCGTCGGGCGTGTCCTCGGGGTCTTCCTGCGTGAAGAGGTGGTCGTACAGCCGCACCTCCGCGTCGACGGCGTGCGCGGCGGAGGTCCAATGCAGCGTGGCCTTGACCTTCCGCCCGTCGGGGGCGTCGCCGCCGCGCGTGGCCGGGTCGTACGTGCAGTGCAGCTCGACGACGTTGCCGGCGTCGTCCTTCACCACGCCGGTGCAGGTGACGAAGTAGGCGTAGCGGAGGCGGACCTCCCGCCCGGGGGCGAGGCGGTAGAACTTCCGCGGCGGGTCCTCCATGAAGTCCTCGCGCTCGATATACAGCTCGCGCCCGAACGGGACCTCCCGCGTGCCGGCGGAGGGGTCCTCGGGGTTGTTGATCGCCTCCAGCTCCTCGGTCTGCTCCTCGGGGTAGTTGTCGAGAACGACCTTCAGCGGCCGCAGCACGCCCATCACGCGCGGCGAGGTCTTGTTGAGGTGCTGGCGGAGGATGTGCTCCAGCAGGGCGATGTCGATGCGGCTGACGAACTTGGCGATGCCGATCCGCCGCATGAACTCCGCGAGGGCCTCGGGCACGTAGCCGCGGCGACGAAGGCCGCGGATCGTCGGCAGGCGCGGGTCGTCCCAGCCGGAGACGAGGCCCTCCTCGACGAGCCGCCGCAGGTGCCGCTTGCTCATGATCGTGTACGTGAGGTTGAAGCGGGCGAACTCGATCTGCTGCGGGTGGTGGATGGGCTCGGGGCGCCCGTCGTTGATCGCGTCGATGAACCAGTCGTACAGCGGGCGGTGGTTCTCGAACTCCAGCGAGCACAGCGAGTGCGTGATGCCCTCGATGCTGTCCTCCAGCCCGTGGGCCCAGTCGTACATCGGGTAGATGCACCACTCGTCGCCCCGGTGGGGGTGCGCGGCGTGGAGGATGCGGTACATCACCGGGTCCCGCAGGTTCATGTTCGGGTGGGCCATGTCGATCCGGGCCCGCAGCACGCGGGTGCCGTCGGGGAACTGGCCGGCCTTCATGCGCTGGAAGAGGTCGAGGTTCTCGGCGACGGGTCGGTCGCGGTAGGGGCTGTTCGTGCCCGGCTCGGTGAGCGTGCCGCGGTGGGCGCGGATCTCCTCGGCGGTGGAATCATCCACGTAGGCCTTGCCCTTGCGGACCAGCTCGAGGGCGTACTCGTACATCTGCTCGAAGCAGTCGCTGGCGAAGTAGAGGTGCTCGCCCCAGTCGCACCCGAGCCAGCGGATGTCCTCCTGGATCGCCTCGACGAACTCCTTCTCCTCCTTGATCGGGTTCGTGTCGTCCATGCGGAGGTGGAACTCGCCGCCGTAGTCCCGGGCGATGCCGTAGTTGATCCAGATCGCCTTGGCGTGCCCGATGTGCGGATAGCCGTTCGGCTCGGGCGGGTACCGCGTGACGACCTTCCCGCCCCACTTGCCCGTCTGGTTGTCCTGCTCGATGACCTGGCGGATGAAATCGAGGGGTTCGGCTCGCCTCTCGTCGCCCGCGGGCGATCCGGCCGGGTCGGCGCTCGGTGTGGTCATGGTCCTGCTCTCTCTCGTCGCACGGGGTCCAAGCCGCCCAGTGTTGCCGAACGCCGAGCGCAGATCAACGGGGAAGTGGGGACCGGTCGCTTCAGGCCCCGGGCTGCGGATGCCCGGGGTGCCTCAGACGTCTCCCTGCGGCGGGACGTCCTGGCCGTAGTAGGTTTCCACGGGGACCGCGCCGACGGCCCGGCGGACCCGCGCGGCGAGGGCGTCCAGGTCGGCGTCGGGCAGGCGCGTGGCGGCCGCGTCGGCCGGGCTGCGGGCGATGGTGTGCAGTTGGATCAGCTTCAGCCGGCCCCCCGCGTCGAGGATCTCGCGCAGGCGGGCGCAGTACGCGTCGACCTCCTCCGGCGGGGGCGGCGCGCCACGGATGCGGAACAAGAGCGTCTGGATAACCACCGCCCGCCCGCGGGCGACAGCGGCGATGTTGCGGACCACCTCGTCCAGGCGCAGCTTGAGGTGGGGGCGGTTGACGCGGTGGAAGTACGCGTCCGTGCCGGCGTCGAGCTTGGCCCAGATCTCCCCGCCGCTGGCGTCGAGGATCGGCAGGGCCCGGGCGACCTGGGGCGAGTCCAGCCGGCTGGCGTTGGTGATGACCACGAGCTTGACGTCGTCCTGCCCGGCGGCGGCCTTGGCGTCGGCGGCGACGGACACCGCCCGGTCGAACGCGGCCAGGCAGGTCGGCTCGCCGTCGCCGCTGAAGGCGATGTCGTTGATCCGCCGCATCTCGCCCGGCGTGGGGGCGAACCGCGGCTCGTCCCAGAGGCGCCCCGAGACCGCCTCGGCCAGCGCCAGGTCCAGCTCGCGCCGCAGGGCGTCCAGGTCCACCGTGTCCAGCCCGCGGGCGACGCGGCGGTCGATCTGGCAGTAGAGGCACCCGAACGTGCACCGCTTGTCCGGGTTGAGGTTCACGCCGATGCTCAGTCCCTTCGACCGCCGGGAGATCACCGGGTAGACGTACAGGCAGTCCCGCCACTGCCGCCGATGGTCGCGGATCACGCGGCCGGATTCGGGGTTCTCCGTGCTGCTCATGGCCTTGCGTGCTCGTCGGCTCGTCGGTTCGTTCGGGCGTCGCGTCGGGCCGCCCTCGCGGCGTGCCCGCCGCCCCTTAGACCCCGAACCAAGCGGCGAGTCAACCCAATCGTCGCCCCCGACCGCATCGCGCAAGTTTCGCTAGAGTCCGCGGGGGCGGATCGTGTATGCTACGCGGCTCCCGCACTCGCCCCTGCCGCGAACGGCGCTGGCAGCGTGGAGAGGGGCGGCGTCTGCTGAGTAAGGACGGCCGTGCCGGGACAGGAAAGGACAAGCGCGATGTATCGGCCAGAGATCAAGCTCGTGGATTGCACGATTCGCGACGGCGGGCTCATGAACGACTCGCAATTCCCGCTGGAGACGGTGCGGACGGTCTTCCGCGCCGTCTGCGACGCGGGCGTGGACTACGTGGAGCTGGGCTACCGCAACAGCAAGGAGATGTTCGACCCGGAGCAGTACGGTCCGTGGCGGTTCTGCGACGAGGACCAGCTCCGCCGGGCGGTGGACGGCATCGACCCGGGCGAGACGAAGATCGCCATCATGCAGGACGCCCACAAGGCCGAGGCCGCCGACATCCTGCCGTGCGACGAGTCCGTCGTGGACCTGATCCGTATCGCGACGTACGTCAAGGACGTCGACAAGGCGATCCGCCTGGCCAACAACGCCACCGACAAGGGCTACGAGTGCACGGTCAACATCATGGCCATCTCGCACGAGGGCCCGCCGTTCCTCGACGAGGCCCTCCAGCAGATCGAGGAGGAGACGAAGGCCCTGGCGGTCTACATCGTCGACAGCTTCGGGGCGCTGTACAGCGAGCAGGTGCACTACCTCGTCGAGCGCTACCGGATGTACGTCAAGACGAAGGAGATCGGCGGGCACTTCCACAACGCCCAGCAGTTGGCCTTCGCCAACACCATCGAGAGCATCATCCGCGGCGCGAACTACGTCGACGGGACGCTGATGGGCCTCGGGCGCGGCAGCGGCAACTGCCCGCTGGAGCTGCTGCTGGGGTTCCTCAAGAACCCCAAGTTCGAGCTGCGCCCCGCCCTGGAGGGCATCCAGAAGGTCATCCTGCCCCTGAAGAAGGAGCTGGCGTGGGGCTACCACCTGCCCTACATGGTCTCCGGCATGCTCGACCAGCATCCCCGCGAGGCCATCGCCTGGATGGACGGCGACCAGCGGGAGGACCTCGTCGGCTTCTACCACCGCGTGACCGAGGAGTACGGCGAGTAGCCGCGCACCGCCGAGATGCGCATCAGCGCGCAGGCCGGTCCATGACGCGTCTTGGGCGTGGTTGCCTACGGCTCTGATTTCAGCGGAGGCGTCGGCTGTCTGCATCGTGGCGTCTCCGGCCTCGTCCGCGATACACTCCATGTTGCTTGCAGATTCGGAATCGTCTCCGAGTCTGCAGGGAGCTTCTACAGCCCTTGGCGATTCTCCGCTTGACTGCCCTGGAGCGGATCGCGCGTGCCGTCAGCTTGCACGGCGAGGTTTTGCTTGAAAAACGATGATTGGATCACCAGAATTCAAGCATGGTCTATAAGCCCAGAATCCTGGCGGAGAAGCTGCGACGTATGGTGAAACAGTTTCCGGTGGTCGTGGTCTCCGGGGCCAGGCAAGTCGGCAAGAGCACGTTGGTGGCGCACGAGCTGGCCGATTGGGACACGATCGTGTTCGACCCGGCCGTGGACGTGGCCAACGCGAGGGCCGACCCGGACCTGTTTCTGGACAACCACCCGCCGCCGATGGTCTTGGACGAGATCCAGTATGCCCCGGAACTCGTCGCGGCGATCAAACGGCGTGTGGACCGTGCGGGAACGCCGGGGCAGTACGTGCTGACCGGTTCCCAGCAGTGGTCGGTGCTCAAGTCCGCCAGCGAATCCCTTGCGGGGCGGGCGGTGTTTCTGGATCTCGAGGGATTCAGTCTCGGGGAGATCGCTCAGGAAACGGCCCAGGAGCATTGGTTGAAACGGTACCTGGACGATCCGAAGGCGTTTCTGGACTCTCCCCCCCGGCGAATGGCGGCGCCGCGTACGGTCTACGGCCAATTGTGGTGGGGCTTCCTGCCGGGGCCGGATTCGATAGAGGCCGAATGGGTCGGCGAGTTCTACCGGTCGTACCTGCGAACGTACATCGAACGCGACATCCGCCAGGTGACGGACGTAAGCGACTGGCAGCAGTTCGGCCGGTTCGTGCGGCTGGCCGCTGCGCTGACGGCCCAGGAGATCAACTACTCCCAGCTCGGTCGGGAGGTGGGCATCACGCCGCAGACCGCCCGCCGGTGGCTGGCGACGCTGAAGGCCACGTTCCAGTGGTTCGAGGTCCCCGCCTACCACGGCAACACGATCAAGCGGATCAGCTCGAAGCCCAAGGGCTTTCTTACCGACACGGGGCTGGCGTGCAGCCTCCAGATGATCTCGTCGCCCAAGGCACTGGGCGGACACCCGCTGGCCGGGGCGCTGTTCGAGACGGCCGTCGTTTCCGAGATCCGCAAGCTCTCCGCTACGCTGGCCACGCCCCCCAGCCTGTACCACTGGCGAATTCACAGCGGGAGCGAAGTGAACCTCCTGCTGGAGCGGGACGGGCGGCTCCATCCCGTCGAGGTGAAACTCAGCACGAAACCGACGAGAACCGATCTTCGGGGGATGCAGGCTCTCCGGCGAACGTACCCGGCCCTCGACGTGGCACCGGGACTCGTGCTCTGTCCGACCGATCGCTTCCTGCGGCTCGGCCCGGCTGGGGCGGCGCTTCCCTGGGACAGCCGGTAGGACGAGGACGCCGCCGTGGCACGACGGTAGACCTGGGGCCGAGAAGGCCCCGTAATTCGAGATGTCGCCCGGCAGGGGCCGAGCGAATCGGGAGCAGGCGATCCATGAGTGAAGTCAAGACACGGTTCGCCCCGTCGCCGACGGGGTACTTGCACGTCGGCGGGGCGAGGACGGCGCTGTTCAGCTACGTCCTCGCGCGGCAGGCGGGGGGCACGTTCCTGCTGCGCATCGAGGACACCGACCGGGCGCGGCACGACGAGGCCGCCGTCGGGAAGATCATCGAGGACCTCCGCTGGCTTGGCATCGAGTGGGACGAGGGCGTGGAGGTCGGCCCCGGCGGCCAGATCGGCGCCAAGGGCCCCCACGGCCCGTACCGCCAGTCCGAGCGGCTGGACATCTACACCGAGCACATCGACCGGCTGCTCGCCGGGGGCAAGGCCTACTACGCCTTCGAGACGCCCGAAGAGCTGGACGCCCTGCGCGCCGAGGCCCAGGCCGCGAAAACCGGCTTCCGCTACCCCCGCCCGGACCCGCTGCCCTCGGCCGGCGACGCCGAGAGGGCCCGCGCCGCCGGCCGGCCCGTCGTCGTGCGGTTCCTCTGCCCGCCCCGCGACGTGACCGTCCGCGACGAGGCCTTCGGCGAGGTGACCTGGCCGGCGAGCGAGATGGAGGACTTCATCCTCCGCAAGGCCGACGGCTGGCCCGTCTACCACCTCGCCAACGTCGTCGACGACGCCCTGATGGGCGTGACCCTCGTCTGCCGCGGGCAGGAGTTCCTCGGGCAGACGTGGCGGAACGTCCTGCTTCG
>Ga0272441_10015629_pt1 | contig 10605 bp, 11 predicted proteins | sample SSMProp6N_FD_193582 | JGI IMG/M metagenome (GOLD analysis project Ga0272441, IMG submission 193582) | Marine sediment archaeal communities from Little Sippewissett salt marsh, Falmouth, MA, United States - SSM-Prop-6N | ecosystem: Environmental > Aquatic > Marine > Wetlands > Sediment ...
TACCTGCGGTACGAGCACGCGGCCCGGGACTCGAGCGGCACAGGCACCGAATACGACTCCAACCGCATCTCCGTCGGCTACACCTACAGGTTCTGAGCGCGGCCGGGCCGGGACGGGGTTGAAATCCCCGGTCAGGCGCGGTATCATCCTACGGCACGCGGAGGCGGAGAGGGGGCTCCGCAGGCGCGCAGGGCACTTCCCCCCCTAGACGGAGCCGCGACCGATGAGAGCCGTCATCACGGGCCTGGGGCTTTCGGCGGCCCTCGCGTTTCTGCTGCCCTCCGGCGCACGGGCCGAGGGCGAAGCCACGCCCCCTCGCGAGGCACCGGCCGCACCGACCCGGACTGCCAACATCATCTCCATCGGCGATCTCATCGAGATCAAGGTCGTCCGCCGCGACGACCTCAGCCTCTCCTTCCCGGTCCCGCCCGGAGGCGTGGTCACCTTCCCCCTTGTGGGCAGGCTGAAGGTGGCGGGCAGGCAGCCCGAGGAGGTCGCTGATGAGCTCAAGAGGCGCTTCAAGTCGGCTGGGCACCTCTCGCGGCCTGACGTCACTGTCATCGTCAGGGAGTTCGCTCCGAAGCAGGTATACGTCTTCGGGGCGGTGAAATCCATGCAGGCGGTCAGCCTGCCGCCTGACGGGCGCCTCATGCTCATGCAGGCCATGGCTATGGTCGGGGGTTTCCAGGACGATGCGGACACAAAAGCGGTACGCCTCATCCGCCGGAACGGGCCCGAGGACGCCGCAAAGCGAGTCATCTGCATCAACGTCGACGCCATCACCGAGGAAAACCGCGCTGAGCTCGACATCCGGCTCGAGCCAGGCGACACGATAATCGTCGCCAAGCGCGATGGCGTCTTCGTTCTTGGCCAGGTCAAGAGCCCGGGCGCTTACGCGCTCGGGCGCGGGAAGTGGACTCTCACGAAGGCCATTGCCAAGGCCGGCGGGTTCACCCAGTACGCCCGGTCGACAAGGGTGAGGGTGATATCGGAGCCGGAGGGCCCAGAAGCGAAGGCGGCCAAGCCCTCGGTGCTCAGCGTGGACGTGCGCCACATCATGAACACCGGGGACCTGGCGAAGGACGTCGAGCTCCGCCCCGGGGATATCGTCTTCGTTCCCGAGAGCATCTTCTAGGACCTCAGGGAGACCTGGGGCTTGTGAACCTTCCCCGGCACTCCCGCGTTTGGGAATCAAGGGCCCCCTGCCGTGAGGCGCTGGTGGAAAAGGACAAGCGCACCATTCTGATCGCCGCGGCGGCCGCGCTGATGCTGCTCGTGGCAGCGGCGGCATTTCTCTGGCCGTGCGGGCCCGCCCGAGGCCCAGGCGCGCAGGGGGAAGCGGACGAGGCCCGCCACCGGCGGCGCGCACGGCCGGAGGCCGGCCCCATCGAGGTCGCCGTGCCCCGCGTGCCGACCTCCAGGGCCGTCGAGACCGGTCCCGGTCGCGAGGCCGCCGAGTCAGAGGTCCTGTGCGCGGCCCTCCAGTTCTGCTCCGTCTTCGGCAGCGCTTCGCTCAACCGCGAGCGGCTCCTCGAGATGACCCGTCGCGCAGCCGAGCGAGGGGCGAAGCTGATAGCCCTCCCGGAGGCCGCCATCCCGGGCTACGCCTCCGGGACTGAGATGGACCGCGTGGTCTGGCGGCGTCCCGATACCGATGGGGACGAGGCCTCGCTGGAGGGGCACGCGGAGACGGTTCCCGGCCGCTCGACCGCGGCCTTCGGCAGAATATCGAAGAAGCACCGATGCTACATCACCGTCCCCGTCATCGAGCATGACGCGGCGCAGAACAGGTACAACAACACGCTGGCGGTGGTCGGCCCGGCCGGTGACGTCGTCTGCCACTACCGCAAGCTCAATCCCTGGACGATCGCCGAGTACGCCTGGGCCAGCGAGGGCGACCGCGGCCTCGGCCACTTCGAGACTCCCTACGGGCGTATCGGCGTGATGATCTGCTATGACATCCACAGTGTGCTGCAGGAACTGGCAGGGGAGAAGGTCGACATCGTCCTCTACTCGGTGGCCTGGGTCGACGCCCACCCGGCGACATGGTTCGACGAGCGCTTGCCGCAGAAGTGCCGGCAGAATTCGGTGGCCCTGGTCCTCGCGAACTGGACCTCGGTGACGCGTGGACGCTCCGGCAACGGCTACGGCTTCAGCCGGATCGTCTCCCGGGAAGGCCGTGTGGTCTCGAAGGCGCGGCGAGTCTTCGGAGAGGAGATCGTCTACGGCATCCTGCCAAGAGGCAAGGCCGTGCCCAGGGCAACGCCGTCCGCGCGCTAGGGCATGCCCAAGCGCCCGAGCACCGACCGCACCTGGGCTTTTTCCGCCTCCGTGACCGCAAGCTGCGGCGAGGAGGCCACCGGGCCGCATATCCCGAGGAGCTCCATGGCGTACTTCGCCGCCGGGACGGGCCTGCCGTCCTCCCATATCTCGCGCAGCGAATCGACGTCAGCCTGCAGCTTCGCCGTGGCGGCCTCGTCGCCCGAGGCGGCGGCGTCGTAGAGCGCCCGGCAGACCTTCGGGGCGACGTTGCCGATGCCCGGCACGTAGCCGTCGGCGCCCGCGAGAACCGAGCGGCCTGCGTCCGCGGTGTTGCCCTGGAGCAGGAAGAAGTCCTCGCGCGGGGCGATCAACTCCGTCAAGCGCGAGAAGCGCTCCCAGTCGCCGCTCGAGTCCTTGAGCCCGACGAAGCCATCCTCCTCCGCAAGGCGCATCACGTCGTCGATCTCGATGGCCAGATGGGTCGTGTGGGGGTTCTCGTAGATGACCACCGGCACCGCGGAAGCATCCCGCACGCGCAGGAGATGCTCGACGATCTCCTCGCGGCTGTACCGCGGGTAGTAGTAGGGAGCGAGCGCCACCACCGCGTCGGCGCCCGCCCCCGAGGCATGGCGTACCCGACGGCAGGCGCGCTCGGTGGAGCTCTCGCCCACGCCGGCGAGCACCGGCACCCGACCCGCCACGCGCTCGACCGAGGCAGGCACGAGCTCCTCACGCGCGGAGTCGGTCAGCCCGAAAAACTCCCCCATCGTGCCCGATATGAAAACGGCGTGCGAGCCGCCGTCTATCAGGAAGTCGACGACCCGCCCCACGGCGTCCGCGTCGAGGCCCTGGTCCTCGCGCAGCGGCGTCACCATGGGCGGCACAAGGCCGCGCACATACATGTCGTTCTCCGATTCAGCTGGGCTAACGCCCCCTGATTGTATCGGCGGTGTTGACGCTGTTCAAGAGAGGAAGGACTTGCCTGGCCACCTCCTCCAGCTTGCCCAGAGCATGCTTGGGAACGAGCACGATGTCGCCGGCGGCGAGCTCGATGTCACGACGCCGCCCCATCATGACGTCCCTGACGCTGATGGGGATGACCGTGGGCGAGCTCAGTCGCCCGCGCACGACGAAGCTGCGCCTCTCCCAGGCCGACGGCCTCACGCCGCCGGACTCGGCGATGGCCTCCAGGAACGAGATCCGCTTGGAGTAGCGCACGACGCCCGGGCTGTTGACCTCGCCGAGGACGATGATGCGCTGATTCGAGCCGACCGACGGCGGCACGTAGATGCGGTCATTGGGCTTCAGCAGGACGTTGTTCTTCGAGACCTCCTCCTCGGCGCCCTTGAAAAGAGCGACGAAATCGACGTCGACGAACTTGCCGTCGCGCAGGAGGTAGGCGTGCTCCAGATCGGCGACGTCCTCCGCTCCGAGCGAGGATCCGCCGATCTGCCACGAGACGGGGATGCCCCCGGCCAGGGCGATGGCGTCTATGAGCCGCGTGTCGCTGCGGATCTCGTGCCGGCCGGCCTTCTTGACGACGCCGAGGACGCTGACCGTGTTGCCGGCGTAGGATTTCCCGACCACCGAGACCTGAGGGTCGCGGTAGTGCGCGCGGAGTCGCTTGGCTATCTCGCCCCGGATCGCCGTGAAGGTCTTGCCGGCGGCCTCGACGTTGTGGGCTATGTAGTAGCTCATCCGGCCGTCGGGGCCCACCGGAATCTCGCGGCGCATGTCGCTCTCGCCGAGGACGTCGATAATGAGAATATCGCCGCTCCTCACGCGGTACGGGTCTGGCTTCTCGATGGGCTTGGGGCCGATGCGGAGCTCCTCCGTGGCCGCGCCGGCCAGCTCATCGGCCGGGTCAGCCCAGGCAGGCTCCACCTCGCCCGGCGTCTTCGCCCGCGAGCGCTCCGCCAGCCAGACTCCTCCGTCCCCGCCGATCGCACCCCTGGCCGCGCGTGCGCGCGGCGCAGGCGAGTCGCTCGCCTGCCGGCACGATGAGAGACCTAGGGCGCTCACCAGGAGCGCCGCGACCAGGAACGTCTTTCCACTCCGCATGACTGCCCCCCGGATACGAGCGGCTCGAGAGGGGCGCAACACCCCTTCAAGGAGAGTTATCGGCCGCAGGGGGCCGCCCACTTTAGCCCGTCCGCCCCCTCGCCCCCCTCGTGCGATTGACTCACCCGCGCCGCAGTGTAATATCTGCCCGGGGGATCTCGAGGAAAAGCCGGGCCCCTGTAAGTTAGCCGCCGCCCGAGCAGTCCAGATATATGGAGACGGGATGGAGCCGAAGGACCATGGGCGCGAAAGCCACATGGACCCCGAGACGGGCGGCCCGGAGTCGGGCGTCGGCGAGCTGGTGCGGCGTTCGCGCTCGGGCGACCGCGAGGCCTTCGGCCGGCTCTACGAGCGAAGCGCCCGGCGCGTGGCGGCACGCATCGCGGCGGCAGGCGTTCGCGGCGGCCCCGAGGCCGTGGCGGATCTCGTCCACGAGGCCTTCATCAAGGCGTGGCGGAACCTGGCGGGCCTCCGTGAGGAGGGGTCCTTCGGCGCATGGGTCGAGACGATCGGCGCCAACCTGGCGCGCGACCACCTCGCAAGAGATGCCCGCAGGGGGGCGGCCGAGACCGCCCGGCACGCCGGCTCCGCGCCGCCGGACCCGGCCCGGGTGGTGGAACTCGCCGACGCCGTCGGCTCTCTGCCCGAGGAGATGAGAGCCGTGCTCGAGCTCAGATTCAGGCAGGGGCTCGGCTATGCCAAGATAGCCTCGCGCCTTGACATCACCGAGGAGAACGTCGCCGTGCGCCTCCACAGGGCGAGGCGGCGGCTGCGCGAGCTCCTGGGGGAAAGCTGAAATGGAATGCCCGGTGAGACCGGAGGAGCTTGAAGCCTATTCGGCCGGAGCGCTGGATCATGCACGCTCCGACGAAATCGCCTCGCATCTGCGAGAGTGCGAGGCCTGCCGGGCCGAACTCGAGCGCATGCGCCGGGAGGACGACGCCCTGCGCGCGTCCTTCACGCTGCCCGAGATCTCCGCTGCGGCCAGGGAGAACCTGGTGGCCTCGCTGCCGGGCGCCCGCGCGTGGCACGCGTGGGCCGCCGCCGGCATAGCAGCGGCCTTCATCCTGACCGCATCGATGCTGGCGGCTCTGCTCGCCGCCCGAGTCGGGCCCTCGCCCACCGACCAGACGGAGGCGCGGCTCGCCCGGGCCCAGACCGTGCTCGATGAGGGCAGGCCCGCCGAAGCGGCGGAGATATTCCAGAAGGTGGCGTCGGCGCTCCGCTCGGCCGACGACCCCAGACATCTCGAGGCCCTCTACGGCCTGGGTCGCGCCAGGCGCGCTGAGGGGAACTTCCTGGAGGCATGGGTGGCCATGGAGGAGGTGGCGACACGCTCCTCCGACCGCAAGCTCGCCGTCAAGGCCATGACGGCCGGCATCGAGGCGCTGGACGCACGACTGGAGGAGACGGGGGGCGAGTTCGAGCGGCGACAGAAGGAAAATCTCGAGCGGAAGCTGGACATCGCTCGGTTGTCGGGCTGAGGGCAGGTCTGGTTGCCAATTCGAGGCCCCCGGGTTATGATGCGGGGCCAGGAGTCGCAGGCGCGCGTGGGAGGAGCAGTCATGACGAGGAGACTCGCAGTCACGGTCGCGGTGCTGGTCGCTTTCGGAATCTCGACCGTCAGGGCGGCCGACGAGGTGGAACTCAACAAGAAGAAGAAAGACGGCGAGTGGGACGTCCGCACGGGGATAGTCACCCAGGACAACCGCGAGGGCGTTGCGCTGCGCATCGGCGGCGGCGGGGGCGGCGGCCCCCAGGTGCGTTTCGGCATCGAGAACGTCCGCGAGGTCCGCTACCAGAAGACGCCGTACACCTACTGGTCGGCCAAGGCGCAGCTCGAGTCGGGCGACTTCCAGCGGGCGCTCAATAACTACAAGGAGATTCTCGACAACAAGGCCAAGAAGCCTTTCAACCCGCTCCTGCTGCAGTACCTGCTCCATGGAATGGCGAAATGTCACGCCGGCCTCGGCAAGCCCAAGAAGGCCATCAGTGCCTACGAGCGCCTCCTCCAGGAGGACCCCGACACTCGCTTCTTCACCGAGGTCATTGCGAACGTGGTCGAGAGCTACATGGCTGTCAAGGATTTCGACAAGGCCATGGAGTGGCTGCCCAAGCTCAAGGAGGCCGGCCCGAAGTACCGGGGGACTGCCGAGCTCTACAGGGCCAAGATATTCGAGGCTCGCAAACGCTACTCACAGGCCATGGAAGCCTACAAGAGCATCGCTTCCGGCGAGACTGGGGACGTGAAGGCCGAATGCATGGTGGGCGTCGCGCGGTGCGAGTTCGCCCGCAAGCGCTATGACCCCGCGATACGCAGCGCAGAGAAGGCCATCGGCAACGACGTCTCGCCGCAGGTCCTCGCCAAGGCGTACCTGGTCAAGGGCAAGGCCCAGGTGGAGACCGCCAGGGCCAGCAGCGACAAGGAGAAGATGAAGGAGGCCCTGTGGTCCTTCCTGAGGATCGTGGCCCTCTACAGCGGCCACGCCGACTCCGAGCCCGAGGCGCTCCTGAGGGCGGGCCAGTGCTTCGAGTTCATCAAGGGCCCCAGCGATCGCGCCCGAGCCAGGGACATGTATAACAGGCTCAGAAAGAGATACCCGAAGAGCGCCTTCGGCGAGGAGGCGGCCCGGGGCCTCGGACGGGTCGGCTCCAGGTAACCCTCGCGGCGGCCGATCATAGGGGCTCTCTGCCTGAAGGCCCAAGCAGGGAGAACCGGGGACGAGGGGGCCGGTCAAGCCCGCTTCTCAGCGCCCTCAGGCGCCGTCGGGGCGATCAGACGGGGGTCTGCGTCGCCAGCCGCGTTTCAGCTCGTGCTCCGGGACGGTGATGACCGTCGCGTGGATCCAGTCGAGTTCGTCGACGTGCACTTCGACGGGCGCGAAGTTGTGGTTGCTGGCCACGAGGCGCACCACCTCCTTGCTTACCCAGTGACAGGTCCCCATGACCACCTCGGCACCCGACCTGAGTTTGGCCACCACCGGTGTACTCGGCGAGAGAGCCACCTCCGGGCAGGCTATCACCATGTCGCCGGGCCTGACCGGGGGGTTCATCCTGCCGTCGACGGCCACCACCCCGTAGTAGCCGGCGCCGGGCATCCTGAAGTCGAGGCAGTAGTCGAACTCACCGCGCTCGGGCACGAAGCCGCCCTCCACCACCGAGCCGCGCACCACCCCGGAGGTGAAGACGGGTACGACGCTTCCGGCAGGCACTTCCGGGCTCATTCCTCTCCCAGCGCCCCTCACTAACGAGTTCCGGCTTCTTACACCTTCACAATCTATGGTTTGAGCCCGAATAGTCAAGTGATTTTTTACTTCGCGCGGCGCTTTCGGGACGGATGCGAACAGCGCCGCGGCCAGCCGGGACAAGGCGCTCAGTCAAACCGGTAGAGGCGCATGCCGCTGAAGCGGACCCTTGCCAGCCAGACGCAGAGGCCGATGTAGCCCGCCTCGTACATCCCCGGCTCGGCGTGGTCGTAGACACAGCGATCGTCAAAGAACATCTTCACGCGGCCCTCGCGGAGGAGGAATGTGAACTCATGCGCCTCGCCGTACGGCAGATGGGGCACGACACCGTGGACGTCCTCGACCATCACGTAGCCGGGGCTACGCCTCAGGCGCACCCAGTCCTCGCCGGGCGAGCGCACGACCGTCGTGAAGTACGATCGCCAGTGGTCGTCGCCCATGCCGTTCCAGCCCGTGCCGAGCTTGGCGGGGTACTCGCCGAAGAAATCCCCGCCAGATGGCGAGTCGGCGCGCAACCAGAAGTTGAAGTTGTACTTGAAAGCGGGGTCCACTCCGCCACCCCACTTCGATGCCGTGAACCGGCGGACGAAATCCTCGTCGGGCTTCTCTCTCGCCGCGGTCACCTGCCAGAGGAAGTCGCTCTCGATCTTCCCGTCGAAGAAGATGGACGGGCTCCGCTCCACCCACTCGCCGACGATGCCCCCGGCCTCGGCCGTCCACCTCCCGAACTCATCCAGGCACCGCCAGTGCGAGAGGTCAGCCAGCTCCTCCTCGAGTTCCAGCCGAACGCGAAGCTTCTCCCCGCCCAGCATCATCTCCCGCGGCCTCCTCATGGCGAGCGAGTATAACCGGTTCGCCCGCCTCGGTCAAAAGCTCCCCACCGTGGTGCGCATTTGGCTGTATAATGGCCAAGCGTAAGCCGAATAACTCTTCGGACCGGACCGAAAGGAAGGGGACCTTTGCCCTGGTGGCGAGCAATGACCTGCGCCCTCAGCGCGATGATCGCGTGCGGCGCCGCCCGGGGGGGGGAACCCGCCGCAGAGGCGGAGCGCCCCCCTGAGATCACCTGGCAGGTGATCGTCCCCGACAGGCCTCGCTTCACTGCGGCACTGGGCAAGGGCGAGGCAATGTGGATCCCTCCCTCCGAGCGGCTCTGGATCACACGGCGAGTGGACGGCAAGCCCGATGCCACGGGGCTCCTCAAGCCCGGGGCCCGCTTCCGGGCTGCAGGAGGTGCGGACGGAGGGCGTCACGGCGACTCGTTCGTCATGCGCTCGCCGCAGAAGCCCGGCGCCTACGTGCTCGACTGGAACGGCAAGAGGGCCTTCGATCTGCTGGTGCTGACGGCCGCGAAGATGGTATCAACCAAGACCCGACAGGGCCAGAAACTGACCGTGACCATGGGCCGCCGGACGGTCGGCGTCTACCCCGATCCGACGGCCGCGGAGTCGGAGCGCGTTCGGGACTCGGCCGGCCGCTACCTTCCGCCGCTCTGGTTCTTCGCCTTCGACGCCAGGACGCAGGCTGTCGCGCTCTCAGAGCATCTGAAGGCCGGCGACATGGTAGGTTTCGTTGGCCGCGGCTTGGCCGAGAAGCGCCGCGGCAAGCGCCACGTGTGGTACTTCCCGCCCAGCCGGGATCTCGTGCGCAAGCTTGAGGCAACCGTAGACGTCCTCGAAGCGAAGGGCTGCAAGCTCGGCGGCGGCCTGGTTATCACCAGCGGCTTCCGCACCCCCGCACACAACCGTAAGTCCGGCGGGTCGGGCTTCAGCCGGCACTGCTACGGAGACGCGGCCGACGTCATCATCGACAGGTCCCCCCTAGACGGTCGCATGGACGATCTCAACGGCGATGGCCGAATCGACGCGAACGACGGTCTCGTCATCGCCAACGCTGCCCGCGAGGCGGTGCTGGCGGGCAAGGCCATCCCGGGAGGGATCGGCGTATACGAGTATTCCGACTCCAAGTCCGTTGGCTGCCACGTTCACATTGACGCCCGCGGCTACGTGACCCGGTGGGGGACGACCTACAAGACGGGCCGAGCGAAGGAACTCCGCTGGTGGCCGGAGTGGGAGTTCCCGGAAGAGGACGAAGACAAGTGAGCCAGTCCGGACCGGAAGTCGTCGAGATACAGGCCCCTGCAAAAGTCAACCTTTTCCTGGAAGTGCTGGGCAAGCGTGACGACGGCTTTCACGAGATCGTCACCGTCATGCAGGCTGTCGATATCTTCGACGATATTCGGTTGAGGCGCCACTCCGAGGGAGTGACGCTCCGCTGCGGCGGCCCGGCTTCGGACTCCGTGCCGGAAGGCCCGGAGAATCTGGCCTTCAAAGCTGCGGAGAGGATGATTGCCGAAGCTGTCGGCCGCCCGGGGGTCGAGATAGATCTCACGAAGAGGATCCCGGCGGGGGGGGGGCTCGGTGGCGGGTCGAGCGACGCCGCAGCTGTCCTCGTCGGGCTGAACAGGTTATGGGACGTTGGGCTGCCGCCCGAGCGCCTAGAAGGTATCGCGGCCGAGTTGGGCTCCGACGTGGCATTCTTCGTCAGGGGGGGCACGTCACTCTGCACCGGCAGGGGCGAGAAGATCAAGCCCCTGGCCTCGGCACACGTTCTGCACTATGTGGTCGCAACCCCCGGATTTGGGTCGCAGACGCACAGAGTGTACGAAAAAATCAGATTGCCCTTGACAGAGAACGTGAAAAATGTTAACCTCCTAGTCGAGCGGTGGTCGGACCCCGGAGTGGACCCTCGGGAGATTGCCTCGCAGCTCTTCAACCGGCTGGAGGAGCCGGCCTGCGAGCTTTATCCCGGACTGGTTTCGCTCAAGGAACGGCTGACGCGGCTGGGCTGTGAGAGAGTTCTCATCTCCGGCAGCGGCAGTTGCGTTTACGGAATAGCAGCTCAACAGGAGGCCGCCTGCGAAATCGCTGGGAGGCTGAGCGGGGAAGGAGATGTTGCGGGCGTTGACGTTGCACGGAGCTTGTCGGCCGGCTCTTGCGAGAGGGGGATGAGCACAACCAGCTAGGCGTTGCTGCTG
>Ga0272441_10015630_pt1 | contig 10605 bp, 11 predicted proteins | sample SSMProp6N_FD_193582 | JGI IMG/M metagenome (GOLD analysis project Ga0272441, IMG submission 193582) | Marine sediment archaeal communities from Little Sippewissett salt marsh, Falmouth, MA, United States - SSM-Prop-6N | ecosystem: Environmental > Aquatic > Marine > Wetlands > Sediment ...
CCACCTTCCATCTCGATGTACGCTTCGTCCAGCGCGGGGATAGTGTGCATGTGCTCCCGCGTCGGACCATCCTCGCGGTACTCGTAACTGATCCCCGCGATCCTCATTGGTCCCTCCTCTGAGCCGCGCGCTCGAACGGACGTAGGTACATGTCCGGCGATCCGAGGACCGACTTGAAGGCCAACCCCTTGCAAAACCGCAGGAAGCCCATCCGATCCACAGTCGGCTTCTCTGCAAGCCGCTTCTTGAGTCCCTTCGTCCCGCCGAAGGAATCGTCCATGTCGATTCCCCTGACCACGTGGCCGAGCCGCTCCGCGTCGGCCACGATGTTCGCCTCGTACTTTCGAGGCTTCGTCTTGCGGGCGAGGAAACTGACGAGGGCGTCCAGTTGCTTGAGGGGCGCGTCGGAGTTGAGGACCCCGGCGTGCTCCTCGATCACCTGCACTGCTCGCTTCGGGCCGCAGCCGTCCGCGCCTTTGATTGAGTCAGACGGGTCCCCGACGAGCGCGCGGTACAGGACGTAGTGCTCCGGCCCGATCCCGACGTACTCCTCGAAGTTCTCCGCGTCCACCCAATGCTTACCGTTGAGAAACCAGACACGAGCGCCCATTCGGACCGTCTGCCACATGTCCCGGTCGCCCGACACAACGATGGGCGTGTCGCCACGGCGGGCAAAAAGCCGGACTGCGGCGGCAATACAGTCGTCGGCTTCGCGATCCTGATACGCAAGGCAGACCACACCGAGGAGTTCCAACATTTTCCTCGCCGTGTGAAGCTGTGCGAACGCTCTCTCCTTATCCTCGTCGGTGAGGAGCTTGCGCTTCTCCTTGCGTTCAGCCTTGTACTCGGGAATATGGTCCAGACGGTCCGAAGGGACCCCGTGATCGAAGAAGGCGTAGACACCGGCTGCATTCACGAGGGGAAGGGACAAGAACGACTTGAGCGAGCCGAGCGTCCCGTACACGCCTCCGGTCCACAGGCCCCCGGCCTTGAGATCGTCGAGCGCCGAAGCCATGATGGCTCGGGTGATAAGGTTGTTGGCGTCCACGAGGACGGGTTTTAACGATTCGTTAATCACCATCCACTCCGGATGCCTCACGAGCGGCCTTCTCTTCGGGAAGTGTCCTCGCGTCCACATCACGATCCACGAGCCGCATGATCGACTGCGAGACGGGAACGGCGATGAGACCGCGCGCGGAGTTGACGGTCGAGATTTCTATCTCGCCCTTCTTGTCCTTGATCTCATACCGACGACCGCCGACCTCCACCCGGAGGCCGTCCACCGGGAGATCGAAGGTGGTGTAGCGCCCGTCCCTGATGTGCGAAAGAATCTTCATCGCACCCTCCGAAGATGGGGGCGGGCCACTTTCCAAGCCCGCCCCCGTGAGCGAGACGCCCCCTGCCTCGCGGCCCGCGCCTCGCTCTAGTCCTCGTCGGGCTCGAACTTGACGGCGGCGGCCTTCACTCTGCTCTCGAACTTCGCGTTGATCGCAGCCGCAGCCTTCGTGTTCTCCTCGACCTTGGGGTCGATGTCCGGGAGTATCCACGACTCCAGATCACCGCGCACCCACAGCATGATGCCGAGCGCGCCGCGAAGCTCGTGGTAATCCGTGGTCCCGACCGCATCCTTGTCCGCGTTGACGTAGTAGTAAGCCGCCTCGGCCATCGCGGCGTTCTGCTCCCGCAGCCCGCGCCGGACCACGAGACTGGCGTCCCGCGTCTCTCCCTTGAGACGCTTGGACCCGGAGGCGCTCGCCGCGACGCCAGCGCCGCCCGTCGCACCCTTCGCGAGCTTCTTGATCTCCTTGATCGTGATGCCCTCGTGGAGAGACTTCTTGATCCTCTCGCGCGTCTTGGCATCGAGCTTCGCAACCTCCAGCCCGGCGTACACGGAAAGGGAGCCGTCGAGGACCTGCTTCTGGATGTTCTCGGGTGCCTTCATGAGACTGAGGCAGCGCCGCACGCGCGACTGCTCGATGTCCATCTCGGTAGCTATGCGCCCGATGCCCCATCCCGCCTTCGAGGCGCGCTGAGCAACGCGGCCGATCTCGATGGCGTTGAGGTTGACTCGGCCGTCCTCTGAGTTCTCGGCGACGGCGACCGCCTGTGCCTGCAGCGGCGTCGTGATGTCGGCGCGGATGATAACGGGGACGGTTACCAGCTTGAGCGCCTTCGCGACGCGCAGCCGCCTCTCACCCGCAACGAGATCGAAGTACCCCGCCTTCCCCTTCGTGGGCTTGACGACAAGGCTCTGAAGAATGCCGTTCGCCTTGACGTTGGCCGCCAGCGCGTCGAGGTTCCCCGTAACCTGACGCGGATTGTGGCCCTTGACGATGCTGATCTTGCTCGTGGCGATCCGCGCGAGCACTCCCTCCTTCTTGCCAGAGCCCTTGATTCCCGCCACAGCGGTAGAAGGCCCCTTGCTCGGAGTCTTCTTCGGAGGCGGGCTCTTCTTCGCCCCCTTCTTGCTCGGAGACTTCTTCTTGCCCTTGCTCGGTCCCTTCTTCTTCGCCGCCATTTTGCCACTCCCTTCTGCCCGAGCCCGTTTTGGGCTCTGTTCCGCGTGACCCGATAAATAGTACCCGGCCCGTGCGGGCCTGTCAATACTTTTTTTCCAGAAAATCCCGCATGAGGCGGAATTTACTCTTCCTCCTCAGATTCCTCCGGAGAGGGCAAATAGTGCTCGTTGATGGCCTCTGCGAATACAGCCTCGGCTCCGATCCGGAAATCCTCGTCGCCCAAGACCTTGAGCCACTCGGACCTCTTGAACTTCATGTCCGTCCACGGGACCTTGTAGTAACCGCCCCCACTCGGCTTGATGATGGTGGCCTCGATGAGGAAGTGCCACATGGTCATCTCGGGACTCGGCCCGTACGTAAAGTCGAGGACCCACTCGGCCTTGCGGTGCGGCGGGAACAGACGGCTCTTCACCGTCGAGGTCTTGATCGTGTACCCGGTAGGATCGGCTTCCTGCCCGGCATCGCGTCGGCGCTTGATGACGCGGCAGTCCACACGCTGAGACGCGGCGAACTTCACAGCACGCCCGCCCGGCGTCTCCGTCTGTTTGAGGAAGCTGCTCCCCCCGAATTTGTCCCTGACCTGATTGACCCACAGCATGTGCGCCCGGACCTTGGCGATCCGCCGGTACATCTTCCGGCAGCCCTTACTCATGGCCTTGGCGATGAGCGCGACGTGCGCGTCGGACGAGGACTTCTCGTCAAGCTCCGCACGCGGCACGCTCCCGGCGATGGAGTCCCACACGATGAGGAACGGATGCTTCGGTGGCTTCGCGGTAAGCTGATCGACCGTCGCCCACACGATGTCCCAACCCTCTTCGATGTCAGTGGGCGTTGCGTAGATCAACCGCTTGGCGTCGATCTGGAGTTGCTTCATCTTGTCCGGATCGAGCGCCACCTCGAAGTCCAACAGCAGTGCCTCTCCCCCCTGCCGCTGACAACTCCGGATGGCAAGGTGCGAGAGGGCCGACTTACCCGAACCCTCGGGTCCGAAGACCTCGCTGGCCCGGCCGACGGCCCACCCCCCACCGAGGATCAGATCAAGATGGGCGAAGCCGGTAGGTATCCACTCCTTCACCTCTGACAGGACGCCCTTGTCAGAGAGGAGCCGGATGTTCCCCTCGTCGCGCTTCTTCTGCTTGAGCTTCTTCCGGACGGCCTGCACGACGTCGTCGCTCGTGGAGGCGTCCGACTTCTTCTTCCCGGACTTACTTTTTCCGGGGCTTTTTGCCGGGGCCTTTTTGACTGGCTTTTTTCTTCCCATCTTGTCCTTGAGCCCCATACCCCATCTCCTTCATCGCCCATGCAGCGATCTCTTCGATAGTCTCGCACTCGGCCACCGCCAAGGCGACCTCATTGTCGAATTCCAGTTCTGTGAGGAGCGACTGGAGAAGAGCCGTGCGCAGGTCAGTCTTGATAGCGTCCAACTCGTTCGCGATCATGACCTGATCGGTGCCTTGTAGCGTCCGGGTCACCGTCGCCTGCGGTTTGAGATACTGGTACTCCGCGAGCTTGATAACCGGGCTCGCCGAGAACGTGACAACGTCGCCTTTGCCAAACATGCCTGACCTCCCCTCCGCGTTGTCGGAGGACTGCGGCCGGGGGGAGCGCGGGTGCTCCCCCCGACCCAACAACTGCCGACGTTGTTACTTCTTGCCCCTCTTCTTCTTGCCTGCGAGCTTCTTCTTCATCCCGCCTGTCTTCGACTTCCCCTTCTTCCCGGCGGGCTTGCGGGGAGCCGACTTCTTGGGTGCGCTCTTCTTCGGTGTGGTCTTCTTCGCCGACTTGGCCGGACCCTTCTTCTTGGAGGGACCCTTGGCGGGCTTCTTCTCCTCGGTAGGCTCGGCCTCAGCGGGCTCATCGGGTTCCGGGTTCTCGACGTTCGTCACGTTGTCCGGATAGATGGTCCACGGCTCGTCGGCGTCGTTCTCGTCCCGGACCTTGAGGCAGGTATCGCCCTCATCGTCCTCGGTGACCTCCAGCACAACGTTGGTGATCTCCTCGCCTTGGTACTCGAACGTCACGAGGGTCTCTCCGGGAACGACGGGCTCCTCGTTGAGGAAGAAGCCCTCATCGGTGCCGTCGTCATCGCCGCCCCCCTCGCCGTCCTCATCGCCACCGCTGCTCGTCATGCTGACCTCGGGAGTCTCCTCGTCCGACTGCCCCTTGAGCGGGCATCGCGCCTTGATCTCGTCGAGCCTCTCATCAGGGATGGCCTCGCCGGTCAGGACCTCGTAGAGGTTCTGCAACACGTCGAGGTTGATGCGATAGAAGAACTTCATCGGGTCGAAGTTCTTGCACGCCGCCGCTATGGCCTCGATGTACTCGGGGTCCTCCGAGATTGGCGATGACTCCAGCGGCCTCACCTTCCACTCCGTCTCGATCCCGGAGCCTTCCTTGCGGACGCGAACGTCGGAGCCCGTCTTGAAGTCCGTGATGTCCTTGCCGTCGTCCTCGTCCAACAGGAGGTCAACGATCTCGGAGTAGACGGTCTTCTTCGCGCGGTGAATCTTGATGTTCGGGGCCTCGGCCTCGCCGGGATCGTCCTGATCGACGACGGCCATCCAGTATTCGCGCGTGATCCTGCAGTTCTCCTTGGCAAACTTCTTCTGCTCGTCGTCACCGGTCATCATGATGTGGTTGTAGGCTTCGAGGACGGGACACGGAACGCCGAACGCCTCGGGAGACGTGCTGGCCTTGTCCTCGCCGAGGGTGGGTCCGTAAAACGAAACGTACGGTGCGCCGGGGACCTCCGTCCCACCCGAGCGCGGAAGGATTCTCATGCGCATCTTGGTGAAGCTCTTGTTGTCGATGAGACGGCTCTGGTTCATGCCCCGCTTCTGAGCGCGGAGCTTGCTCCTCAATGTCTCGCTTACCTGCGTTGGCATCGTTCTGATCTCCGTTGACCTTTTGACTTCTCGCCTTGCGAGGCTGTGCCCGTTGTGGCCGAATGCCGGTTAAGAGCTTCGCCCCTCGATGGCCTCAGTCTTTCGGTCGAGTAACTTGCGAATGACGAAATCGCGGTTCCCCACGGAATCGCGAATGGCTCGTAGTATGCCGTGTTGCTTTCTGAGCGCGTCGACCTTGATCTGAATGCTCCGGACTTCCGTGCTGATATCCACGTGTGCCTGCAGAGTCTCCTTCGCGATGTACCGCTCGTCGGTCTCGGTCCGGTAATACTCTTTGTGTGTCAGCCACGTCTCTCCGGTCTGGTGCGCGAGCTTAACCTCCTCGGCCCTGACTTGGGCGAGTGAGCGCTCGGTCTGGTACGCCCAAAAAGCGAACCGGGCTGGACTGCGGCGGGCCTCGTGTTCGAGAGCAATAGGTCCATCTGGAACGCATAGCTCCTCCTCCACATTGACGGTGATGATTCTCCCGTTCTCCAGTTTGATGGTGACAGCTTCGACAGCAGAGAGGAAGTCCTCGCCGTGCCGGGGCGTAGGTTTCCCCTTGGTGGGAGCCTTCTTGGGCTTTTTCTTCGCCATCTGCCTTCCGTCCGTGACGCGCGTATGATACCAGAGCAGCGTAGGACTGTCAAGTCGTTTTTCGGCTCATCCGGAAAATTCCTTGAGGTCCACCGTCCGTTCTATCCGAAGCTCGACTTTCCTGCAACGTGCGTATGCGACGACAGCGCCACTTTTCGTGTCTGCGATCTCGCACTTATAGCGGAGGTCGCACTCCTTCCGATCCTCATTGGTGCATAGCCACCGTTCGATATCGTGTGCCGGGACGTTGACCAGAGCCTCGACACTCTGCGTCGTCCATCCTCGGGCCTTGAAGGCTTGTTTTATTGGCAGCTTCTTCTTTCGCGCCATCCCCTCACTGACCGATCTCCCCCTGTTGCCCCTCGACGTTCGGGAGGCCCGTGTCCACAGTGAAGTCAGCGTCCTTCAACTGCTCGGCCTCCTCTTCTTGTAGCTGCTCGGCAGCGTCAGCTTCCTCGGCCGCCTGCATCCCGCTGCTTGCCGGGACGTTTCCGCAGCACCCTTTCTCCATGCAGTCCTCGCACAAGTTCTTCCCGCACTCGGCGCAATAGTCATGAAGCTCGTACCCGGAGGTTGTCTTGTGACAGCGTTCGCACTCCATCGTCCCGTCCCCTTACCAGTCGCAGTACCCGTGCTCCAGACAGATCGCACCGAAGACCGCGCCGACGGCGATGTCATAGAGTTCCTGCACTGCCTCGTCGTCCACCGGAGTCTCGATCCCCAAGGTAGTTTTGACCGACTGCCCGACGGTCTCCCTGTACTCGCAGAACTCCTCGCGGATCACGCCTTCGATCTCGTGGGAACTGACGAGAGCACCGACTCCCTTCTCATCGAGCCTCTTCCGAAGCTCCTCCTGAAACCGGCGGACGCCCATCTCGATATCGTGCTCCGATACCTTCGGCCGTACGTGCTTGTGTTTCGCCATCACATCTCTCCGTACCCGAACACCTGCCCCTTCTGTACGAACCCGGAGAAGCCGTCGGCTTCCGCATCCTGTTTCGGGTTCGGCTGATAGTGCATGAGCCACATCTTCTCGCGCGTCTCCTCGGAAAGCGTAAGGAGATCGCTGTAGTGCGCGTGGACCCTCGACTTGAATGGAGCCGTCTCGCAGTCTTGGAAGATCACGTCGGCCTTGTCATAGAAGTGCTGAATCTGATTCGGGCAGAACTGCGTGTCGCCCGTATAGAAGATCGTCGGGTGCGGCGGATCGTCAGCGTATTTCCTCGGGGCCGTCATCATGAGCCCGTAACTGTGCACGATGCTGTACCCGCTCATGACGTGGACCGTCTGCACCGGCTGGAGGTTGATCCCCTCCCACGTGAACTCCTCGTTCGCCTTCAGGGGCACGCAATCGAAGTAGTCAGTGAGCGTCATCTGCTTGCCTTCGATGGACTCCAGCCCGCCGCGAAGGCTGCACTCCCACAGGCGGCGCATGAGGTCCTCGTTGGCCCACAGCTTCGGCCGCCAGTTGAACGGCACGTCCTTGTGGAATAGCTCAGCGCCGGGGATCGACCAGTCCACCTTCGGCGAGAAGTATGTCATGAAGGCGAGCCACTCCAGACCGCCGATGTGGTCAGCGTGGAGGTGACTGATGTACACGCCGTCGATGGTGTCAAGGTACGTCGGGACCTTCGACGGGATCGGAGACCGGGCGAACGCCTCGGGGAGAGCGAAGCGGGCATCCGAGCCGCAGTCAATCAGGAGGCGACGTGAGTTCTTCTCGACAATCGCCATCGTCTGATAGTAGTCCGGGCTCGTGAAGGCCGAGCCGCACCCCGCGAAGATGATGTCCATTACTTCTCCTCGATTAACGACTCGTTAATCTAAGCCGCCGCCTTGTACGCCATGAGTTCCCAAAGCTCGTCCGTGTTGACCGGATCGCGGACGGGCTTGCCCTCTTCGTCGAAGAGTTCCTCGTCAGACTCGTTCTCCTCGGTCACGACCGTCGGGTCGAACCCGACCAACTGACCCCATGAGACACCAATCTCGCAGTCCGCGACGATGGGGACCTTGAGCCAGTCCCACTCGATTCCCGGTAGGACCTGATCGGAGAGTTCCGGGAGATTCTCCATCACCTCCTTGGCGAGGGACGCGATCTCCATCACCTCGTCAACGTGACAGTCGAAGACGATGTTGTCATGGACAGTGAGAATCATCTTGGACCTGTATTCGCGCTCGCGCATCTCAGCGTTGATGAGGACCAGAGCCATGAGAGTCATGTCCGACGCACCACACTGGATCGGGGCGTTGACGCTCTGACGAAGCGCCCTCGATCTGATCTCACGGTCGTCGCTGAATGCCTCGGGGACCCGGCGCTTGCGGCCGGTAAAGGACTCGACGAAGCCGTCGCGTTGAACCTGCTGCTGCAGCCGGTCAATCGCGAGCCTGAGAGCCGGACGGACAGCGTAGAACGCCTCGATGAGGTCCGCCCCCTCCTCGAAGGTGATGAAGATGCCATCTTTCTTGAGCGTCGTCATGAGAGCGGCCGGGCCACCCTGATAGAGCACGCCGAAGTTGACCCGCTTCGCTCGCGTACGCTTCTTGTACTGGTCATCGTCAGGGAGCGCTAGGTACTCCGTCTTGCTCAGCCCCTCGCTCGTCTGCGCGACGTCGATTGCTGTGAGCGTGTGGAGGTCCTCACCGTTCTGGTACGCCTCGATCATCGTGGGCTCGTTGAAGTACGACGCGGCGATCCGAAGCTCGATCTGCGAATAGTCAAGCTGGAGGATCACGCCCTCGTCGCCGAACCGAGAGACGTAGGCACGCTTCACCTTCCCCGCGTCCTTGTTCGGGATGTTCTGGAGGTTGGGGTCACGCGAAGCGAGGCGGCCGGTCACCGTGCCGTGGATCAGGTACGTGCCGTGGACGCGGCCGTCCACATCGAGAAGGTCTCGAAGAGGAGCGATGAAGGTCCCGTGAAGCGTCTCTGCCTCGCGGTACTTGAGGATCAGCGGCGCGAGATCGTTGCCCTTCCGTTCGTAATCGTGGAGCACGTCCGCCTTCGTCGTGAAGAACTCCCACTCCTTCTTCTCGACGGACGCGTTGACTATCTCCGAGAAACTGACCTCCGGCTCGCCCCTCTTCCTCCGGGTCTCGTTGCGTTGCTTGAGCCGGGCGGCCAGTCGCGAGAATCCCGTGTCCGTCATCTCTATCGGACGGAGGCCGTAGTAATCGAAGAGGACCTTCCGAAGTTGAGTCGGGCTGCCGGGGTTGAAGTCAAACGTCACGACCTTGTTACGAGCCTTCTCCGTTTTCATCTTGGCCCGCTTCGCCTTCTCCGTCGCTATCGTGTCAGCGACGAACTGACGGACCTTCGGGAGCTTGGCGATCTGCGACGAGAAGTCCTCCATCTTCGCAGTGTATTCTTCATCGAGAGCGGCCACGATATCAGCGTCCACCATCGCGCCAGTGTACTCAAGGTCTGCAAGCTGCTCAGAGAGCACCGGCAGGAAATGCTCGGCAAGCGCTTGGAGCTTCTCGCTGTTGACGTACTCGGGTTCCTCACGGATGCCGTTGTAGACCCGAAGCGTGACGTCGGCGTCCATCCCCGCGTACGGGAAGAGAAGCGAAGCCGGGATGTTCGCATAGGAGCCGCCGTTGTCAGGGTTGGCCGCTCTGTTGTTGGCGATGAAGTCCTCAAGCTCCTTCTCGTAACCGCCCATGCCCGTGTACGCGAAGGCCAGCACCTTGAGCCCGTGCGTGCCCCGCCGCTCGTCGATCACCAGATGCGTGGTCATCGTATCGAAGACGTTGGTAGGCTCAACGCCAAGGGCGTGCCGGATGTGCTGACGGTCGAACTTCTCGTTCTGCGCGACCTTCGGAAGGTCCTCGTCGAGGAAGAAGTTGCGGAGCGCCTTCGTGATCCGCACGCGGTCCTTCTTCTTCGGGCCACCTTCCCGCCACGGCGACTCGGCGTGGTCGAACGGGACGGTGTATCCAATGCCCTCCTCGTTCGAGAACGAGAAGCACAGGAGCTTGGGGAACTCGTCTTGGAACGGCGTAAGGCTCCCGCACTCCGTATCGAACGCGACGGGATCGCCGTCCTCTCGGAACGCGTCGAGAAGATCACACACGTCATCGGCGTCATCGAGGACGTAGTATTCGCCCTTCCCCATCGGCGGCTCGTACTCCCCCGATATATAGTCAGCCGCGTGACAGATGGCTTGCCCGAATTTCTCCGTCGTCTCGTCCATCTTCATCCGGTTGACATAGCTCGGGTGGATGCACGCGAGGACGTCGGCGTCTTCGAGTCCGGGGAGCGTCGACTTGAGGAATTTGTCATGGAAGGTGAGGATGCCCGTGTGTCCAGTCACCGCCTCCAGTGCCGGGCCACCGAGTATGACGATGAGCTTGGGCTTGCGCGCTTTGATCTCCCGCACGAGTTGATAGATGCAGGAGCGCACTTCGGTCTTGCCCGGATTCCGGTTCCTCGGCGGCCGACAGCGGCAGATGTTCGTGTAGGCCACGTCCTTATTCGGGTCGAGCTTGACCTGCGGGAAGATGTCCTCGACGTACTGACGAAGGAGCTTTCCCGCCTCTCCGATGAATGCCTCGCCGTTTGTATCCTCCGTCGCGCCCGGAGCCTCGCCGACGAATAGGACCTA
>Ga0272441_10015632_pt1 | contig 10604 bp, 7 predicted proteins | sample SSMProp6N_FD_193582 | JGI IMG/M metagenome (GOLD analysis project Ga0272441, IMG submission 193582) | Marine sediment archaeal communities from Little Sippewissett salt marsh, Falmouth, MA, United States - SSM-Prop-6N | ecosystem: Environmental > Aquatic > Marine > Wetlands > Sediment ...
GTGCGTGTGAGTTTTCACAAAGCAAGAGGTGTACTGGTATGTGGCCAAGGCACTGCATTTCCAGCGTCAAATCTTATGATGAAGGAGGACTGTCATGGCAAAGAAACTGATGCTTCTGGTGTTTGTGATTATGACGGCGGCCGTTCCGGTTGCCCAAGCCGCGGTATTCATCACGGAAGTTACGCACCGAAATACCGACGCGGATGCCCCTGAGGATCCGCAAATTGCGCCCAATCCGCTCGACGAGGACGAACCCTGCTTCGTGGATCGCACGCACCAATACAACGAGATACCGGAGTACTTGATCGGCGCCGACTACGTCTTGCTGGCCAACGACAACAAGAACGTGGCGGCGTACGAGTTGGATATCACGTTGGCCGAGAATGCCACGCTGTACGTGTTCGTTGACAATCGTATGGGCGGTGCGGCGGGCGGCCTGGACGTGGACCCCGTCATTACCGGGATGCCCTGGCTGGAAGATATGGGTTTCGTCGATACCGGCGACGACATCGGCATCGACGAATCGGCCGATGGGGACATCGACCAATACTCGTCCGTCTTCTCGTTGGCCGTTTCACCCGGCACCGTCACGATCAACGGCTGTACCCAGGGCCATGGCGGGAACATGCTGGGCGTGGCGGCTTTGGGGCCCAAGCCCAAAGCCCATTCCCCCGCTCCGGCCGACGGCGCCGTCTACGAAGACACATGGGTCACCCTGAGTTGGGTAAGCGGAGACTTCGCCGCCTCGCATGATGTCTATTTCGCCGAGAGCCTTGACGAAGTCAGTGCAGGCGAGCCGAATGTGTTGCTCGGCACCGTGTCGACCGAGATGCTGCGGATCGGCACAGCCGGCGATGTGCGTCCCGAGCCTCTCGTCCCCGGCCAGACCTACTATTGGCGCGTCGACGAGGTCAACGACCTCAGCCCGGACAGCCCCTGGAACGGCAATATCTGGAGCTTCCAGGTACGGCCCCTGATCGCTCACAATCCCACCCCCGCCGATGGCGCGGCCTATGCCCTGCTCGATCCCGATCTGGCCTGGGAAGGCGGTATGGGCACCTTGTTCCACACCGTCTTCTTCGGCGAAAGCTACGAGGAAGTCGATGCCATAACGGTCGGTTGGATGACGGCCGATGCGACCATTGCCCCGGCAAGCGTGCAGTTGTACGGGCCGCTGCAACCCGAGACCACCTATTACTGGCGCGTCGACGAGTTTGCCATGACCGGAACCACCAACAAGGGCGAGGTGTGGAGTTTCACGACGGTGCCCGAGGTTCCTGTCGAGGATCCGCACTTGCTTGGCTGGTGGACGCTGGACGAAGGCGAGGACCTGACCGCCGTCGACTGGTCGGGGCACGGCCACCATGCCGCATTGTCCGACCCCGCTCCCAACTGGACGTTTGGTATGTTCGGCGGGGCGCTGGAATTCTCCGGCACCGGCGACGAGGCCGTCTGCTCCGATGGGACCTTCCTCAACGGGCTGGATGCACTGACGGTGGCGGCCTGGATCAAATCTGACCTCACCAACACGGACAAGGGTTTCATCATTTTCGAGACTCCGAGCGGCGCCGATGATCGGGATATGCGATACGATGCGGCCGGAGGCACCGGCGGGGCGGTTAATTGCATGAAGATGGGCGTCACCGTGGCCACCGATGACGGAGACGTCATCCAGCAGCTCGAGAGCTCAGAAAACAGCCAGACCACCGAGTGGCAGCACGTCGCGATGGTCTGGAGCAGCGGCCAGGCCATGCAACTCTACATCAATGGAAGTCCCGATGTTCCCACGGCCACCGGGGAACCGACCACGGGCGAACCGGCCACCGGGACGCTCACGGGCAACGACACCGTGATCATCGGCCGAGGCGGCAAAGATACCGGCGGCTCCTGGGACGGTCTGGTGGACGATGTCCGCATTTACGATCGGGCGCTGACCCAGGAAGATATCGCGCTGCTTCTGCGGGGCGATCCGCTGCTGGCGGCATTCCCCGAGCCGGGTCCCGGCGCGGTCGTGGACGTCCGCGATGCGACCCTGCTTCGGTGGCAGGCCGGTGAGACCGCGGCATCTCACGACGTGTATTTTGGCACGGACGAGGACGCCGTGGCGAACGCCAACCAGGACTCCGCTGAGTACCAGGGCAATCAAGCTGCGACCAGTTCTTCTCTGGCCGGCCTGGTCGAGCTGGGCGGCGGCGACTACTATTGGCGGATCGACGAGGTTGAGGCTGGCGGGGTCGTCCAGACCGGATACATCTGGAAATTCACCGTGTTGGATTATTTGATCGTGGACGATTTCGAGAGCTACACGGACGAGGTCGGCAATCGCGTCTTCCAGACCTGGATCGACGGTATCGGTTTCAGCGAACCGGTCGACACTCCGGGCAACGGCACCGGCGCGTTGGTTGGCCATGACATCTGGACCCCCGGCACGACGTACACGACGATCGTCGAGACCGGCAACGTCTACGGGGGCAACCAAGCCATGCCGATCTACTACGACAACACGTCCACCCCCTTCCGTTCCGAGGCCGATCGCACCTTCACGCCGGGCCAGAATTGGACGGTCGAGGGTGTCACCACGCTGCTCGTGCACTTCCGCGGCGAGGCCGACAATACGGGCGATTTGTACGTCGAGATCAACGGTGTCAAGGTCCCCTACCCCGGCGACCCGGCCGACATCGCCAGTCGCTCGTGGATCCCGTGGCCAATCGACCTGGCCTCGTTCGGCGTGAGCCTGACCAACGTTACAACCATGACCATCGGCATCGAAGGAGGCCAAACGGGCGTCGTGTACGTCGACGACATCATCCTGACCAAGCCATGAAACGGCCAGGACACAGGACAATAACGTAGATCGAACGAACAGGAGTGTGCCTCGCAACGACTGAAAGGCGAATGTTCGGCGTGCACGAAACGTCTCCACGAAGCCAGAGGTGTACTGGTATGTGGCCAAGGCACTGCATTTCCAGCGTCAAGTCACATTATGAAGGAGGACCAATATGTATAGAAGACTGATCCATTGGGTCTCTCATGCTTTGGTGTTGGGTTTGGTTCTGGCGAGCGTGACCCACGGCGGCACCGCCATTCTCAAGCTGGACATCAACCAGACCAATACTCCAGCAGAAACGGAAGAGGGTTTTGTCTCGTTTACCATTGCCGACAGCGGCTCTGAGGTAGATGGGATCACCATTGAGTTCGGCGGCACTCTTGACTCGCGCCGCCGAGGTGTGCCAACCGGGATACCGTTCGAGCAGGTTTATCGCGATTTCATATTCGCGCGGCCGGGCGGGATGACCGTCACGCTCTCGGGTCTGGCAGCCAATACCACCTATGAGATCACGATCTACGCCTGGGATACAAGCAGCGTTGAGACTCGGGTCGCGGATTGGACAGCCAATGGGATGCCTCTCTGCCAGACTGCGTTCGATGGCAGTCAGGATCCGCCGACGGCTGAAGAGGACTACGCGTTTTCTGGAAGGGCCACCGCAGACAGCAGCGGCACGGTCTTTCTGGAAAGCGGCCCCGGTGAGGGCACCCGCGAGGTCTCGGGCGCCTCCCATCCTTTCGCCTTCCTCAACGCCCTGGTGATATCTTCATCTACCCCGATAACCAAGGCGCGGGGTCCCGATCCGGCCAACGGCGCACTTCTTGAGGACACAACGGCGAACCTTTCCTGGATACAGGGAGATCTTGCCGTCTTGCACGATGTGTATTTCGGGGACAGTTTCGACGAGGTCGCCGCCGCGACGCCGGACGACGCGGACGTCTATGCCGGCAGGCTGGCGACCAAACTGCTGCCGGTTGGGGTAGCCGACGGTCCCTATCCCGAAGGCCTTGTTCCCGGGACGACCTACTATTGGCGGGTGGATGAGATCAATGACCTCGATCCGAACAGCCCCTGGAAAGGCGATGTCTGGAGCTTCTGGGTCCAGCCGGCCGTCGCCTGGAATCCCTCGCCGACCGACGGCGTGCGGTACGTACTTCCCGATCAGGATTTGAGCTGGAATGCGGGAATCAACGCGCTGTTCCACACGGTCTATTTCGGCGAGAGTTTCGATGAAGTCAACGACGCCACGACCGATGGCCTTATGATGGCCGACGCAACCTATGATCCCGGCGTTCTCAAGACGAACACGACCTACTACTGGCGCGTGGACGAATTCGCCGGGGTGGGACCTATCACGGGCGATCTCTGGAGATTCACCACGGTGCCCGAGGTGACGGTGGCCGACCCGACGCTGGTCGGCTGGTGGACCCTGGACGAAGGCGAGGGCGCCACCGCAGTGGACTGGTCGGGCCACGGCAATCACGGCGCGCTCCAAGGCGACCCGCAATGGGTTGACGGATATGCATTGGGTGCTCTGGAACTCGATGGCGTGGATGATGTCGCAGAGATTCCTCTGCAACCATCCATTACTTTTGAGCAGGGTGATTCATTCAGTGTGTTAGCGTGGATCAAGACGGCGGTAACTCCCAATCCGAATGACGGTATTGTCGGAAACTACCGTGTAACGACTACGCCATACTGGATGCTGCTTATCAATGGTGACGGGACAGCGAACTTCAACGCCCGCGATGTAGGGAGTACCCACAGCACTTCCACTGCCTCACTCAATAGGATCAATGATAACACCTGGCATCACCTGGCAGGGATTCGCGATCAGCAAGCCAGCCAGTTGCGCTTGTACGTAGACGGGGAACTGGTTGCGGAAGAGAACGATGAGACTGAGAACATCAACAGTGGCCAATCGATCTGGATCGGCGATCATCTCAATCGGTATTACGAGGGATTGATTGACGACGTGCGCATCTACGACGAGGCGCTAACGGCCGAGGAAATCGCTCAGGTCATGCGGGTCGATCCCAGATTGGCCGGCAATCCCATGCCGGATCGTGACGCGATCGTGGATATTCGCTACGCCACATCGCTAAGCTGGTCGGCGGGCGATACGGGAGCCTCGCACGACGTGTACTTCGGCACGGACCGGGATGCCGTGGCTACGGCCGGCACAGACGCGTCCGAGTACCTGGGCAACCAGCTCGGAACCAGTCTTTCTCTGGCCGGCCTCGTCGAACTCGGTGGCGGCGATTACTTCTGGCGTATCGACGAGGTCGAGGCCGACGGCACGGTTGTTGCCGGAACGATCTGGCGATTTGCCGTGCCGGACTATCTGATCGTCGATGACTTCGAGAGCTACACCAACGACGCTGATACGTTGCAGCGAGTCTTCCAGATCTGGATCGACGGCATCGGTTTCAGCGAACCGGTGGAGACTCCGGGCAATGGCACGGGCGCCCTGGTCGGACATGACATCTGGACCATCGGAACGCCGTATACAACGATCGTGGAGACCGCCAACGTTCACGGCGGCGGTCAGGCCATGCCGATCTACTACGACAACACCGTCGCGCCGGGACGTTCCGAGGCCGACCGCACCTTCACGCCGGGCCAGAACTGGACTGTCGAGGGCGTAACCACGCTGGTCGTGCACTTCCGAGGCCAAGCCGACAACACGGGCGACTTGTACGTCAAGATCAACGGCGCCAAGGTCCCCTACGACGGCGACCCCGCCGATATTGCCAGTGACGACTGGATCGCCTGGGCAATCGATCTTGCCGCAGCCGGCGTGCCCGCGACGAACGTCACGACCATGACCATCGGCATCGAAGGAGGCCAATCGGGCGTCGTCTACGTCGACGACATCATCCTGACCAAGCCCTGAAAAACGTGAGGGCACAGGAGAACAACGTAGACCAAACGGATAAGAATCCTGGAGCAAACAAGGGCTGCGACCACCATATCGCAGCCCTTTTGCCATTGGGGTAGCCGCAGCGTCCGGGTCGTGGGGAAAGAAAAGGTCTGCGGCAAGGGCAGGCCGATAGCGCTGGTTGGGCCAGCATCGATTCGATTGACAAAAACATCGCCGATTTGCTGAAATTCACGGCAATCGGCTACTTCCCACAGAGATCGCCGAGCAAGCCTCGCAGCAGTTCCATGGGCAGGCCCATAACGTTGGTGAGGCTGCCTTCGATTCGGTCGACGAAGGCATCGCCGGTTTCCTGGATGGCGTAGGCGCCGGCCTTGTCCTGCCAGGAGCCGCCGGCGATGTGCTCGTCCATCTGTTCGTCGGTCATCCGGCGCGGGTATACAATCGTCACGTCGGAGCGGACGATCTCGGTACCGGAGCTGAGGCGAACGAGCGCCAGACCGGTGATGACCTTGTGCGGGGCGCTGAAGAGCTTGCGCGTGATCCGCTCGGCATCTGCGGCGTCGCGCGGCTTGCCGATGATCTCGCCATCGAAATCGACAAGCGTATCGGCCCCGATGATCAGCGCCTCGGGATAGCGCGGGGCTACGTCGCGGGCCTTGGCCAGCGCCAGTCGTTCGGCATGGCGTTGCGGGCTCGGCGGGGCCGTGGGAAAACTCGATTCATCGACGTCGGGCGGGACCACTTCGAAGGTGTAGCCGGCCTCGGCCAGAAGCCCCCGGCGACGCGGGGACGCCGAAGCCAGAACCATTCGCACTTGCGCCGATTCGTCCATGAACATAGAAGCTCCCGACAATTTCAGCGACCGCTGGAGACCAGCACCTCGCTGCCGTCCCAGACCACAGAGACACCGCGTACGATGCGACGGCAGTAGGCTAAGTATTCGCGTTCGAGCTGCTCGAAATCTCTGCCGATGTAATGCTGGAAAAGCTGGGGCCCGACTGTGCGGTTCCAGCCGATGGTGCGGGGCAGGTTGCGGTTTTCGGCGGTTTGGCCGTCGGATTTATCGAGCGGCCATTCGCCCAGGAGCCCGTCCCACAGGAGTCGATGGTAGCGCGTGAGGTGCCTTCCCGCGCCGGCCTCGCGCAGGAACCGCACCAATGCATACGACTGGCTGTAGAAGGCCAGCACCGTCTCGCTCTGGTCCGTGGCGAGCACCTCGCCAGGGCTGGTGGCGATGAGTTCCTTCAGCGAGATCGGCTTGCCCCGATTCAGAGTCTCCCGCAGGGCGCCGAGCCGCTGGACGTTTCTGGCCGGGTCGAAGTAGAAGATCCCGTCCTCGTACCGGCTCGTTTCGAAGAGCATGGCTACGCCCTCGTCCAGCCAGCTCGGCAGGCGAAACGTGAAATGCCGGCTGTTGAATTGATGCCATCCCTCGTGACCGATGGCCGAGAGCGTCCGCTGGCGACCGATGTTGTAGACCACGCAGGCGCCGTTGAGATAGTACGCCCCGGTCTTGATCTTGCAGAAAACCGAGGCCTGCTCGCCGGCAAAGCTCCGCGTGAACTGCTCCCACTGGTCGCGGTCGCCGAAGAGATAGACTCGGAATTTCGCGACCGTCTCGATTGGCTGGGGCAACTGGTCGTTGTAGCCCCAGTAGGCGCTCTCGATGAAGCCCGGAACGGTGCGGAGCATCAGCGGCTCCAGGAAGGTGGTGTAGATTTCGTAGTGGCTGGTGGTGAGCTTGAGGCCCGGGCCGTACTGGTTGTCCCAGAGCTCCACCGAATCGAGAACCGGCAAACGCTCCGCGCGCAAACGCTCCATAATGGCAGTGCAGGCATCTTCGGCGGCAGCGCCCGTCCGGGCCTTGTTGGCCTGACCGCACCCCGCCAGAGAGAGCCCCCACACCAGGAGGACCCATGCGAGCTTCCGGGCCATACATCCCTCCTCCATGTCCGTATACTTCTCCATCAATCAGAACCGGGTCCATCTGAAAGGCCGCCGCACGCCGGGAAAGACGCTCAGGACCTGCGGGCCATGCCATCATGGCCTATCAAAGTATAACAAACCCCCGCCCGAGACCGCACGCTTTTTCGCCCCGAAAGCACAGGCACATTTCGACAACGACCTATAAGACTACAGATTCAAGCCTAAAAGAGGCAGATCGGTCTTTCGGCCCGAGAGGCGTGCTGCCGACTCCGCGCCGCAGGTCATAAATCCTTGACGGCGCCGCCGAAAACTTCGGCGGTGAACAGATAAACCTGCGTTTCCGGATTCTGCCAGGCGTCCGGAGCAAGCCCAGCCTTGTGCGAGCAGCAGTACGAAAGGAACTGCTCCTTGCTCCAGCCCGTCTCGGTCGCCACCTGGGGCAGAAAACACCCGGAGAACGAACCTTGCCGGATGTAGATGCCATGCGTGCCGAGCTCGAGACTCAGCGGGTCATCCGTCGGCTCCAACGGGGACAGGACGGAGATTTCGATATCGAGGCCATCGATTTCAGCGGGCGTGATGCGACTGGCGGCGAAACGCGGATCGCTCGTGGCCGAGGCCTTGGCCATCTGGACAACCAGCGCAATCAACGGCTGGTCCGAAGTGAACTGGCCGATGCAGCCCCTGAGTCGCTCTCCGCTCTTGAGCGTAACGAAGCAACCGCAGGGCGCGTTCAACTCGGGATCGTCGCTCGCCGGCTCAGGCAACGGCGTGCCCTCCACGGAGGCCCGGACCGCGTCGCGAGCGATGCAAAGCAGTTCCTGTCTCTTCTCGTCGTTCATATCAGCGGCCCATATCCAGGCAGAGATCCGAGAATCAATGCACCCATTTTATTACCAGGAACCCGCCGATCAAGAGCGCCACGAAGGCAAGCGAGAACCAGTTGAAGTATTTGTCGATCACGGGCTTGATGCTCTCGCCTTTCCAGCCCATCAGCCCGGCGACGATGAAGAACCGCGCCGAGCGGCTGACCGCCGAGGCCAGCAGAAAGCCGAAGAAGTTGATGCGGGCCACCCCGGCCGATATCGTACAGACTTTGTAGGGCAGTGGCGTAAAGCCGCAAGTGAAGACAATCCAAAAATCGTACCTGTCGTACCAGCCCTGAAACTTGGTGAAATTCTCTTCTGTCAGGCCAATCGAACCGAGGTGGGCATAGGCCCACGGCCCGATGGCCGACCACAGAAACACGCCGATGCAATAGCCCAGGATCCCGCCGAGAATCGACGCGACCGAGCAAGCCAGGGCGAATCGCAGCCACCGCCTCGGCGAACCCAATGCCAGCGGCGCCAGCAACACATCGGGAGGAACGGGAAAGAAGCTCGATTCGGCGAAGCTCAGAGCGAACAAGGCCGTCACGCCATGCCGGGTCTCGGAGAAATGGATGACCCAATCGTACAACCGCCTGTGCCAGTGCCACCAAGCCACCGCTGTCTTGCTCTTCGATTCGCCCATAACTACCCTTATGAGAAAAAGCCACCACCTCTGCCGCGGCTATTCACCATAGGCGCGAGGCGTTATAATGTCAACAAGACAGTCAGATGACCTAATTCCAAACAAGCGCGTACAATCCGCCTGCGATCGTAGTCCCGGAGGAAACATGACACATGTTCGGCAATTCGAGCGTCTCGGCGAGGACCTGAAGGTCCTGGCGCCGGCCAAACTGAATCTAAGCCTGTTGATCGCGGGCAAACGCCCCGACGGCTTCCACGAGATCGAGACCGTGATGGCCGCGATCGACTGGTGTGACGAACTGCTCATACAGCCGGGCGAGGCAAGCGGTATAGAGCTGGTGTGCCGGGGTCCGCAGTGGGCCCCCACCGGGCCGGAGAATCTCGTGCACCGCGCGGCCGAGCGGATTCTGTCCCGGGCCGGCAAGACCGCCCGACTCCGCCTGACGTTAACGAAGAACGTGCCGGCCGGTTCCGGGCTGGGCTCGGCCAGCAGCGACGCCGCCGCCGCGATCATGGGAGTGAACGAGTATCTCAATCTGGGCCTGTCAAAACGCGATCTTATGGAAACAGCCGCCGAAATCGGCAGCGACGTCGCTTTCTTTCTGGACGGACCCCTCGCTATGTGTACGGGAAAAGGGGAAAAAATCACGAAATTACCTGCCGAGTTCAACTTCACCGCCCTGCTCATCACGCCGAATATAAGTGTTTCCACTGAAAAGGTTTACAAGCACTATATCCATGACCACGATCGCTACGAACGGCTCAGCAAACCGATCCGCGCGTATCTGAAAAAAAACAGAATTGATCTGGTCGCAAAAATGTGCGCAAATATGCTCAGTGGAACGTGCTTTTCCCTCTTTCAGGAGCTTGGCCAGCTAAAGAAGACAATTGAATCGCTCGGCGTGGAGCCGGTATGCCTCAGTGGAAGTGGCTCTACACTGTTCTCTATCCTGGATCACCATGATATAGAACGCCTTGAACCGGTACGAGACGAAATAACGGAGAAGGCGGGTTGCGAGAGCATCGTCGTGAGGAACTGTAGGTTGTAGAGATTGAGCGAGGCAAACAAATGAAGATCACTGAGGTCCGAGTCAAACTTGTCAGGAACAAGGACGACAGGCTGAAGGCTTTCTGCTCCATTACCCTCGACAACGAATTTGTGGTTCGCGACATCAAGGTCATCGAGGGCGTCGGGGGTCATTTTGTCGCCATGCCCTCGCGCAAGATGAGCGACCACTGCGAGAGTTGCGGAAACAAGAACCACTTGAGGGCCAAATTCTGCAACCACTGCGGGCAGGCCCTGCCGCAAAACCGCGTCAAGAAGGACTCCAAGCCCATCTTCGACACCATGAAATTGTATTTCCTTTTGCGAAAGGGACTTACGGTTTGGCCAGTGGCTCTTGGCACTACGTCTGGTTTTCTGGTTCGGTGGTTCACAGGGGGTCATGGTTTGTCC
>Ga0272441_10015633_pt1 | contig 10603 bp, 10 predicted proteins | sample SSMProp6N_FD_193582 | JGI IMG/M metagenome (GOLD analysis project Ga0272441, IMG submission 193582) | Marine sediment archaeal communities from Little Sippewissett salt marsh, Falmouth, MA, United States - SSM-Prop-6N | ecosystem: Environmental > Aquatic > Marine > Wetlands > Sediment ...
TCCTATTCGGGTGAATTCTGCTATTTTTATCCCAAATTCCACGCGATGAATAAGGAGGAAGCCTTCAGGGACCATATCGATAAAGGCTATACATACAAAGGAGGGTATATCACGCTGGGTGCCGCCATGTTGGACGGACAGGCCGTAACCGGTTCCCTGGTAAAGATCCCACTGAAGACCCTGAACCGCCATGGGTTGATCGCAGGGGCTACCGGTACGGGGAAGACCAAATCCCTGCAGGTGCTGGCTGAAAACCTTTCCGAAAAGGGGATCCCTGTGTTGCTCATGGACCTGAAAGGGGACCTGAGCGGCCTTGCACAGCCGAGCCCCGGGCATCCCAAGATCGATGAACGTCACGAGCAGATCGGGTTGCCCTTTGAAGCGAAGCGCTTCCCGGTGGAGCTATTGAGCCTTTCCGAACAGGATGGGGTTCGACTCAGGGCCACCGTTTCGGAGTTCGGTCCGGTACTGCTCTCCCGGATTTTGAACCTTTCAGAGGTGCAGTCCGGGATCGTTTCCGTGATCTTCAAGTATTGCGACGATCAAAAACTCCCGCTGCTTGACCTGAAGGACTTCAAGAAAGTACTTCAATACGCCACGGGCGAAGGAAAAAAAGAATTCTCAGAAAGCTACGGGCGGATAAGCACTTCCTCCACAGGCGCCATCCTGAGAAAAGTGATCGAAATGGAGCAACAGGGAGCTGATCTGTTTTTTGGGGAAAAGTCCTTTGATGTGGCCGACCTGACCCGTATTGACCCCGATGGACGAGGGGTTATCAATATCATCCGCCTGACGGACATTCAGGACCGGCCCAAGCTCTTTTCCACCTTCATGCTCAGTCTGCTGGCTGAGATCTACAGCACCTTTCCGGAGCAGGGAGATGCAGACCAGCCTGAACTGGTCTTGTTTATAGACGAGGCGCACCTGATCTTTAAAGAAGCTTCGAGCGCCCTTCTGGACCAGATCGAAAGTATTGTCAAGCTCATCCGTTCCAAAGGGGTTGGGGTCTATTTTGTAACCCAGAATCCCACGGACATCCCCAATGAAGTGCTGGCACAGCTGGGGCTCAAGATCCAGCACGCCCTCCGGGCTTTTACGGCCCGCGACCGCAAGGCTATCAAGCTTACAGCCGAAAATTACCCGCTCTCCAAATTTTATGATACCAAAGAGGTGATTACCGCTTTAGGAATTGGGGAAGCCCTGGTGACCGCCCTGGATGAGAAAGGCAGGCCCACCCCCCTGGCGGCTACCCTTATGCGGGCTCCCATGAGCCGGATGGATATCCTTACCGACGGGGAATTGAAGGAAGTACTGGCAGCCTCCCGCCTTTCAGATTCATATAACGAAGTAGTAGACCGGGAAAGCGCCTATGAGATCCTGAACCAAAAAATAGCCCGGGCAGAGATCGAAGCCCAAAAGGAAACAGAAAAAACGCCACCCGCCAAACGCCGAGGGGGGTATCAACGCCAGGACCCCCTGGTCAAGGTGCTGACCAGTGCTACCTTTATCCGAGGGGTAATGGGTATCCTCAAGAAAGTGATCCGATAATCGCATTACCTAATCCAAATCAGATCTATGAAAAACTATCTTATTTTACTATGCGCCGTATTTTTCCTTGGTTCATGCACCGGAGAAAAGGATGATCCATTTCTTATTGGAAAAGACCGCGTTGGAAAACTATTGCAGAGTAGCCGGCTTGCCGAACTGGACGAAGTCTTTCTGTTGGATTCCCTGGTTCGGGATACAGCCCTTTTAAATATGGGGCGCAATGGAAAGATCGAGGTATACGAAAAAGGTGGGGCACACCTGCTCACCCTGACCCCGGACGCAGACAGCATACCCGGCATTGAGAATGTTCAGATCAGGGATACGCGTTTCCAGACTGCTGAAGGCATCAGCCTGGAATCGACCTACGGGGATATCGAACAGGCCTATGAGGTCCGGAAGGTGGTCAGCTCCATGAACAACGTGCTGGTCCTGCTGAAGGACCATCCCTTGTATGTGACCATCTCCCGGGAGGAGCTCCCAGCCGCCATCCGATATACGGAAACCAATATCGAAGCCGTCCAGATCCCGGAACAGGCACGCATAAAATATATGATGGTGGCCTGGGAATAAATCTAAAGGTTTTACTTTTTCATAACACTGGCTCCGGCCTAGTTTCATACATTTCGGTCCTGTGTGCCAGAAGTCCCCCGGACATCTGTTCCAAAGAGATCGAAGCTGATGAAGATCGAAGCCCTGATAGCAGAATTAAAGGGGATCTATGAAGAGATCCTTCTTCTGGATCCCCAGGCAGAAACCCTATCTGAAAAAGTACATCCGGATTTCAGTCCCAGCACCAGGAACCTGATCAGATACCTGGTACTTCGGAATCACGACCTTAGGAAACTGCACGACCCGCTCTCTGATTTGGGAATCTCCTCCCTGCGATCCGCAGAAGGCTATGTGCTGACCAATTTATACCGGGTACTGCATCTATTGCATCTACTGGTGGACCGACCCTGGCCAAAACGAAAACAACCCAGTATTATAGGGTACGAGCACAGCAAAGCTCTGATCCGGACCCACAGCAATCAACTTTTTGACCGCCCTCAGGATTTTAATACCCATGAGATCATGGTAACCATGCCCGAAGAGGCCGCACATGATGTGGAACTGATCGAGAAAATGGCCGAAAATGGGATGACCATTGCAAGGATCAATCTGTCTCATGGGACGGAAGAAATGTGGCTGGACATGGTAAAGAACATTCGGGAGGCTTCGCGGAAAACCGGAAAGGACCTTCGAATCTATATGGATCTGGCGGGTCCAAAGCTGCGCATAAGGTTCCCTTCCGAGGTGAGATTCCTGCCGATATTTGAGGGCAGCTCCTTTCTCCTTCAAAAAAAACCCGTGGATCCGGATGCCTTTGCAAAATCACTTGAGCATGCAGATTCCAATATGGCCATTCCGGTGGAGCTGAGTATTCCGGAAGTGATCGATGTCCTGAAACCTGGGGATCCGGTCTTCTTCGACGACGGGATGATACAGGCCTCGGTCATGGAATGTACTTCTGATACGGCTACCGTAAAAATTTTAAAGAGTTTTAAGACCAAACTCAAACCGGATAAGGGCATGAATATTCCGAATTCAGCCATGAAGCTGCCCTCGCTCACCTGCCAGGACCTGGAGACCCTGCCCTTCGTAGCCCGGCATGCCGACCTGCTGGGGTATTCCTTTGTAAATAATGAAAAGGACGTGGCTCAGCTTTATAAACGCCTGGATGACCTGGGAGCTAAAAAACCAGGGGTGGTCTTTAAGATCGAAAACCAGGAAGCCCTGGACCGGCTACCCATGATCCTGCTGGAGGGGATGAAACACAACCGGATCGGGGTCATGATAGCCCGGGGAGATCTGGCCGTGGAAATTGGTTTTGACCGGATCTCAGAGGTGCAGAATGAAATCCTGTGGCTATGCGAGGCAGCCCACGTACCTGTGATCTGGGCGACCCAGGTACTGGACAACCTCGCCAAAAAAGGGATTGCCACCCGGGCAGAGATCAGCGATGCCGCCCTGTCCGTACGCTCCGAATGCGTTATGCTGAACAAAGGACGCTATATCATGGATGCCATTTCAGAACTCAGGATCATCCTGAACCGGATGGAATCCCACTCCTCAAAAAACAAGAATGCCCTCAGGCCGCTGCGCATTGCACGCAAAAACCTGAAGCGAATTAAATCGCTCAGGCAAAATTCTGGGCTGTAGAATTCAATAAGATCCCAGTACTGGGATTGAATGGCAAATATTATCTTCGCGCCTGAAATCAAGAATGTCATGAACCGAATGGGCGCCTACCTCAAAACACTGCTAGCCAAATTCTACGGTAGGTGGTTCAACCTGGTGGCCATTTTCAGCCCGGCGGCTGCCGCCCAGCTCGCCTTCAACACCTTTGCCAAGGTACGGAAGGGGAGGGTCCAGCCCCGGCAGCAGGCCTTCCTGGATGAGGCAAAGCACAGCCAGGAAGAAGTAGACGGCAACATCATACAAACCTATCAGTGGGCCGGTCACGGGCCAAGGGTACTGCTGATCCACGGTTGGGAAAGCAACTCCTTCCGCTGGAGGAACCTCATCGCCATCCTGAGGGAAGCAGGATTTCATGTCATTGCCTTCGACGCCCCGGCTCACGGGTATTCCACGGGCAAGATCCTGCACGTTCCCATGTATACGGAATGCGTGGAGCATATGGTAAAGACCTTTGACCCCAAATACATCATCGGGCACTCGGTTGGGGGGATGACGGCCCTCTACCACGCGCACAGGCATCCCAACGAATCCGTTGAGAAAGTGGTTACCATCGGCTCCCCGGCTGAGTTTGAGGAAATCGTCACCTCCTACCAACGGCTTCTTGGATTCAACGACAGGGTCCTCAGGGCATTCGATAAACTCATATTCAAAGAATTTGGCTACCATGTGCATGAGTTTGCCACCCCCCGCTTTATTCAGGGAAATCCAAAGAAAGGATTGATCTTGCACGACAAGCTGGACCGGATCGCCCCCTTTCACGCCTCCCAAAAGGTGCACGATGCCTGGGAAGACAGCGTGCTCGTCCCCACCGAAGGCCTGGGCCACTCCATGCATCAGGAGGATGTCAACCGGCAGATTGCCGAATTCCTGAAAAGCTGAAATCCGTGCTTAACCGTTAGGTGTATTTCGTATTTTTACATCCGCATTTAAATTCAACAGATCCATGCAGACCATTACACCTTTTCACGTAGCCATCCCCGTTCATAACCTGGAGGAATGCCGAACTTTTTACCGGGAAACCCTCGGCTGTGAAGAAGGCCGGAGCAGCGATCAGTGGGTGGATTTCAATTTGTTCGGCCATCAGGTAGTGATCCACTACAAACCCAGGACGGAAGCGGAAGACCTGCACACCAACCCTGTCGATGGAAAACACGTTCCCGTTCCCCATTACGGAGTGGTATTGCCCTGGGAAACTTTTCAGGCATTTTCTGAAGAACTAAAGGAGAAAGGGATCTCCTTCGTGATCGAACCCTATATCCGTTTTGAAGGACAGGTAGGAGAACAGGCCACCATGTTCTTTCTGGATCCGGCGGGTAATGCCCTTGAATTCAAGGCTTTCCGGAATATGGACCAGTTGTTCGCCAAATAGGCTATCCTTCCTTTTTCAAATACCGGTGATAGACCCATAGCGCCACGCCGTAAACAAATGCAAAGATCAGGGCTTCACCCCCTTGTTTTTTAAGGGCTTCCAGGGCTAAACTGCGTTCCAGGATCAGTGAGATCCCCCAGTAGAGCAATCCTCCGATGATGGCTTGGATGATAAGGCGTTTTGATGTCATAATCCTCAGGCATTTATACATGGGTGACAGCGCTTAATGCCCTGCCAAAATCATCTTTTCAAAGCAAAGGCTGTTTTCGACCCCCTGGTAAGGACCATAATTTTCGATCCTTTGGTACCGGTGTTTGGTGTAGAAGGCTATGGCCTCGGGCTGCCGCTTTCCGGTCTCGAGCACGATGCGGGTATAGCCGGCTTCCGCAGCCCACCGCTCCAGTTCCTGCAGGATGGTTCCCGCCAGGCCCTGCCCCCGGAAAGCTGTTTTGGTATACATGCGCTTGACCTCGAGGGTGTTCTGGTCAAATTCCTTCATCCCGCCGCAAGCCACTGCCTGTCCCTGGTAATCCAACAGTACCACACGGTCCAGGCCTGCAAGGCCATTGAACTGGTGATAAAATCCGTGCTGGGGTCCATCCCGTTCTGCAAGCTCAGCGTCCAAAAGGCGGACGAGCCCTCCGAAAAGGGGATTGTCTGAATTTGTGCGTATCCGTTTTGTGGCTTGAAGGTCCATAGATTTATCCCAATTGCAAACCACTTCGGCGCACCCAGAAATAGGCAAAAATCAGATTGGGGATCCAGCAGAGGTAGGCGACGATTCGGTAGGCGATCAAAAATTCCCCAAAGATCAGGACCAGTATTGGCATCCATATGCGAAGGGTGACGGCTGCAAAGCAAGCGGCAAAACTGTAGATCATAAACCCCTCGTGCTTGGTCAGGTCCAAAGCCCGTGCGGCTGCATAGGCCCTAATGGTAAAAAAGATCCAGAAAACCCCGAGCAAAAAGAATCCCAGGCCGGTCACCCAGCCTCCCGTAGCGAAGAAGGACAGGTAGATGCCGCATGCCCCGCTTGTGAGGGCCGAAATCACATAGACCTTTCCCAGCCGCCTGTGCCAGGGGAGGTACCTCCTGCGAAGTTCCCTGCTGAACTGCGTCCAGCCGGCCAGGAGCGAAATTCCGCCAAATGAGATGTGCCCGTAGAAGGCAATATTCCATTTTGTATCCTGGAGCAGGGCTTCGCTCTTGGAGGCCAGCAGGCCCATGTCACTGGGCCCGATCATGTAAAGTACCGGGTAAAATCCGATAACGATAGCCAACATCCCGAAGGCTACCCAGGCAACTTTGTTGGTTCGCGGTTTCATCTACGTATTTCCGGTAAAAAATTTCATTATCGATACCTCCAGCTCCGCAAGTCGGCCCCTGCCGGAGCAGACTTGGCGATCCTGGCCATGATCTTGGGCACATACATGCTGTTGTACCGAAGCCGGCTGATGTGGTTGGGCTGCTCCGGGTCCCCGTTCCAGCAGTGCTCCGCCCGATCCCCATAAAGCACTTCTCCCTCGTAATACGGGTCGGTAGTGCTTTCCAGGAAATCTTCCATCAGGTAGACGGCATTGTTAAGATAGTAATTATCCATGTCCCCGCAGTAGATATGGATCTTCCCCTTCAGGTTGGGGCCCAGCTTCTCCCAGTCCCGCTCCAGGATATGACGCAGGTCGTAATTCTCCCGCCAGTACTCAGCAACTTCATGGTTGATCTCCCCTGTTTTCTTGTCCCACAGACGCTCAGGATAGCCATCGGCGCCCTGAGGGGAATAGGTGGCCTCCCAGATATCCCACTGCTGGCCCGAACGGCTCTTATCCCCCAGGGCCAGTTCCAGGTGGTTGTATTCCCGGACCGTTGTTTGCACATGGCCCAGGTAATCCCGGTGTGCAGGTACTTCAATGGGTTTATGAGCACTGGGATAATAGTAGGCATTTTCATCCTCGTAAATGTTGGTGAGGCAGTAGGCCCTGAAATCAATGGGGTCCGGACAGGCGGCAAAGCATCCATTGTACTCCTCAGGGTATTTCACCTGCACGGCAAGGGCCTCCCACCCGCCGGTGGATCCGCCGTAAAGGAATCTGGCCCAGCCTTCGCCCAAGCCGCGGAACTGCTCCTCGATATAGGGGATCAACTCATAAGTGATGGCATCCCCATATGGTCCCTGGCTGGCCGAATTCACTGCATAGGAATCGTCGTAATAAGGGGTGGGATGCTGGATCTCAATGATCAGGAAACGCGGAAAATCCGGGGAAGTCCAACGCTGGTAAAAATCATAGGCTTCCTGCTGCTGTACAATATTGTAGCCTTCCACCCCAAAGCGGGCGGAATATTCCGGCTCCAGATCCTCATCCGGAGGAGTGGTTCGGAAGCCTCCGAAATCCGAGGGAAAATGCCCGTGAAAGATCATCAGCGGGTATCGGGCCTCAGGATGCTGTTCAAATCCCTTGGGCAGTAAAATATGCGCGCCCAGATACATGTCCCGACCCCAGAATTCGGAAAGGCGCTCCGACCTGATCTTAACGTGTTTGATCCAGGGGGTATCTTCAGGTTCATCGATGGGCGGGATCTTCTGATCCATGACGATTTCAAGACCGGAAATCCCGTCTTCAGTAACCGTGACCTCCACGGGCTGGCTGTACAGATTGCCCGGGGAGCGGTTCCATTGCTGCCCCTCCCCATGGTCCATAGGGAGTTTTACCGTATGCCCTGTGTTTAGGTTAAAGGTCTCGTACACATGCAGGAGCGCCTGGGCGCGGTAGGTTCCCGGGGGAATTCCCTCTATGTTCTGGTAAGGAAAACCAAAGGCGTTTTCATCAAAGGCGATGCCCTGCCCGGCCGCCATCCCTTCCACATTCATTCCGAAGACCATCTGGGTATTCAGGCCGGCATTGATCTGGAATCTGGGTTCTCCGTTTTCCTGATCAGAAAACATGAGCAGCAGGCGCCCATCCAAAGGGGTTTCAGACACCTCCTGAGGGTAGGAAATACGTACTGAGAACTTGGAACCGGCTTCGGTTCCCGGTTGGCATCCTGAAAAAAGGCCCAGGAACAAAAAGGTGAGCAAGGCATATCGCATGGCTGGAAATTTTAAAAAAGATAGGGTTTTTTGACGCACAGGACAACCACACAATCAAAAACAATGCTGCCCACAGGACCCCAAAGCCCTGGATTTCAACGAAAAAATATACTAAAATGTCAGGGGAATCGTTCTGGGTTTACAGTAACCCCCAAATCTTAACCCATATGAGAAGGCCCCGGATCAAACCTTTGAAAAAGTGGCATTATGCAGCCATACTGATCGGACTGATCATACTCTGCCAAAGTTGCCGAAATGACGAGGGAGATACAGAATTTGACACCCTCACACCCGTAGAGCAAGAACAATAGGGCTCAGGAGTTCTTCTGGTGCCGTTCCCGCGCCAGGAGTGTATTCTTCAGGAGCATGGCGATGGTCATGGGCCCTACCCCTCCGGGCACCGGCGTGATGTAGGAAGCTTTCTCGCTCACCTCCTCAAAATCCACGTCCCCACTGATATAGTACCCGCGTTCCCGGCTCTCATCCGGAACGCGCGTGATGCCCACATCGATAATCACCGCGCCTTCCTTCACCATATCCGCCTTCAGGAACTTCGGGATCCCGAGAGCGGAAACCACGATATCCGCCTGCCGTGTCAGGGAGGCAATGTCTTTAGTCCGGCTATGTGTAAGGGTTACCGTGGCATTTCCGGCATCGCCTTTCTGGCTCAACAGGATGCTGATCGGCCGTCCCACGATATGGCTCCTTCCGATGACCACGGCATGTTTGCCGGAAGTCTCCACCCCATATCGCTTCAGGAGTTCGACGATGCCAAATGGGGTTGCAGAAATGAATGTCTCCATATCCAGGGCCATCTTCCCGAAGTTCATCGGGTGGAACCCGTCCACATCCTTGTCCGGATGCACCGCCATCAGCACTTTTTCCTCATCAATGTGTTTGGGCAGGGGCAATTGCACGATATAACCATCGATATCGGGATCTGCATTCAGCGCTTCCACCAGGTCTAAGAGCTCCTCCTCCGAGGTTTCTTCCGGCAGGTGTTTCAGGGTGGATTCAAACCCGATACGCTTGCAGGTCCGCACCTTGCTCCCCACATAGGTGAGGCTCGCCCCGTCATTGCCCACCAGCACGGCCGCCAGGTGGGGTACTTTCTCACCCCGCTCCTTCATCCTGGCCACTTCCGCAGCTATTTCATCTTTGATTTCGTTGGAGATCTTTTTGCCGTCGAGAAGGGTCATTGTATAGAGTGTTTTTAGGTTGGGATAAAATTAGGGGTTCAAGGTTCAAGGTTCAAGGTTCAAGGTTCAAGGTTCAAGGTTCAAGGTTCAAGGTTCAAGGTTCAAGGTTCAAGGTTCAAGGTTCAAGGTTCAAGGTTCAAGGTTCAAGGTAAAATTAGAAAATTGAAAAATCGCAAAAAATTATTATCTGAATTTTGAACCTTCCATCCCTGATTTAGACAGGTAAGACAGCAATAGGCTTATTTTTCGACTTTCCTTAAATACCTTTCCCATCAATTGCTCAAACCTTTGTCGATCCAAATACTCCCGGTCATAACATCGATAAACCTGAGACCTTAATTCCCCGCATGAAGCTTTGGCCACACTTAAGAATTGTCTGAATTCTTTGTTTCCATTCCGTTCAAAGCCTTCGGCAATATTGTCCATTATCGAACCTGAGGCTTTATTCATCTGATGCCAAAGCGCCGAATCCTGTTTGAGGGGGCTACTCTTGTAGAGGTGAAATATCTCCTTGTTTATTTCCCTGGCTAGTTGCCAGATTTCCATGGATTCGAAGGATTTGAGCTTACTCAAGGCTTTTTTGAACATTATAACCTTGAACCTTGAACGATCCTTGCACTATCTCATATTCTGCATCATCTGCATCATCTTCTTGCCGCCACCGCCCTGCATCATCTTCATCATTTTGCTCATCTGGTTGAATTGCTTCAGAAGCTGGTTGACCTCCTGCAGGTTCGTCCCGCTCCCCTTGGCGATCCGCTTTTTCCGGCGGGCATCCAGGAGGGAAGGGTTGGAGCGCTCGTCCGGGGTCATGGAGTGGATAATGGCCTCAATGTGCTTGAAGGCATCGTCGTCAATATCCATCCCCTTCAGGGCCTTTCCGGCCCCCGGGATCATGCCCACCAGGTCCTTCATGCTGCCCATTTTCTTGATCTGCTGGATCTGGCTGAGGAAATCGTCAAAGCCGAATTTATTTTTGGCGATCTTTTTCTGGATCTTGCGGGCCTCCTCCTCATCGAACTGCTCCTGGGCACGTTCCACCAGGGAGACCACATCCCCCATCCCGAGGATCCGGTCCGCCATCCGGGAGGGATGGAAGACGTCGATGGCATCCATCTTCTCGCCTGTACCGATGAACTTAATCGGTTTATTTACGACCGATTT
>Ga0272441_10015634_pt1 | contig 10603 bp, 3 predicted proteins | sample SSMProp6N_FD_193582 | JGI IMG/M metagenome (GOLD analysis project Ga0272441, IMG submission 193582) | Marine sediment archaeal communities from Little Sippewissett salt marsh, Falmouth, MA, United States - SSM-Prop-6N | ecosystem: Environmental > Aquatic > Marine > Wetlands > Sediment ...
TCGTCGTGTTCGCGTCCGGCCTGGCCATCTCCAAGGCCAGCTCGATGTGGACGGACTCGCCAACCGGCAGCGGCTCGTCGAAGTAGTCGTCGACGCCCTGGAGGAAGGTCACCGACAGCCACCCGTTCACGCCGTCGACTTCTCCCGGAGCAAGCGAGGGTATCGACGGAGGCGAGCCACGCAGCTGGTAGCCATTCGGCAGCGTCACGGTGAAGATTGCTTTGGCGACCTGGGAAGGATCCTCACCCACGTTCTTGACGATGCCGTAGGCGAGGATGGTGTCCTCCGTCGCTCGACCGTTGACGCTGATCACGGAGAGATCCGCGCCCTCGCCCGTGCCCTGATATGGATCCGGGCCGTCGGGCTCCCCGACGATCACGAGCGGTAGCTCGGCAACGTTGTTCAGCTCACTGGTCTCCTCGACCTGGCCTTCATCGAGAAGGACCAGGATGCTTGCCAGAACCCGATCCACGTACACCTGCACGATGTACTGCCCCGGCTCCAGATCCGCATCCTCGAGGTCGAGCGTGCAACCAACCCCGAGCTGCTCCCCTGCGCCAATGCCCGTGACGTCAACTCGTCCGAAGTAGTCAAGATCCGCACACGGCTGCGTCGGATCATCTCCGCAGTGCGGCATGGGAACTGCAGTGGGCACTCCGTTCTCCATGCGCAACAGGCCGAACATCACGTCGAAATCGCCCGCAGCGAGCGGACCGATGTTGGCGATCGTGACCGAGAAGTCGACTTCGCTCACTGTGCGTTGGTCGATGGTGCCAGACGGATTCGCCTCGAAGGTGGTTTCGAACGGCATGAGATCCGGACCCTGGAAGGAGAACGCTCTCGTCGTGATGTTGTTCGTCGCGTCTTTCTCCTCGACGATCTGGCCCGGGTTCACTTCGGCCTGGAGCCGGTACTGACCCGGACTCAGCTCAGTCGACTCGACGTCCAGTCGAAGCGTGGTCGACTCGCCGATCTCAAGCGCCGGAACCGTCAAGACGTAGTCACGGTCGGGATCATCGGAGCAGACAGCTTGCGTATTCTGCACGGTGGTTTCGGCGAGTTTGCACAGGTAGAAGGTCGTGAGTGTCTCGGTCGACGCCTCTTCGCCGATGTTGGTGACGGTCGCGGTAATCCGTGCTGTCTGCCCCACCTGCAGCAATGACGACGGCTCGACCGTGTCGATGCTCACCGTCAGGTCAGCGAGGCGCGGCCCGAGGACGGTCAGCGTCGTAACGAGCTCGTTGTTGTCCTCGTCGAGTTCGTCGACCAGGTCCTCAGCATCCGCGGCCACGCGGATCTCGTAGATCCCGGGACCCAGCGTCGCTGGACTCAGCGTCAGGGCGGCCACCAACCGCACCTGCTCGCCCGGATCGAGGTCGATGTTCGTGCAACTGACGTCTGCACACGGGAAGGAGTGCCAGAGCCTTGCCCCTTTGAGGCGGTAGTAGAAGCCGACATCGAACCCGACGCCCGGTGTGCGGCCGGTGTTACTGACGACTGACTCCACCGTGACGGATGTGATCGATGTCGAGAGCTCCGTCGGAGAAGCGGGCGTCAGTTGGAGACTCTCCGGGTGAAGCTCCGGCTTCTTCACCTCCGGCTCGAGAATCGTGAGTGTCCGGACGAGTTCGTTGTTTGCCTCGTCCGACTCGTGCAGCGCGTTGTCGGGATCCACGATGACGCGGGTCTCGTACACCTTGGGGGCGTCATAGAGCCCGAGCTTCGACGGGTTGAGCGTCACGTATACCTCTTGTGGCTCGACGCCAAGCTGGTCAATCTGCGTCGTTGCGATCTTCAGATGGTTGACGTAGAAGTCGACGCGGACGTTCTTCGCCAGACCACTTCCCAGATTCACGATTTCCGAGGTCACTCGCACGTCTTCGTCGAGCCGAACGACCGGCTTGTCGAAGCTGAGACTCTGCGGGCGCAGCTCGAGCGTCTGGATCGTAAGCGAAGCGCTTAGGCTGTTGTTCCCCTCGTCCTGTTCGAGAATCTGGTTGCTCGAGTCGATTTCCGCAGTCACCAGATATGTCCCGGGATCGAGATCGAGCGTGTGAGGATCGAGCGTCGCGAGGATGGTCGTGGTGTCTCCGGTGTCGGGGAGGAAGGCCGGGGCCGGCTGCATGGCGAGGTCGACCGGCGCGCCATCGAGCAGGAACTGAACGTCGAACGTGCTCAGCTGGTACTCGCCCGAGTTCTCCACCTCCAGCGAGATCGCCCACGGATCCATCTCGCTCGTCCCGCTCTGGTTGAACGTCATCCGAATCGGCTGCAGCTCGGGCAAGCCGATCGTCGACGTAACGAGCTGCATGGACGTCGTCAACTCGTTGTTCAACTCGTCAACCTCGGGAATCTGACGGAAGGCATCGGCGACGACCTTGACCTCGTACGTGCCAAGATCCATCCCCGCCGTCGAGAACTCGAAGGTCTCTTCCAGGAAGTCCTGCTGGCTGGGCCCGAGGTGCTCCTCCGTCACGGCTCCGAGGAGAATCCACGCCTCACCGTCACGCGCCGGGCGATAGAAGAAGCCGACCGTGAAGCTGTCCGCGCTTCGCTCGCCCGTGTTGGTGATCCGCGTATAGATCTCCACGTCCTCGCCGCGGGTCACTGCAGAGGGCGGATCAAGGACGATCTTCTGGACGTGCAGCTCCGCAAGTCCATCCTCCGTCTGCCCGCTCAGCCCGACCGCAACGGCTGCCAGCAAGGCTACGGCCAGAACCACGGTTGCTCTTGTCATCCTCCTTGCCTCCTCCGCTTGCATGAGTATCGGATCTCCTTATCGTTCCGTCCGGAGTACGTAAACCTTCCCGTCTTCTCCACCATAGTAATACACACGTTCAATCTGAGCGCCTGTGCTTGTCGATGTCACGTAGTCGTCGATCACGAGCGTGGAGCGCACGCTCACGCCCTGCGACGCGCTCGAATCGATCGGGAACGCCTCCGATCCACTCGAGTCGAGGATCCAAGCCGTCCCATCCATGTCCACGAGGAATACGCGCCCCGTCCGACCATCCCACGCCGGCGGTGAGACCAGCTCGGCAAGCGGGACGCTTTCCGAGCCTACGAACGGCCACATCACGCGGCCGAATGCGTCGAGTGCCACGAGTCGCCCTTCCTGCACCCCGACGTAGATCGGATCGAAGTCGTTCGGATCGACAACGATGGACGAGAGCAATCCGTCGCCGGCGGCCTGCCAAATACGGATGATGCCCCCGCCGTTGCAGAGGGTGTAGGCAGACACCGTGCCGTCATCGGTTCCCACGTAGAGGGCGTTCGGCCCCAAGGCGAGAGCGACGGGCGCTCTGGGCAGGTTCGTGATGTTGCACCGCACGACCAGGCTGTCGTCGAGGACGTACACGCTCGACGCGGTCATCACGTAGGTGTAGTTCGCCGCCGAATCAACCACCAGGGCGGCGACCTGCTCATCCGGCCCGCCTCCCATTGCGATGCTCCCGGAAGCCACGACCATCACTCCCGACGTGGTCCCCACGTACAGCGTTTCGTCCGAACGCACGGCCAGGACCGTTGCCGACAGCGACTCGGGAATCAGGATTTCGTCAAGCGAGGCCCCCGTCAGCGGATCGAGGACGACGACTCTGTCGGACTGCGCCACGTATAGTCCCGAGCCCGGCAAGAGCGCGACGTCTACGACCTCGTTCCCGGCGATCGTGACGTCGAACAGAATCTCATCGTCTTGTGCGGCCTGAAGCGCAACGACGTGTCCACCCGTGCTTGCCGCGTAGACGATGTCGCGGCTCGTATCCGCTTCGACGAAGCGTGCAGCCGACCCGAGACTCGTGACCTCTTCCACAGTCTCCGGGAGAACGGCCGCGACTGAGAACGACACGCTGGCCACGTTGTTGTTGGTTTCATCGTCGTCATCCGACTCGGTGACATCGTCGTTCACATCCGCCGTGACCTGCAAGACGAAGTCCCCGATGTTCGATGTCGAGAGGCCGAACGACAAATCGCGCGTCTGCCCCGGACCCAGGCTCGAGATCGGGTAGTCGCGCACCGGCCCGCCGTCGAGCTGCTCGAACCGCACGTCGAACGCGCCCGCTCCCACATCCGAGCTCACGTTTCTGATGCGAGCATACGCGGTTACCGAGTCGCCCTCCTCCAAAGGAGGCTCCGGAGAGAACCACACGCTATCGACTGCCAGATCCGGTTTGACCGCGCCTGTTACCTGGACGTACGCGCACGCTTGATTGTCCCACTCCCTGCCGCCCTCATCGACTTCGTCTTGGGAATCGAGCAGACCGCAAAGGCTGTAGCTTCCCGTCAGCGCAGGCGCCTCCATCGAGGCTATCTGAGCCGCGATGTCGACCGACGCATCCGCCGCCAGTCCGTTCTCCACGCGAGCAACGACGCCTGTCGGATCGCACGAGCCATCCTTCTTCTGCCAGCAGAACGTGACACTGAACGCGCCCGTCGGCTCCATCCCGGAGTTGCGTACCTCGGCCTTCGTCACCGCAATCAGCTGGCGCGCATTGACCTCCTGCGTCGGCGTCACAGCAAGCGACGTGAAGACGAGATTCGGCCGGAGCGTCTTGACTTCGCCGTTCTCCTGCGGAAGTCCGACGTGGAAACCAGCAAGCAGGAAGTTATTCTGTTCGTCCAGTTCTACGACCTGGTTCGCTGGGTCTACGACGATTCGGATGCCATACTCCCCCGGCACCAACAGCAAGTCCTCCTCGATCACCAGTGAGACCGTGGTCCTGCCCGCTCGGTCCAGCCGCTGAACAAGCGCAGTGGAACCGCTACCTTCGGTCGACAGCCAGCTTCGTCCGTCGGGACCGCGCACGTCAGCGCGAACCTGGAAGGCCGACGCGTCGAGCGTTCCACGATTCGCGATTTGCACGTCGACCGTAAGGTTCCCGCCGTCTGACGTCATCGGTGATTCCGGATCAAGAGACAAGGAGATCGGCACCAGCTCGGGCCTCCGGGCCTCTCGCGATTGAATCTCAATCACTTGCGTCGCCGTGTTATTCCACTCATCCATCTCGGGGATTGCGTTTTCGGGATCAACGACCGCCCTTAGCTCGTATTCGCCGACGGGCAGATCCTCCGTCTCGAGCAACCCTTGCGCCCAAACCGTGTCATTCCTCGACAGCCCGTCGTCTCGGCTGTCCTCGACCGAACCCACGTAGTAGTAGAACGTGTCGAAGCGCAAGTCGTCGAGATAGAACCCAACGACGAAGCTGGTCAACGTCCGCTGACCTGTGTTCCGCACCGGAACCGATATCGGTATCCTGTCTCCCTGGCGGATCCCGTTCGAGCCAAGCAGGATTCCAGTCGGGTGGATCTCGGCGCCCTCGACAGAGAACCCGATGACCATCGAGTTGTTCGACTCGTTCGATTCCTCCGGCACCGAATCATCCGGAATCACAGTCGCTCGCAGCTCATACCGTCCTGGAGCGAGATTCAGTTCTTCCACGTCCAGATTGATCTCTACTTCCTGTGTGTTCTCTCCCTCTTCGACGCCCAGCTCTTCATCGATCACGACCTCGTGCGAGTTTCCTGCCCCCAGGGCCAGCCACTCCGTGCTCCCGGTTCCGATCGGGCGGTACTCGAACCGAACCTTGACCTGATCTTCGCCAACCTTCGTTCCACCGGTGTTCCGGACGACAGCGGTGATGTCTTGGCGGTCCTCCCACTCAAGCGGCAACGGCCCCTCGAAGTAGAGACGTATCGGCTGAAGCTCCGGTCGCCCGAGATCCGAGGCCCGGACAGTCAACGCCCCGGTGATCTCGTTGTTTGTGTCGTCTTCCTCGAGCACATCGCCGGTATCGGAGACTTCCCCGCTGGTCGGATCGACGACAACCCTTATCACGAACGACGTCTCCTCGCTCTCCAGAAGCCCATCGTCATCGAGCGGCGGCATGATCGACCCGGAGAGAACCTCCACCCCATCCGGCTTGAGAAGCGCGCGAAGCGCTTCGCCTGTCGGCAACACGCCAATCAGTTCGGTCGAGTCCGCAGTGTCGAGCCCCTGAACATGAGTCGACCAGAACGGGATCCACATTTGATCGTCCAGGACCGCTCCGACGGACGCGAGCCAGGCCTCTGTGTCCACCGCCTCGCCCGCGGACAAGGGCTCGAAGGTCCACGTCGCCTGAGGCTCACCGGCATCCGTGCTATCGAGGGACGGAACGACGCGGAGACTCTCACCGTCTTCGCTCGTGTAGAACGTCGGGAGCAACTGGAACTGCACGTCGAAGCCTCCGGAGACCCTGTGGCCGCTGTTCTCGACCTCTGTGGTCACCGCAACGGCTTCTCCGCGGGCGACCGGAGATGAGGGGAGGAATGCCAGTTCGGTCGGGTGGATCTCGGGACGAAGAGGCATGACCGTGAGCAGAAGAGCCAACTCGTTGTTGGTCTCGTCCGCCTCGCCAATCGCGTTGTCCGGATCGGCGGCCAACGTGACCTCATAGGATCCTGGCGAGAGCGATGACGTGTCGATGCGTTGCTCCACCACATAGCCGGAATACGCTTGCGGCACAGGTACCGAGTGATCCTCGGAACAGCACTCGTCATGGAGGTCGAGTCGGCGCCAAGAGACGCGAACGGTCACCGTGTCACTCTCGAAGAGCCCGTTCGCGAAGACGGCGACCTTCGCCACAGCCTCCTCGCCCTGATCGACCATCGACGGGTCGAGGGTCGCATCAGCCAGGCTAAGGTCCGGCAACCCAACCACTCCGAGTGCAGGGATCGCGACGGCCACCAGCACCGCCAGACAGAACCTCACCCCTTGGCCTCCAGCCCTACTGCCCATCTCGCCCCCTTCTGGGATCGGCGTCTCGCGCCTGCCCGCGCGCCGCCGATGATACTGCGTGTCGCGCTCCTCTCGTCAACCTTCACCCCAGCCTCGCCGCCCTCAATCGCTCAGGAAGCTGGTCTTGAGACCGTACAGCGCCCCGGACCCCGACCGCACGACCAGCGTCCCAAGTTCACTGTGGTCCGTCGGGCCGTTGAGGCCGTCCAGCTCAAACGAGAAGCGTGCCGTAGGAGCGTTCTCGCCCCACAAGGCGCCGCTCAACCTCGCTTTGAGAACCTCATCGTACGCAAGCAGTTCTCCCGCGTCGGACACCGCGAAGACACCGGTATCGCCCCCCTTGATGGTCCTCGTGGTCAACCCAACGATCGCTCCATTGGGAAGATCCGATGCGATCATGCTCTCCCACTCATCCTCTGTGGCGTTGCCGCTGGCCTTGAAGTCGAATAGGACACGGCGGATGGCGGGGGCCTGGGTCCCAGCGTACACGTTGATGACGTCCTCCCCCTCGCCGCTCACGGCTAGCGCAGACACCGGGGTTGTTCCTGCCTGCGTCAACACTGCTCTTCGCCTGCTCTGCCCGAGAAGGGCCATGGACTCCGACTCGCCGAGCCCATACACGACGCCGCTTGCCGTCCCGAAGAACACGCAGTGCGTCATCTCGCCGTCCACTTCCGCCCGAATGACCTCCAGAGGGGTTGTGATCTCGCCGACGACCGACTGCAGCTCCACCTCCGGATTCGAGATGCTCGTGGCCTCGGCGAGCGACACCCTACCAAGCTGGTTCCCTACAGGGAAGAACACTCTGTCGCCCGCCACCACAGGATCGCCGGTCAACGCGCCGCTCGCGCTGCCCGACGAGTTCGAGGCGATTGCGACCAGAGCAGCCTGACGGTGCAGCGCATCGGGACCCGTACTGAGAATATGAAGCCCATCGTCTGCGCCGATCAGCACGTACGTGGTATCGGCCGTGGCACCGCTCACGGTTGCGAGGACGGGAGATCCCGCACCCGAGCCAACATTGGTTCTCCATAGCTCCTCAGGCACCCACACATCCCGATAGTCGAGGTCCGGCAGCGAGTCTTCGATCGCGACGACGGTGCCGTCGTCGAAGCTCACGTAGATGCGGGCCGCTTCGTTTTCACCGGCCTCGTTCTGGACGGCGATCCCCCTCATGTCGGAGGGCAGCCCGTCAGCGCTGCCGCCCGGCGCGTCCTCCGGGAATCGCCACACCTCATCCTGATCCAGGAAGTCCACAGCGACGAGGTCCTGAGACCCATCCTTCCCCACGACAGCCACGTAGATCCGCGCGTTTCTCACTCCGGAGGGCGGACTCGGACTTGCACCCGGCATCACGTCATTGGCGGTCTCCACCGCCACGTCCCCGCAAGTTGGGAACACCCAGTCGACGACCGGCAGATACACGTCAAGCTTTGCGACCGAGTACGTCTCTTCATCCCCGGCACCTTCGGGGAAGTAGACCCGGTTGTAGTCGCCGGGCGACGAAAGGGTCTCCGGAATCTCGTCGAGCCACTTCTCCCGGTCCGCCTCGTCGTCGTAGTAGCCGAACAGGTCGAGGCGAATCTGCAGCGGGAAGGACTTGGCGAAGTCGAGGTATCCGTTCTCGGTAGAGTCCTCGACGCTGTCTTCCAGGAAGTCGAAATTCAGCTTGAACGTGAGAGCGTGCCTTGCGCCGAGTCCGATGTCCGAGTCGCTCTTGCTGATCCTCGGCTCCTGAATCAGATCGTCCCGCTCCTCGAAGACGCCCGTCAGCCCCGGGACTCGCGTCCAGCTTCTCACGTCGCTGGACACGCTACCTGCTGGCAGCTCCTCATTCCCGACATTGACGATCGGTATCGTGTATTCGTTGGTCCAACCGCGGGAGCCATAGCCAACGATGCATCCCTCCGGGATACTTGGCTCCTTCTTGGGATCCGGGTCATGGAAGAGGGGCTGAACGAGCTTCTGGTCTGCGACATCGCCGGAGAGCCTGACCACGATCGATCTCGTGGTCTCCGCCGCGAACCCCGAGCAGACGCTCTCCCGCGGCAGCAGGTTGTCGCACGTCTCGCCATCTTCTTCCTGCCCGACGATGCTCGCCTCCGCCACGAAGTGGTATCGACCCGGGTCGACTCCTGTCGTGTCCCAGGCCAACACCGTCGACTGACCCTCCGCTCCGGCCGGCAGTCGGTACACGTGCTGATCGACGAGTCCGCCCCACGTAAGGCCCGTGACTTCATTCTCGAAGTAGAGATAGTTGACGAGGACATCGTCGATCGGCTGACTGCCGAGATTCGCGACCGACGCGAGGACCTGTGCCGTTCCGCCTTCCTCTACGACGGCCGGATCGAGGCGGAAGTCAATGCTTGTGATCGCGACATCGAGTTCGGCGCCTCCGGCCAATCCTGCGCACAACACAAGAAGGAGCGCTGCCGCTCCGGCAACGCTCCGCCCACTTGATCCTCTGGATCGCCGCACCGCGTCCGCTCCCGACCCGAGCATCGTACCTCCTTGCTGCTCCTCTCTCGTTTGCACCTCTAGACAAGCTTTGCGCCACTCACCGTCCGCAAGGTCCCTACATTCCGAATCGGAAGGTCACTGCCCATTCGGGTCCTTCGCCGTCGTTCGTCAGGATGATCCCAATCGCCTCGGCGGAAACGCTCCTCTCCGCCTCCGAGATCTGGTAGTGGACGCCTCTCTCGAGTCTGCCCATGTCGAAGATCTGAACGCCGTATTCGTCGGTCGTCAGGACCACGCCCACCTGTTCCGCAAGATACTGCCTCGGGTCTTCAGCAATGGCTCGCTCGAGTCGAACAGCATCCAGCGACATGATTCCCACCGCTGACCTGAGGTCCGCCAAGTGGCTGTCTGAGGTCTTCACGACGAGTTCGACGTACCGACTGATTCCCGTGTCCTGAAGCGGCAGAGAGAATCCCGTGTCTCCCTCTGTGACAGCATCACTCACCTCGCCGCTCTCCACGATATCTTCGAGCAGGAGGAGAACCTGGTCGGATTGGAACCCAATGCAGAACACGCGCTCTTGCAGACCCGACGCGACGGAAGATTCCTTGAATGCTCCCTCGATCTCTCTCGCCGCCGTGATGTCAATCGCCGTGATGCAAAAATCCTGCGCATCAAGCGCAACGTCCCGTGCAGCGAGGAACGCCCTCGGATCTTCGAGGAACGCGGCCCCGTCGGCTTCATCATTCTCGCCATCGACCAAGTCGAACATGGCCCCCAGCAGGTTCACCGAGGCCTCCGCTCCCAGCTCGCTCGCGATGGTGAGAAGTCTCTCTCCTTCGGCTGCCGGCGCGACGAGGCCCACTCCCGCCATCGCCATGGCGACAACCATGAATCCTGCGACGATGCGCACTTTTGCTGTCGTCTTCATTCCGATCTCCTCCTCATTCTGGCTTCGAGAAGGAGCCTCGCGCAACCGCTTGATCGCACCTGCGCTCTCCTTCCATCGGTATCTACAGATCCCGCCGGCAACTCGTTTCGCATGCCTCGCTGGGCCTCACCCGGCAAGACTCCTCCACACTAGCATGATTCCCTGAAGATGTGAAGCAGGACGACCGCCGAGCCATCCGTAGCATCCGCGACTGGCCGCTGCCGCAGAAGCTGCCGGCGCGTACCTAGTTCCGCTGGAACTTCACATCGTCGATCCACGCCCGATCCTGGCCTCGTGATTCGCTTCCATCCTTGCGATACACCCAGCACAGATGGTGGGTTCCGGGAGCAAGGTCGTAGCTCACCCGCTCCCAGCCGACTTCTCCCGACGCCGGAGATCCCATCATCACACCATCAACGTAATGCTCCAGTTCATCG
>Ga0272441_10015635_pt1 | contig 10601 bp, 9 predicted proteins | sample SSMProp6N_FD_193582 | JGI IMG/M metagenome (GOLD analysis project Ga0272441, IMG submission 193582) | Marine sediment archaeal communities from Little Sippewissett salt marsh, Falmouth, MA, United States - SSM-Prop-6N | ecosystem: Environmental > Aquatic > Marine > Wetlands > Sediment ...
CGAGCAAGGCGCCCGCGAACACATCGAGGCCGGCGGCTGGCAGTTCGACGCACTGTTTACCAAGACGGAGTTGGGTATTTCGGTCTAGGCGCTGTCTGAGAAAAGAGCTGCTCCCGACAGTGGCTCACTCGGAACACTGGCGGATCCCGGCGCGCCGGGACCAGTGGTACCCGAGAGACCCAGATCGGAATTGTCAGGCACAGCCCAGGGCTTCGCGTATGGCCGACAAGGATGCCGACAAACCTGCCAAGCCGAAACTGCGGCGTGTCTGGTCGCGCAAGCCGACGCAGAAACCTCATTCCACCAAGAAAGGGGCGAAGGGCTACAAACGGTCCGACGCCAAGCGCGCCCGGCGCGACGAGACGGAGCCCGACCAAAGCGCCTGACGTCGACATCAATGCGGCGCGCAGAGCTTATTCTTCTTCTTGTCGCTCTTCGTCGTGTCGGTCTTCTTCGGGGGGTTCATCGAACTGCAATTCGAGGTCTTCGAGGGCTCGCAAGGCCGCCAGCTGCTCGGCATCTTTCTTGTTGCGCCCCCAGGCGCTGGGGAACCGCCGACTGCGGATGCTGACCGCCACTTCGAAGCACTTGCTGTGGTCCGGCCCCTGCTCGTCAAGGATCTCATACGCAGGGGTTGCATTCATGTGCCTCTGGGCGTACTGCTGGAGTTGGCTCTTGTAGTTGTTGTGGTGGTGTGAGTTGGCGGCCTTATCCATGTGGGGACCCATCGTCTCGAGGATGAACCGCCGGGCCGGCTCGATGCCTCCGTCGAGGTAGATTGCGGCGATACACGACTCGACGACCGCGGCTGCCAGCGAGCCGGGAAGCTGCTCGCGCCCGGCCATTCCCTTTCCGACACGAAGCAGGCTCGTCAAGTCGAGGCGGCGTGCCACTCTGGCGCACGTCCGGCGCGACACAACGACGGATTTGACCTTGGTCAGCTCGCCTTCCAGATACTTCGGGTAGGTCTTGTACAACTCTTCGCAGACGACCAGATCGAGGATGGCGTCGCCCAGGAATTCCAGGCGCTCGTTGCTGGCAAGACGGCCGTCCGAAGCCGAGGCGTGAGTCAGTGCGGACGACAGCAGTTGCTGGTCACGAAATTGGTAACCGAGGGTTTTTTCGGCCCGTTCCACAACATCCGGAGCCATTACATATCAACCCACTTGTTGGGGCCGATGGCGAAGACCGCGCTTGCCGGCAAGCCAAGGGCGGCATTCGCCATGGGCCAGTGTCAAGCAATACTATACTATCGGACAGCTACGACGTCAAACTTAACGGTGCAGGGCGTTCGCCCGTCCGCTTGCTCAGTTGGCCGTCCCCGCGAGGACAGACACGCTCAGGGCAGGAATGCGAAGCGATTGGCCTGTCAGAAGGTTGCCGATGGCGATCGATTCGGGGCCGATGCGGTTCGGGCAGGAAAAGTCATTGACGGCGTGTGGATCGTCGCCGGACAGGAGCTGCGCCTCGACGTCCGGGTCGAAATGCACCCCATGAATCGTCAGGTCCACGGGCTGGGTGAGCGAGCGATTGACCACAGCCAGCGAAACCTTGCCTTCAGCCGGATCGGCCGTGGCGCATACGTCGACGATGGGTACATCGTGCCGACTCGGGCGGTTGCCCGCCCAGTGAACCTCCATCTCGGCGGTGGGGCTTTGACACCAGACGTCCAAGCCGTAGCCCAGCATGGCTTTGCGATACATCGACAGGGGCCAGTAGATGGTCTGCCGAAACATCCCGTCCGGGCGCGCCATGATCGCCCCCAGCACGTTGACCAGTTGCGCCAGATTGGCCATGGTCACGACGTCGCAGTGGCGGATGAACGCGTTAAGGAACTGCGCTACGACCACCGCGTCGGCCAGATCGTACCGTTCCTCGAGGGGTGGACGGTGATGGCGATACCACACGTTCCATTCGTCGAATGCGATCTCGACGCGCTTTGTGCTGAGTTGCTCGGCTGCGACCATCTCAATGGCGGCCCGCATCTGACGGATGTGGTGGTCGATCACGAGACCGTACGCAAGGTGCGACTGAGGGTCCTGACAACCCACGTACAAGTGCAGCGCAAGGTAATCGATGGTGTCCCAGAGCTTGCGCAGTACAGTGAGGTTCCAGTCGGGCTTTTCGTTGCAGCCGATGGCGATCAGCTTGATGTCGGGGTCGACGCGCCGCATGCTGCGGGCGGCGTCGCGGGCGGCGTGGGCGTAGGCGTGGGCGTCCTTGGCACCGATCTGCCAGTCGCCGTAGAGTTCGTTGCCCAACCCCCAGTACCTGACGTTGTGTGGCTCTGCCGAGCCGTTTTCTTGCCGTAGCTGCGTCAGGGAGGTGTCGCAGGTCGCATTGCAGTATTCGACCCAGTCAGCCGCCTCGGTTGCGTCGCCATCGCCCAGATTCGCGCACAGGCAGGGTTCGGTGTGCAACTGGCGACACCAGCGGATGAACTCATCCGTGCCGAATTGGTTGGTCTCGACGGTGCGCCACGCCCGGTCCCAGCGTCGCGGGCGCCGGTCTGGGGGACCTACGCCGTCGCGCCAGTGGTAGCCGCTGGCGAAGTTGCCGCCGGGGTAGCGGACAATCGTCGGGTCGAGTTGGGCGGCGGCCGCCAGTACATCGGTGCGGAACCCCTGGTCGTCGGCGAGATCCGATCCCTCTTCGTACACGCCTCCGTATATGCACCGCCCCAGATGTTCGATGAAGTGTCCGTAGATCAAGGGATTCACCGGGCCGGTCACCCGGCGCGTGTCGATCGACACCTCTGCACGTGACATGTTCACCCTCCACTGTTCTGCCGAGAAGGGTATTGGGTAATATCGCCACCCTGGGCAGTTCCACTCTGGGCAATTTCGCCAATCTTACCGGCTATGCGGACGCGATGCAGCAATACGTCCGAGAGGAATTCGCCTCTGACGCTGCTATGGAGCGGCTTCGCGCCAAGTAGGTAGCTTCGTCCGATATGTTGGCACACCCTTTGCTTAAGTCCAATGCAGACGGGAAAGGGGCTTCGGAGAATCAAGGGTTCGATCGAGGGCTTGGGTGCGGAGAAGGTTGCGGAAAGGGACGTAAACGGCTCAGGGGCGAGTCGTGAGGCGACGGACTGACAGGCCAGCCGGTCCGTCGCCCTTTTTATGCGCGTCGGCAAAGTCACGGACCTTGGCCGACATTCTGCACCAGAGCGGGACGTTGGTAGCTGCCCACCGGCTGGAGGTCGCGACTGGCCTGGCTGACGCACCGCATCAGATTCTGCGGCCCGAGCCCCAGCGCCAGCACGAGAAGACCGCAGAGGGCCAGACCCACTTTGAGGCTGAACGCCGGCTCGGAGGATGCTTCGCCCACCGGGCGGGCCAAGTAGCACGCCCCGACGATGCGGAGGTAATACGCGGCTGCGATGGCTGAGTTGATTACGGCGATCACGGCCAGCGCGATCATCGCGGGCCGGTCGGTGGCCAGGGCCGACCCGAACACGTACACCTTGGCCAGGAAGCCACCCGTCGGCGGCATGCCCATCAGGCCGAACACGCAGACGGCCAGAATCAGCGCCGCCACGCCGTCGCGCCGCGCCAGGCCGGCGATGTCGTCGAGGTCCTCCGCCTCCTCACCCCGGACTTTCAGGTAGGCCAGCACGGCGAATGCCCCCAGATTCATCACGGCGTAGACCGAGATGTAGAACAGCATCGCGGTTATGCCGTCGCGCATCGGCTCGCCGCTTCGTGGTCCCACTAGAAGCCCGATGAGCATGTAGCCGCTGTGCGCGATACTCGAGTAGGCCAGCATCCGTTTGACGTTGCGCTGAAGCAGCGCCAGCACGTTGCCGACGGTCATGGTTGCCGCCGCCGCCACCCACAGCAGCCAGAAGGGCGTGCCCTCCAACGGCCAGCCGCTCAGCGCCAACAGTTTGATCAGCGCGACCATGCCCGCCATCTTGGGCAGAAAGCCAAGCATTCCTGTCACGGGCGCGGCGGCTCCCTGATATACGTCGGCTGCGTAGAAGTGCAGGGGTACGGCCGCGATCTTGAATGCCATCCCCGCGACTGAAAGCGTCAGCCCCACGATCACCAGGGGGTCGGAGAGTCCGCGCTGGGCAACGGCCGCCGATACGTGCGTCAGGCTCGTGCTGCCGGAAATGCCGTAGAGAAAGCTGAACCCATACACGGTCATGGCGGCGGCCATGGCGCCGAGGAAGAAGTACTTCACACCCGCTTCCTCGGCTCGCAGATGGTTACGTCCCATGACCACCAGGACGTATGTGGGTACGCTTACCAGTTCGAGGGCCAGAAACAACAGGAGCAGATCGTCGGCCGCACCGACCAGCAGGACGCCCAGCGTCGAGAACATCAGCATGGCGAAGAACTCGCCGCGCTGCCTCGAAGTAGGCAGGTGCCAGGCCACCAGTAGCAACAGGGCCGACACCGCCAGGCCCACCAGGCGCGTGATCCACGCCAACCACCCGATGCGAACGCCGCCCAGCCATTGCCCGTCGGGCGCGGTGCGGATCGCGAGCGCAAACGCCCCCAGCAAGATCAGCAGCGCCAGGCCCGCAGCCGCGTCGCGCCACGATCGACCGGTGGCCACACCCATCAGCAGGACGATCATCGCCCCAGCCGCCACCAGCAGTTCCGGTGCCAGCAGGTCAAGGTATGCCATGCGTTGACCTCCCGGCAGCAGTTCGGCTCGTGTCGGGTAACGGAGTTGCCCAGTGCGCTACGGACAGAGCGGCGTGCGCTGGGTTCGCGATCGGGCGCAGGGGTCGTTGCAGACTAGGCGTATCGGCCTCGGCGATGTTGCGCGGCAGCTGCGGCGTGGGTGCGGCGTAGATACGCGTCAGTATTTGTCGTTCGATGGCCGGCTCCATCGAGTCGAGCAGCGGCTTGGGCAGCACACCCAGAAGCAGGCACAACACCGCGATCGGGGCGAGCACGCCGACTTCGCGGCGGGTCAGATCGACGGAGAGGCCCGCCGACAGGTCGGGCGTATGCTCGGGTTCGACGATCGGGCCGAACAACACGCACCGGCACATCCACAGCATGTACACCGCGCTGAGCACGATGCCCGTAGCCGCGGCGACGGCGTACGGCACGCCCAGCGGGCCTTGCACTGTTTGGCCGGCGAACTGGATCGTCTTGGCCGACGTGAACGTGCCCAGCAACACCAGGAACTCGCTGACGAACCCGTTGAGCCCGGGCAGCCCGATGCTGGCCAGTACGAAAACAATCAGGAAGAAGCTCATCACGGGCATGCGCCGGGCCAGGCCGCCGATCTGGTCGATGTTACGAGTGTGGTAGCGTTCGTAGATCATGCCGACGACAAGGAACAACGCGCCGGTCGCCAGGCCGTGGTTGATCATGTACATCACCGAGCCGCTCAGCCCCGCCGTCTTCATGCTGAACATGCCCAGGATGCAGAACCCCAGGTGTGAGACCGAGGAATAGGCCACAAGCTTCTTGATGTCGCGCTGCACCCACGCGCACAGGGCGCCGTAGATGATCCCCGCCACGGCCAACACGGCCATGAACGGGGCGAAGCGGACAGCCGCATCGGGCAGCATGGGTAGGCTGAAGCGCAAGAACCCGTAAGTGCCCAGCTTGAGCAGCACGCCGGCAAGGATCACGCTGCCCGCCGTCGGCGCTTCGGTATGCGCCAGCGGCAGCCACGTGTGCACGGGGAACAACGGCACTTTGATCGCAAACCCGGCCAGCAGCGCGACGAACAGCCACCACTGCACGTTGGTGGGCAGCAGTCCCCGTGCCGAGAGACTGTATAGGGTTTGTAGGTCGAAGGTGAAGCGTGCGGGGGTCGTGTGCTGATAGGCCAGCCACGCCAGGTACAGAATGCCCGCAAACGTCAGCACGCTGCCGGCGATGGTGTAGATGAAAAACTTGTTGGCGGCCCGAGTCTTCTCGGGACCGCCCCATATTCCGATGATCAGGAACAGCGGCACGAGCGTGAACTCGAAGAAGATGTAGAACAGCAGCAGATCCATGGCGCAGAACACGCCCAGCATGCCACAGTGCAGGACCAGCATGAGGGCGTAGTATTCCTTCACACGCTCGCGGATGCCGGTGAAGCTGGCCCAGATCGCCAGCGGCGTCAGCAGCGCGGTCAAGCCCAGAAGCCAGGCGCTGATGCCGTCGATCCCCACGTGGTAGCGTATGTCGATGCTGGGCAGGGCGCTGCCCGGCCCGCCTATCCAGGCTACGTTTTTCTCGAGCACATATTCGCCGTCGAGCCCTACCTGCCAGAACAGCCCCAATGCCACCGCAACCAATACCAGATCCACGACGGCCACAGCCATTGCCGTGCGACGGATAGCCCGAACTGCGTCGGCTCGCAACAGGCACACCAGCCCTGCGCCTGCCAGCGGCAGGAAGATGACAATGGTCAGAATCCATTCACCCAGCAGCTCGATCATGAAGCCACCAGCCAACCGATCAAAATCGCAGCCACGCCGATCGCCATCGCCAGCGCGTAGCCTTGCACCGCGCCGCGCTGAAACTCTCGCAATAGAAATCCCGCCGCACGCGGAACCGCTGTGATGATCCACAGCAGTCCGTCGATCACGTAGTTGTCACACGCGAACATCCCGCGCCCCAGTCCGTGCAGCGGCTGCACGACGGCTTCGTCGTATGCCTCATCAACGTAGTACTTGTTGTGCAGGAGTTCGTACGCGGTTTTCGCTCTGTCGGCGATGCCTTGGGCCAGTTGCGGCCACGCGCGGTAGAGGATCCACGCGACGATGATGCCCGCCACGGCCAGTACGGCCGAGGCAATCATGATCCCGTGGGCGCTACTGTCGTGCCCGTGGGACGCATGGCCTGTCACGTCAACAACGGGCGAGAGGAACTTGTCGAAATGCCAGTACCCGGCGAAGACGGCGCCGACGGCCAGCACGATCAGCGGCACGGTCATCCACCCACTCGACTCGTGCACGGCCACGCCTTCGGGGGCGGCCTCGGGTCCCCAGAACGCCCGGAAGATCATGCGGAAGGTGTAAACCGCCGTCAGGAGCGCGGTGAACAACCCGATGACGCCGAACACGGGGTGAAGCTGCCACGCGGCATGAATGATTTGATCTTTGCTGAAGAAACCCGCCGTCAGCGGAAACCCCGCCAGCGCCAGACCGCCCGCCACAAAGGTGATCCAGGTAACGGGCATCCGGCGTCGCAGCCCGCTGAACTGCCGAATGTCGATCACGCCGGCCAGCGCGTGCATCACGCTGCCGGCTCCTAGAAACAACAGCGCCTTGAAGAACGCGTGCGTGTAAAGATGAAAGATAGCAGCGGCCGGTGCGACGGCCCCCAGCGCCAGGAACATGTACCCCAACTGGCTGATGGTCGAGTAGGCCAGGATGCGCTTCATGTCGTACTGCGCCAGGGCGATGGTTGCGGCGAACAACGCCGTCACCGCGCCCACCGAAGCGACGATCGGCAGGGCGATCTCCGACGCAACAAAGATGGCGCCGCAGCGGGCGACCATGTACACGCCCGCGGTAACCATCGTGGCGGCGTGAATAAGGGCCGAGACGGGACTGGGACCCTCCATCGCGTCGGGCAGCCAGACATACAGCGGAATCTGCGCGCTCTTGCCGATTGCCCCGCAGAACAGCAGCAGGGCGATGGCCGTTGCCGCCGCGCCGCCCAGCTCGCCGATATGCGCAAATACATATGTGTAATCGAGGCTGCCCAGCTTGAGGTAGATCAGCAGCACGCCGAGCCCGAAGCCGAAATCGCCGATGCGGTTGACCACGAACGCCTTCATGGCGGCCGATCGTGCGGCTGGACGCTCGTAGTAGAAGCCGATCAGCAGATAGCTGCACAGGCCCACCGCCTCCCAACCCAGGTAGAGCAGCAGGAAGTTGCCCGCCAGCACCAGCACGCACATCGAGAAGACGAACAAACCCATGTACGCGAAGAAGCGTTCGTAGCCTCGCTCGGGCCGGTCGCCGTGATGACGCATGTAGCTGCGCGAGTAGATCACCACCAGGCTCGAAACGCTGGTTACCGTCACGAGCATGATCGCGGTGAGCGGATCGATTCGAAAGCTGACGGTCAGCCACGAGCCGTCGCCGGCGGAGATCCAGTCATAAACGTGGTAGCTGTGTTCATACTGGGTAAGATCGAGTTGCCGCACGCCCACCAACAACCCAGCCGAGGCGACACAGGCCAGCACCACGCCGACGATGACCGGCCAGTGCGAGCGGCCACGCAGCCAGATCGGCCCGAGCGCACCCGCCGCCATCGCGCCGAGCAGCGGTAACACGGGGATCAGCCAGGCGTTATCCACAAAGAAACGCATTCTCGACCGTCTTTCCGATTAAAGTCAGCCTCGCATCGATCGCCAGGCCTCGGCGTCGAGCGTGGCCTGTCGTCGAAACAGCACCACAACCAACGCCAGCGCCAGCGCTGCCTCGACGGCCGCGATCACCAACAGAAACATGGCGAACGCCTGACCGTCGAGGTTCCCATGATGCCGACCGAAGGCCACCAGGTTCACCAGCACGCCCTGGAACATCACCTCTGTCGATAGAAACATGACGATCAGGTTTCGCCGACTGAGAAAGCCGATCAGACCGAGTCCGAACAGGATCGCGCCGACGACCATGTAACAGGACGCGTCGGTCATGGTTGCCGGGCCTCCCGGGTGTCTGCGTCGCGGCGCACGATGTAAATCGCGCCCACAATCGCCACCAGCAAAAGAACGCCCGCCACCTCCAGCGATATGGCATACGTGCTGAGAAGCACACTGGCGACGGCGACGGTATTGCCCTCCGGCGCCGGTGTGGTGACCGTCGCATCGGTCCAACGCGTCTGGGCGATCGCGCCGCAGATGGCAGCCGTCAGCAAAAAGCCCGCAGCCACCGCCGCCGTTGGCTCGCGCGACGTGGCGTCGTACTCAGCGGCACGCGACTGCTGGGCGAGCATGATCACGAATACATAGGTCACCACGATCGCCCCGGCATAGACGATGACCAGGGCGGCCGCCAGGAACTCGGCCTCGGCCAGCACGAGCAACCCGGCCACCGCCAGCACGCTAACCACCAGGTACAGGGCGGCGTATACCGGTCGAGTCGTCGTGATCACCCGTCCAGCCGAAAGGATGGCCAGCAGGGCGAACACGTAGAACAGACCACTTAGGCTCTCGCCCACCGGCAGGCGGCCCGTCAAATCGGTCAGCAGCAACGCCACACTGCCAATCGCCAGGACCGCCCCGGCGCGGGCGTAGCGCCGATGTGCGCGCGGGCAGAGCAACACGAGCCCTACCGCAGCGGCGAACAGCGTTGCGTAGATTCCGTAAGCCAGTTCTGCCGTCACTCTGTCGCGTCCCCGGCTGTTCGGGCCTGACCGCGCCCGGCCCTCCGCCGCGCTAGCCCGATTTCTCGCCGATCCTGTACCCGGTAATCGACGGGCCCTTGCGCGGCTTGATCTCCTTGGTTCGGTCGTACACTTCCAGCAGTTTCTCTTTATCGAGAATCAGCGATTCGCGCGTCCGGCCCACCAGATCGTGGTGCGTGGTCAATTCGATCGCGTCGACCGGACAGGCCTCTTCGCACATTCCGCAAAAGATGCACCGCAGCTCATCGATATCGAATCGCACGGGATACTTATCGCGATCCGGCCACGGCGCCACATCGCCGACGATATGGATGCAGCGGGCGGGACAGGCCGTCGCACACATGAAACACGCGACACACGCCACGCGCCCCTGCTCGTCGCGATTGAGCCTGTGCAGCCCGCGATGGATTTGCACCGGCACGTCTCGCTTCTGCTCGGGATACTGCACGACGAACTCGTCGCGATAGCGCTTGGTGAACAGATGCCGGAGCGTCCGCTTCATGCCCGCGAAGATCGCCGGTAGATAGACGCGCTCCGCCCTGCTCAGCTCCGGCTGATCGACGACGATTACGTCGGTCTCTTTCCAGTCGGCCATTACTGCACCTTGCCCACACGGAGGATCACCCGGTTCGGCTCGCCTCGTGCCGCGGTGACCTCCTTCGTCGCGCGAGCGCCCTCGGCGCCTTGCGCCGTGACGCGATGACGCCCTCGAAAAACACGAAGGGTCGCGGTTCCATCGGCCCGGGTGGCCGCCGCCTCGCGGGTCCACCACGCGCCCTTGATCAACTTGAGCAGCCGCTCGTAGGCGGGTTTGGGACTCTGGTCTTTGCGCAACAGGCCCGCCGGCGCTCCTTGCCACGCGTGGTCGTCGCTGAAATCCCACCAGGTGATTGCCTCGACCGACGGATGGCTGAACAGCACGCGGTAGAGCCTTTCCACATAGTCGGCCTGCGCCTGCTCGCCCTCCGGCGTGGTGTTCCACCCCGACCGCGCGGCAAACCAGTCGTCGTCGGTCTTGGCCGCACCACTCAATACGGTCAACTCGGTAAAGTGGAGAGGCACGCCAAAGCCGGCAAACCGCTCACATACGTTCCATGCCCTGGTCAGCGACCAGGTTCCCTTGTGCATGTGGCTCTGAATGCCGATTGTGTCGTACAGCCGGCGGCCGCCTTTATCGACCAACTCGCGGATGACCTGCTCGTATCGGTCGCCGACCTCATAGTCATTGATCAGCAGGACCGCTTTGGGGTTGGCGCGCCGGGCGGTGGCGAATGC
>Ga0272441_10015636_pt1 | contig 10601 bp, 8 predicted proteins | sample SSMProp6N_FD_193582 | JGI IMG/M metagenome (GOLD analysis project Ga0272441, IMG submission 193582) | Marine sediment archaeal communities from Little Sippewissett salt marsh, Falmouth, MA, United States - SSM-Prop-6N | ecosystem: Environmental > Aquatic > Marine > Wetlands > Sediment ...
CCATCATTTCAAATGAAGGCAGGCCAGTGGCATATTCAGCACCACCACCTCCTCCAATAGGGTTAAAGCCCGCTGAGATAACAAACTTGCCCATTTTAAAAGCTGCATATACAGACGGGAATATAGGTGCAGACACTTCACCTATATATTCAACGGGTTTTGTGCCATTTAGAAACGGAAAATCATTTGTAACAGTTTTTGTCTGTCCTATAGTCTGGTTACTTACGGACAGGTGAAGACCATTACCCAGTTTTGTCAGACCGGCCGGATTAAAATATACGGCATCAACGCCGACAGTGGCATCCCGGCACAGCATTCTGGTAAAGCTGGCACTCTGGTTAGTATTAGTTACCAGCCCACCCGCCATTAGTCCTGAAGCAAGGCTGATGGCAACAAATGTTAAAAAGATTTTTTTCATAGTATAGGTTTTTGATAAGCATTAGCTGGGCTAAATATAGTTAATTAATATTTGATACAAGTTAATGTTTTTTAAAAGAAAGGCATTTCGAGTACCTAAAATTATCAAAATATGACACCTTCCATTAATTTTTCAAGGTCTTCAGCCATAGCAATGAACTCATCAGCCGACATGTCTTTAACATAAACCAGTCCATGTGTTGCCCTCAGCATTGGCTGGTCACTATCGTAGAAAAAAGCTTTTCCTGTAACCAGCTGGACCTGTTTAAGCTGTTCAACCCAAATTCTTCTTGTAAGATCGCTGAACTTGCCATCATACTCATAGCTCGGGAATGATGCGTGCACCTGACTCCCATAGCATTGTTCAAAGGAACTTTCGAGCACTGCCATAGAATTCAGTGATACGGGCACTATGGTATTAACTTCCGAGGGATGGTAGCGGTACCATACGTTCCTGTATCCCATAACCCGCAGATCTGAAATATCCTTCTCTTTTCCCCAGTCTTTTACAGCAGCGGCAATAGCCTGGAGTACTTTGTAATGTGTATCAGGTCCGCTCCCTTCAGGATCAAGTGCCAGGCTTATTATATCCGGATTGATATTACGGAGCTGATCCAGTACAGGCTAAACATCACGATCCTGTTCAGGTTGTTCTGTAAATATATCTCCCTTATAAAAACCCAGCCTCAGATGGTGTATATTCCTTATGGGCACACCAAAATGAGCCCATACCAGCTCCTCCTCAAATTCACGCACCATACCCTTAAGTTTCTGTATTTGTTCCGGGCTTTTACTACCTGTATACGAGCTACGCAATGCTCTTATCACGTTATTTATTACTTCTATCATCTGTATCTTGTCCTTCAGTCCCCATATTTCAACCAGTCCTCGTACTACCCTGTGGGATATGCCACGCCGCATACCGGCATAGTTCTTTTGTGCAGTAGCATTCAGGTAATGGTAAATATCTTTATATCTCTTAAGCATATAGCCACCGTCAAAAAAGTCATCGTAGTAAATCATTTGTATCTCACCTTCATTCAACAGTCTCAGTGTATCCAGAAGGATGCTCTCCATGAACTGGTCAGTAACGGCGGTAAAACCTGAAGTCAGAACGCAAAAATGTACATCATTGGTAGCTGAACGTACCTGGCGCATACATTTGGGCAATATTCCGAGCATTATATCGTCATGGTGAGGACCTGTATGGTATATTACCTTATTTTCTTCCCTTATCATTCCTCTTTCTATCTTTTTCCTGACTGAATCAACCACGCCCTGAACAGTATTATTTCCAAGCCCGGGAATCATAGAACAATATTTATCACCCTCAAGATCATCAAGGGTAATGTGTCGTGAGTATTTATCCAGTTTCTGGCAGAGGTTTATAACTGCTTTTTCTGTTTTATCATCTGTCCATACACCATTTTTAAAGAACAGGTCTTTCCTGTCCTCCAGTGCTGATGCTGCTCCCATGGTTAAGTAGAATACACTATTTTTGAGTCTCTGCAATACGGTTGCAGGGTACAGGGTATTCATCTCGTGTTCAAGGGCATCCTTTACTATACGCGCTTTGGCCTCACCTGCAGCGAAAATTATGGCCACCGCATCCGGGTTGTAGGTAATTGTTTCCAGTCCTATTGTTATAACAAGTCGTTTTCTCGACACTTCTATACCTCCCAGGTCTCCTGCAGCCACAGCCTGTGTTTCAAAGTTGGTAGCGGTGAGCCGGGTCGTTGAGAAGAGGTCTGATCCCCTGGTATTAAAGGCAATATGACCATCGGGCCCTATACCACCCAGGAAGAATCCTATACCACCTTTCCCTCGAACTAGCTGTTCATATACTGAGCACCAATTGTCGATCATGAATATTGCTTTTTGTTTCAATTCCTCCTCTTTTGTTTTTGCTTCCCTGAACCTAAGGCTGAGGTCAATGCTCATATCCGGGAATACCTCCCGATAATGCATATCATTGGGCAGTGGAATGGAGACTGAATTCATAGTGAGGCAGTTTGATCTCTCAAGACCAAACTGATCAATATAAAAATTTAGCACGTAATTATAGAAGCTGTTATGCTGCGCCGGATTAATCGGGTAAAATTCATCCATCTGAACAAACTGAAGTCCCCTGGTATCGGGTCTGGAAATGCTTTCCAATCCATGACGAGAAAGTATATTCTTAACCTCCTTTTTATCCCAGTTGTCAAGCAGGTAACGTGTATACTTTATAAAATATTCAGGAGTCTTTCCTGTTGGCAGGCTAATCACTCCTTCAGGATTCTCTGACACCCACTCCAAAAACCTGAGTGCAGTAAAAAGTCCTAGTCCTGGGAAATTATCCACAACGATGTAAGGCACAGGTGTTGATATGGCATAGTTACCTGCCTGTTCGAAATAGGTGCTCTCAACTCTTGATTTGAAATGTCTGGTCATGATGATGGGTAATAATTGAAATTAGATAAAAGCAAAGATAAAAGATATAAAAGAATACCAAATAGAAGGTTGATAGGGTTGATAGGGTTGATAAAGTTTATAAGGTTTATAAAGTCTCGACGCTCTAGCAGAGCGTCCAATATTTATTTATCCTAATTAATTATCACCTTAAAAGACAGTATTGTACTTTGAACTATATTTGTTAAACACATTTTGTTTTAAAGCCAGATGAAGTCCACACCTACGCGGTTTGGTCCATCTTCGAGGTTTTCAACAATTACAGAATAGTTACCGGGCTGTAATTCGACTCTCTTCAGGCTGTGATTTCTTGACAGCATCCTGTAAGCTGATTTGAGATCTACTTCTACCGCTGTTTGTTCCACCAGTCCTCTGATATATATCTTCACTTTACCGCTCATCGGTGTATGGGCCATGGTAAGGCGTATGCTCTTTTCTACAGCTTCGGTAATTGAAAATCTTAATTCAAAACTATCTCCCTGTGAACCGAAATTGTTAAAGAAAGCCCTTCCCCCACTCCACAAATAGTCATAGAATAACCTGTCGGCAGGATACAGGCTCACAATATCTTCTGCTTCAATAAATTCATAACCATCTGAACCTAGGTACTTTTCCGGTGCATTCCATGGGGTCATTGATTGCTTGTCCAGGTCGGCATCTGAAATCCTCATATTATCATCTATTGTTTCAGGTGGCGCATAATAGTAGCATATCCTGCCATAATCGAAGTCATGTACTATACCATGATGATAAAGTTCCATAAAAAAGGCTAGTCCGGAGTTAAAGACTATGTCATCAATTACCTGGTAGCGGTAGTTAGTCACAAAGCCTCTGTTTGCAGGGCCATCGTTCCGTGGCTGCCCGCAATACATATGATCAAAAAGTGCACTTGACGACCATGAATAGTTAAAATAATCTTCAGAACCTGTACCAAAAACAGAAGGACTGATATCGTCATCAACGAAAATCTTTTCATCACCCTCACCCCACCAGTTGCCCCATGAAGAAGGAACGTTGCTGGGATTTTTTATAAATGCTGCCACCCCCACAAATCTTCCCTTTCCTTTTGTCACCAGATATGGTATATCCTGTACATCTATATTTGAGGCTGTCAGGTTACGGTCAATCCTCCACTTGGCCCTGAAGTGCATTGAGATGCTCTCTATCCATTCATAATCTGCCAGGTAGTAAGAATACTCAAGATGCATATCTTCATCTGCCCGGTTATCTATCGTAATAAGTGCTCTCTTTTCAAAGGGCATAGGAAACCGGCACATCATTAATCCATTCTCATCAACAGTAAATGGCAAACTTGAATAAGGATTGATTCCTGGCGCTGCACCAAAGAAATCACCTATTGGACTATTCACCTGGGGTACTGAAGAATCATCAAAAAATATACTGAGTATGATTTTTCTTAACCCGGTATTTATATCGCCCGACTTTATTCTGTAGGCAAGTTGACTTATCTGTTTGGTTCCTGATATAGTATCAACAATAACCGTTTTACCCGCAGGTACCACTATTTCTCCCGATACTTCAGAACCATTGTTCCTGATTGCGCTTCCCGGGTCACTGAAAACACCTGCAACTTTTTCAATTATGTCAGAAGCATTACCTATGTCAGCTTTACGAAATGTGCGTATAACCGTATTAGATTCATAAAGCCGCACCTGGATCTGGTAAAAATGCAGTTGACTGATATCACCCCTCCAAACAATGCGGCACCCTTTGGAGAAAGGAACAGGAAAATAGCAGGCATCATTCTGTCTGAAAACAGATTCCAGAAAGATACTGTCATTATCATTGTCAAGTGCCCATGCAGTATTCCACAGAAATTCCTCAGCATCACCTGAATAAAGAGGTTCATTTTCATTATCAAGGTATACATCAATATCACCGTTAATCATGGCAGTCCAGGTACGTACTATTGCACCGGGACCCCTGATATCACAGACAAGATATTCTCCGGTTCCCGTTGAATCAGACTCAGAAATGGTTTCAAGAAATCCCGGTACAGGTTCACCTCCAAAACCGTCTGAATTTTCGAACCAACCAGGCCGACCAGGAACGGTACTTCTCCTGTCGTATGAAGAGAATTGGACTGTTTTATATTGATTATCTGGCATATAATTTAACCTATCAAGAGAAATAAGTTCGTTGAGGAGTGTTTCGGTACTGATAATCTTAGAAGTGCTCGTTTCATTACTACATGAAATAATAATTAATATTCCTACAAAAAATATAACTGACAGGCGTTTCATAATGAACATATTAAAGTTTAATTTTTAACTAAGTTAATAATCATACAGAAATAAGAGTTATAATGAAAAAATTTCTTATTTTTTAATATCAAATGGATGATGATGAAGAACAAGATACCAGAGACAGTACTTCTTTTCATTATTTCGGTACTATTAACTGACTGTGCAACAATGAACAGCACCATGGATAAGTACCGGGAGAGGAGGCAGAAAAAGATAGAGGAAGGTTACGAGGCAATGAAGGAACTGGCGTTCTCCGGTTTATACCAGTTCGAAGCAACAAGAGCATATGGAGCAGGGTATGCTTCAGTTGATCTTGTAGGAGGTAATTATTATCTTATGGTTAATTATTATGAGGTTTATGCATACCTGCCATTTTATGGAGTTCAATACATGGCTGATACGCAAAGAGGATCAGGTATCATTATTGATGGTAAGCTGGAGGATATTATGATAGAAGTAAGTGACAGTCGACACAGGGTTATTGTAAGGTTCTCCGTAAACAGTGGATCTGATAATCTCCTTATTAACCTTGATATTGGTCCGAGTGGTGAAGCAAATCTTACTGTCTCATCTTGGAAAAGAAGTTCAATTACATATATGGGGAAAGTGACTCCTATTGAACCTGAAGAAGAGGAAGAAAAAAAATTACACCTATGATTGTAGTAAATTAAACCTGCCGGTAACTAATGAATAAAACGCTTCATGCAAAAGGAGAAGAGCGAATTTATTGACCGGATAAGCAAAAACAAAGATATCATTCAGAAAATCTGTAATGTTTATTGCAACAGGGAATGTGACCAGGAGGATCTCAGCCAGGAGATTGTTTACCAATTATGGAAGTCATACGGAAACTTCAGGTATGAATCCGTCTTTTCAACATGGATGTATAAGGTAGCTCTCAATACTGCATTCCAGTATATAAGGTATAAAAAAAGGAGGCCGCAAGTTGAAGACATGAACCATAATCAATTAGATATTCAGGATGAGCCGGGAATCCAGTCCACAGACCTCACAAAAATACTTTACAACCTTATCAACCAGCTCAGGCCTTTTGACAAAGCTCTACTTATGTTATGGCTTGAAAAGAAAAGTTATGCAGAAATATCCGGGATCGTCGGCATAAGTGAAAAAAATGTAAGTGTTAAGATCGTCCGTATCAAGGAAAAGTTGAAAAAGCTTGCAGCAATTGTTGAATTTGAAATTTAAAATCAAACAGCCATGAACATATCAGATATATTCTCAGTATGGGAAAGCAGCAATAAGGAATCGTCGGACAACCTTAATCTTTCGCCTGAGCGCATAAGGGAAATTATTAAACCACGAATCAACAAGTCGATGCTCCCTGTAAAAAAACTTATAGTTACATACCTTATAGCTCAATTTGCATCAATTATATTGCTGTCGTACAACCTCTCGCTCTTCATAGCCAATAAACCATTATTATTGATTACTGCAGGAATGCTTGTATGTGTATCATTATTTTTCTTTTATGGTCTTTATACTCTGTACAGGATAAATAAGATAAATTATGTGTTTAAAGATCTGCTTGATTCTGTAAGGAACAAGCTAAAGCTTCTCAGGTTTGACTTCGAAATCTGGCTCTGGATCAGCTCGGCATCACTTATTATACTCATATTTGCACTCAATATGATGACAGACAGCGTGGAAGGTACGTACAGGATATATAATATTCGCCGTGTAGTAACAATAATTGCCATAACCTTCTTTTTCATTTACGGCATAAACAAATTAAGCCTCAGCAGAGTAATAAATGAATATAAGGATTACTACGCCGACCTGCAGAACAATGCACTTGACAGGGTTACGGCCAGAGATAAATGGGTCAGGAAGTACAGGGTATGGATAATTATTGGTTTTGTAATCCTGGCAATATTACTCCTGCTGGTAGCTATAAAAGGCGTTATCGCATATCAACAATATAGTGTTTAGGTAAGGATAAAGGTTAAAATGACCCTGCTCTGAAGAATCCCTAACAATTTTGTAAGTTAATGTTAATGAAAAATAACACAATTTTTTGCAACATTATTCTTGTTTTAGGGTCTTTTGAATGAGAAGGGTCTTTATAATGAGAATATATATTAGCGATAATTTTTATCCCTAACACCAAAAAGAATACTGCCATGAAAAGAATATTAAGCCTAGCACTTTCAGCTTTTACTATTATATCATTAACATTCGCCGGCGAGGTAAAAGCGCCAGTTGCACAGGGCAATACCAACAGTGAACTCGGCATTTACACAATTGATAAGGCTTCACAATTTGAAATGATAAAAGGTGAGCCTCTGAGGGCATACCATATATGGTATGAAAATTCACCTGACTCACTCACTGTGGCTGTTGAAGACTGTAAAAATGGGAAAACAAGGTTTCTGGTAATATCAGAAGATCTTGTAATTGAATATATCTGCAATAATAATATTTTCGGGGCCAGGCTCATAGACAAACGCTTCGAAGCAGAAGGATACTCAACTTCGGCGCAGAATCTTGACAGGCAGGAGTATTATCATCAGAAGGTTATTACACAAAAACCATTGACTGAAACTGAATATTTGAGCTTAATATCGGTCTACTTTCCAAAGCTTATAAATGATTTCAACGCGATATATGCGAAAAAAAACTGAAATTTTCTTTCCACTAATCAGGTTTTAGGTTTTCAAAGCAGGTTTGTCATCCCCGGCAAACCTGTTTTTATTTTATAGAACACATAAAATATATCTGCCGATTAAGGTTTTTTCATTTAAATTTACTTCATGATATAAATCTATTAATTAAATATCATTAAATATTATAAACCTTAATAATGTTATGAAAAAGACAATTAAAATGTTAGCCCTGTTACTGCTTGCAAGTATTTATTGTTTAAGCATTCAGGCACAGACAAAGCAGCCTGTTCTTACAGGCGTAGAACGTGTAAATATGTTTGCTAAACACACGGCCATGAAGGAACAATCATCCTTTAAGGATCTTCACTGGCAATATATAGGTCCCACTAACATTAGCGGACGTTGCACTGATGTTGAGGCTGTTATGCCCAGAGGCGAGTCATACACCATCTGGATCGGATCAGCAACAGGAGGCGTTTGGAAATCGGAAAATGAAGGCAGCACCTTTGAATCAATGTTTGATGATATGCCCACTGCATCAATTGGGGATATAGCAATTGACCCCAATAATCCCGATGTTGTATGGGTGGGTACCGGTGAAGCTAACATTTTCAGAAGTTCGAATGCTGGCTGTGGTGTTTTTAAAACCACCGACGGAGGCAAGACCTGGAGGAATATGGGTCTGGAGAACACAATGACCATAGGCCGGATAAGGATTAATCCAAAAAATTCGAACATGGTCTATGTAGCAGCCACAGGTCATGAATGGACCCCAAATGAAGAAAGGGGATTATTCAAGACCACTGATGGAGGTAAAACCTGGGAGAAGATCCTTTATCTTGATGAAATGACCGGTGTATTTGATCTTCTTCTCGATCCCCGCCAGCCAAACACTGTCTACTGCACTACCTGGGAAAGGATGAGATTGAAGTGGAATGATCCCAGAACATACGAGACAACGAAAAACTGTGCAATATGGAAATCGACCAATGGAGGCAGGACCTGGGAAAAGATTATTAATGGACTACCCGAGCCCAACAGGCTTGGTCGTATAGGAATAGACATTTCGGTTACTGATCCTGATATCTTATATGCTCTTGTTGATAATTATGAGGTTGCCTATCCTGCCACTCCCGGTGATATGGATTCATACGGACGCCAGAGGCAGGATATCATAAAGGGGGCAACCGTTTACAGGACTGATAATGGAGGCAAAAACTGGAGTCAGGTGAGCGGTTTAACGCCAGAAATGAAAACATACATGGAAAGACATTCGGGAACATATGGATGGGTATTCGGCCAGATAAGGGTAGATCCAACAGATGAGAATACAGTTTATATTCTGGGCGTGCCGCTTAGCAAGAGCACCGACGGAGGTAAAACTTTCCAACGCCTGCGCGGGCCTCATGCCGATCATCACGGAATGTGGATAGATCCAGATAACGGCAATTATGTGCTCAACGTCCAGGATGGTGGGTTAACCATCTCATATGATGGAGGAGAAACATGGAAGTACCCCATCGAGGTACTCCCGCTGGCTCAGTTTTACAATATTGAATATGATATGAGTACACCCTTCAGGGTTTTCGGGTCGATACAGGATCATCACAGTTTTTACACAGAAGTGGATCTCAGTCGTGGCCGTGATAATGTACAGCCCACAGAATGGCCCCATAGCCTGGGTGCAGAAGGCACAACACATGCTATTAACAAAGATGACAATAATACCCTCTATGCCAGCTCTTTCTACGGGAACCTGGCAAGAGCCAAACTGGATGCATACCCAGAGAGCCAGGAGGCAATACTGCCTACAACTTACAATGATGAACCAAGACTAAGGGGACAGTGGGTTGCACCTACTATGGTATCACGTCACAACCAGGATATTGTATACCATTGCATGCAATATGTGCTTATGTCAAGAGACCAGGGTGATACATGGGAGTATATAAGCCCGGATCTTAGTTATAACGATCCTGATAGGATGGGTGACATAAGTTACCAGACAATTTCTGCCTTTGATGAATCACCACTGAAGTTCGGACTGCTCTATGCAGGTACTGATGACGGCAGGGTATGGCGGACAAAAGACGGCGGAAAGAACTGGACAGAAATACGCAGCAACCCGGTTCCTGAAAGATGGGTTTCAAGACTTACAGCCTCAATGTATGATCTTGGCACCGTTTATATGACGCAGACGGGCAGGCGTGATGATGATTTCCAGGTATACATATGGAAATCCACTGACTTTGGTGATACATGGACTGATATTTCCGGTAATATACCCGTTGGTCCTGTCAATGTCATAAGGGAGGATCCCGTGAACAGGAACATACTATATGTAGGAACTGATGCAGGTGTTTACATGAGCAAGGACGGGGGAGGGAATTACGAGGTGCTTGGAGACCTGCCCTTTGCCTATGTACATGATCTGCAGATACATCCAAGAGATAATATGATCATTATTGCCACTCATGGAGCGGGAATGTTTGTCCTGGATGCCAATGATGTGAATGATAAGGACAAGGCGAGGCAGAGGAGATGGTATTGAAATATGCTAATTAATGCAAACCGAGTGCTGCGAGTTCGATGAATCTCTGCGGCACGGTTCTGGAGAACCGCGCCAGCAGGGTGAGTCAATTCTGACCAATTATCGCGAATATATCATGATGGAAGAAGTTTAAGAATTTGTTTTCCGCGGGCTATTATGCCTGCGGAACCATCTTCCATCACCCTCAGAATAGATGACTTGAGTTCAGTAGACAGCTCAGGATAAATAATACTGAGTTTATACAGTGCATCCATTGAGTATGCTTTTATGGCAATTGCTGACCTACCGCTG
>Ga0272441_10015637_pt1 | contig 10600 bp, 6 predicted proteins | sample SSMProp6N_FD_193582 | JGI IMG/M metagenome (GOLD analysis project Ga0272441, IMG submission 193582) | Marine sediment archaeal communities from Little Sippewissett salt marsh, Falmouth, MA, United States - SSM-Prop-6N | ecosystem: Environmental > Aquatic > Marine > Wetlands > Sediment ...
ATCCTTAAAGCAGACTGAAGAAAAGTGGCGAAAAAAGTGGGAAAAAGCCAAAATATTCGAGGCAAACCCAGACCCCACTAAACAAAAATATTTCATCACTTTCCCCTTCTCATACATGAACGGTCCCCTCCACGTGGGACACGGCTTCACAGCCACCCGCGTCGACGCCCTCGCCCGCTTCAAACGCATGCAAGGCTACAACGTCCTCTTTCCGTGGGCTTGGCACTGGACAGGTGAAACCATAGCAGGCGCAAGCGAACGCGTAAAAAACGGGGACGAAACACTAATCCACGCCTTCAGAGAAATGGACGGCGTCTCTGAAGAGAACCTCAAAAAGTTTGTTGACCCCATCTTCATGGCACAATATTACACGGACGACAGCAGAGAATCCGTGAAAAGAATCGGCTACAGTGTGGACTGGAGAAGAGAATTCACCACCACCAGCCTTTATCCAACTTTTAGTAAATTTGTTGAATGGCAAACCGAACGGCTCCGCGAGAAAGGCTACATCATAAAGGGAACCTACCCCGTGGTCTGGTGCCCCCATGACCAGAGCCCAACAGGCGACCATGACAGACAAACAGGAGAAGGCGTAGTCCCCGAAGAATACACCTTAATGAAATACCGTATGCTAGATGGCACATTTCTGCCATCCGGAACCTTCAGACCAGAAACAATCTACGGCATAACAAACATCTGGATAAACCCAGAAGTCGACTACGTCAAAGCAGACGTAAACGGCGAAAAATGGATAATCAGCCAAACAGCCGCAAACAAACTCAAAGAACAACAAAAAACAGTTAAAATCTTGGAAACCTTCAAGGGCAGAACAATTATCGGAAAACAGTTCACCAGCCCCCTCAGCGACAGAAAAATGCTGATTCTGCCCGCATCCTTCGTAAGCGCCGACAACGCAACAGGAGTCGTCTACAGCGTACCCGCCCACGCCCCCTTTGACTGGCTAGCCCTAAGAGACCTACAAAATAACCTGGACATGCTAAAGGAGTTCAGCATCGACCCAGAACAGGTCAAAAGCATCAAGCCCATCTCCCTCATCGCCGTGGAAGGATACGGCGAATACCCCGCCCTCGAACTCGTTGACCAACTGAAAATAAAGGACCAGAATGACCCCAAAGCAGAAGAAGCAACAAAAACCCTTTACAAGAAAGAGTTCCACGGCGGAACCCTAAAACAAATCTGCGGAAAATACGCAGGAAAACAGGTCAACAAAGTAAAAGACCTCCTCATCAAAGACTTCAAGGAACAGGGCATAGCCGACCAAATGTATGACCTGCCCGACCCCGTAGTCTGCAGATGCATGACACCCTGCGTAGTCAAGCTTCTCGAGGAACAATGGTTCATCAAATACTCGGATGAAAAGTGGAAGCAGGAAACCAAGGACACACTGGCTCAGGCTTCCATTTACCCTGACTCAGCCCGTCAATGGTTCCTTAACATAATCGATTGGCTAAAAGAGTGGCCATGCGCAAGAAAAAGCGGCTTAGGAACACCCCTTCCATGGAGTCCCGGCTGGATAGTTGAAACCCTGACCGACTCAACCGTTTACATGGCATTCTACACCATAAACAACCACCTCAAAAAACATGCCATAACCGCGGAACAGTTGCCTCCCAAGTTTTTTGATTATATTTTCTATGGAAAAGGAGATTCCAAAAAGCTCTCAGACCAAACCAAGATAGACCCAAAAATCTTGGAAGAGATGCGAAGCGAATTCCAGTACTGGTATCCACTGGACATGAGAATCTCAGCCAAAGAATTGCTCCCCAACCACCTGACCTTCTTCCTTTTCCAGCATACAGCCCTGTTTCCCGACAATCTGCCCAGAGCCGTCGGCGTAAACGGCATGCTAAGTATCGAAGGAAAGAAGATGTCAAAATCGAAGGGCAACTTCATCACCCTCAAGGATGCCCTCAACCATTTCGGAGCAGACGCCACCCGCTGCGCCCTACTCTTGGGCGGAGAAGGAATGAATGACCCCGACTGGAGAAAAGAAACCGTCGGCGACGTCAAAGGCAAGCTCAGAGGCTTCCAGAACCTAGCATACAACATAATCGACAACACAAAACAACAAAAAACTGGACATCTGGAAACATGGCTCACAAGCATGCTGCAGCACAGAATCAGGATTGTCACAGAAAACTTGGACGCCCTGAAGACCAGAACCGCCCTAGAAAATGCCCTCTTCGAAGTCTGGAACGACTTCCGATGGTACATACGCAGAACAGAAGCCTTTGACTCAAAAATCCTAAAAGATGCCCTAGAAACGTGGACTCGGCTGCTGGCTCCCTTCTTGCCCTACATGTGCGAAGAAATCTGGAGCAAACTGGGTCACACAGACTTTGTTTCAGTGGCTGATTGGCCAGCCTACGACCCAAAACAAGTCAATGTTGAGGCAGAAGAAACAGAAAACCTGGTCAAAAACGTCCTCGAAGACACCTCAAACATTCTCAGAGCAACAAAGATGGTACCCAAAGAAATCTACTACTACTCCGCCGCCTCATGGAAATGGAAAGCCTACCTAACAGCCCTCAAAAAATCGGCAACCGGCACCCTTGCAGTAGGCACTCTGATGAAGGAACTGATGGCTGACCCTGAACTGAAACCTGTAGCAGGAAAAGTTGCCAAATTCGCCCAAGGAATCACACAAGAAATCAACCGCATGCCCGAAGACATGAAACAGAAACAACTACAAATTGGCGCCCTAAACGAAGCCAACTTACTAGAACAAGCCGAAGCATTCTTTGGAAGAGAATTCAACGCAAAAATCCACACCTACACGGAGGACGACATGCAGATTCATGACCCCCAAAGAAAGGCTGGATCTGCCAAACCCTATCGTCCAGCAATTTACGTCGTGTAACCCTGCAGCTTTACCATACATTTTTAATGAAAGATTATATCTAGGCATTTCTTAGACTATGAAGGTTCAAAGGGTCCGTGGCCTAGTCAGGATAAGGCGTTGGACTTCTAATCTACGGAAGAAGAAATCCAACGATCCGGGGTTCGAATCCCCGCGGATCCGCCACCTTCCTTTTACCCATCTTTTTGTTGGTGAATGTGTTTCGTTTTGTGGTTTTAGATGCGTGAATTAAGTTGCTGAGTTGAAATAGAAAATTTAACTTTTGGTATAACTAAATATATGCATCTGCGAAAATACTCGCCTCATATTTATATCAGCTTAACTGTTCGCCACGTTATACGGAAATTATAAATCTGTCTAAGTTAAAATAGGTAGGTTGTACATTCACAGTTTGAGTTGTTGGTGTGCAAAGAAAGTGATGAGAGTATGAACACACACGCAGAAGACCTTAAACTTCGGCTAATGACTATTGAGCTGCTTCGGACAGCAAAAAAAGAATACACGTACAGAGAATTATCCGCAAAAACTAACCTGCCTGTCACAGTCTTAAGCAGGTACGCGAAAGGCCATGTTTTGCCAAACGCTGAACGCGCCAGAGAACTCTGGGACGTTCTAACCAAACTTGTTGGCTTGAAGGCTGAGCTTCGTAGAAGAATAAAATTCAACTCAGCAGGATACTTCAACAACACCTGGATTATCGGCGACCACAACATCCTTCAGCAGGCCGCTCATCATGCCCTCGCAACCTTTGCTGGGGGACGCGTGACTAAAGTTTTGACTGCCGCTGTTGATGGCATTCCTCTTGGTGCGTTGGTTGCGAACTCTTTGGGTGTTGATTTGTTGATTGCGAAGCGGAGCAAGGAAGTGGGGGTTCCAGCTTTCTTGGAGGAAACTTATGTTCTGCGGGGTTCTGGCGTAACCATGACTTTGTATTTGCCGAAGGATGCTTTGAAGCGCCGAGACAGTGTCCTCATAGTTGATGACATGATCAAGTCTGGAGAAACTCAAGTTGCCTTGGTCAACTTTGTTAAAAAGGCACGGGCTGAGGTTTCTGGAATTTACTCTCTCATTGCTGTGGGTGAGGATTGGCGACAGAATCTGAAGCTTCCTAAGGGCAGTCCAATTGAGGTTGTAATAAAAATCAACAAGAAAACATAAATGCGCAATAGTGTTCATAGTAGAAGATTGTTTACGGTGGAACTCTGGGAAGCGCAGGTAGGGAAAAAATGAAAAACCCTCCACGCCGTCACCGAACGTGAACGCTTCCCATAGCCACTAAAATTTCTGGACACATCGAAGTAATTAAACTGTAGGTTTGCATTTGAGCGCACTGTCTTGCACAACATTACGCCCTACAAACCGTCTTAACGGGCACTAATGGCAAGATTGAATCTTTATCTTCGCAGAAAACATATTACCTAGCGAAACAAAAAACAGCATAAAGGCGGTGTTGAAAAGATGCGAACCATAGAATGGAAAGACGGCACAGTCGTCATTATTGACCAAACAAAATTGCCCAACGAAGAAGTCTGGGTGAACATGAAAAACTCTGACGATGTTGCCTCAGCAATCACAGAAATGAAGCTACGGGGTGCACCCCTCATTGGCGTAGCAGCTGCTTATGGTTTAGCTCTCACAGCCTTCCATTCAAAAGCCGAAAACAGGGAGACCCTGATGAAGGAACTGGAAGCTTCGGCTGCGGTTTTGCGGAAGACGCGCCCAACAGCAGTGAATCTTTTTTGGGCAATCGATAGGGTAATGAAAAAGGCGCAAGAAAATTTTGGGACTAAAGAAGCTTTAGCAGAAGCTGTTGTGGCTGAGGCTCAAATGATGGCGGATGAGGATGTTGAAGTCAACCGGAGAATGGGCAAGCACGGAGCCACTCTCATAGAGGACGGCGATACGGTTCTTACCCACTGTAATGCAGGCAGTTTAGCTACGGTTGATTACGGCACTGCTCTTGGGGTTGTAAGAGCTGCCATCGAAGAGGGCAAAAACGTTAAGGTTATTTCTTGTGAGACCAGACCAAAGCTTCAGGGGGCTCGTCTCACCTGCTACGAGTTAATGCGGGACAATATTCCTGTGACGCTGATCACAGACACCATGGTGGGCTATGTCATGTCCAAAGGTTTAGTGGATAAGGTCGTGGTTGGCGCAGACCGAGTTGTCAAAGACGCGGTTCTGAACAAGATTGGAACATACAATGTTGCTGTTTTAGCCAGCGAACACGGCATCCCCTTCTATGTAGCAGCTCCCATGTCAACTATGGACCAATCTCGCACCTCAGAAGAGGCAGTTATCGAAGAAAGAAGCCCAACTGAAGTCACGAACGTCCGCTCCGAAAGAATAGCACCTGAAGGCATCAAAGTGTTGAATCCAGCCTTTGACATAACCCCGCTAGTTTATGTGGACGCTGTCATAACCGAAGAAGGCATCCTAGTTCCAGACGTTAGCTTGAAGCCAAAACCAAAAAAGTAGCCAAAAAAGGAAACGATTAAAGCTGATGCTTTGCTTTCAGATTCATGACTTGTGTTTTGGAGAGTAACAGACGCTGGGAAAAGTAGAATGCAATCAAAAACATTGCGTAAACAATTCTAACGGCTACTGCCAGTCATGGAAAAAAAGATGGTTCAATCTCTGCACATTCAAACGAAAACCCGTACCTGAACAGGCAAAAACCGAATGAAACAATGAAGTTTTTCTTGTCTTATCGTCGTTTTTATAAGATGCATCTGTGATATTGCTGGAATAGGATGTGCTAAACCAGATGGCTTCTAAGCGAATTGCATTCATGAGCGCACTGTTTCTTCTACTTTGTTTATCCGCTTCTGTCGAGACAATAAGCGCCCAAACAAGCTCTCAATACTGGGTCACTGTGAATCCTGCAACATCAAGCTCCATTGTTTACGGGAATGTTGAAAAGAACTGGACCATCCCCTTTCAAGCCCTTTGGAGTTACGGCGCAAATTCAGGACAAGCTATAGAAAACGCGACATTGAAAGTGGAAATCAAAACAGCTGATGAAGTGTCCGTAGAAAACATTTCTGAAACAACAAACTCTACAGGATTTGCCACATTCTCTTACATCTCCCAGAATCCTGCTGTCCTAACTTTTACGCCCACAAGCTTGGTTACCCAAGATAAAACAGAATATAACTCAAGTCTTTTCGAGGATGGTCAAAGCATTTATGGACTGCAACCAAACTCGGTGACTGTATATTGGGACACTTTCGATGCTTCATTGCTAAGCACAGACACTCAGGGAGTTACAACAGTGTCAGTCAATGTAACCTACTTGCTGGTGCCTGAAGAAGGTCTAACCATACCCAACTCTTCTCCAGAGCAGGTTTATCCCAAGATTGCTCATGGAGTAAACGTGACCATTAATGGCGTCGAAGCTGAAGAAACTTCAGTGGCTGGCGTCTACACAGCAACCTTCTCCACATGGTTGCCCACAACATACGTGATAGTAAAAAGTTCACAGGATGGATGGCTTCCAGCCCACAACGGATTCAGTTTTGACCACAACTCTAACTCAGTCATGTGGACTCCCGCAGTAGCAATTCTTTTAGTTGTTGTTGCTGTGCTGGTGCTTTACCGTCTTCTCAAGAAAACAGAAGACTCTGCCCGCTTCGGCAGTGCAGGTTTTCCCTTTATTGGAGGAGTGCTACTGGCTCTTACCTCTTTCATTAGCCTATACTGGGGAGCTGTTGGATTGGATGGCACACTAAGTGGTTTTGATTGGCTTTGGTTGACTGCTTTCGAGTTGCTTTCTTTTGGGTTTGGATTTGCAGGCAGCATCCTGTCCGTGATGAAGAAGAAACAGGCTGTGGTCATATTTGCTGTATGTGTTCCTCTGCTAGCAAATGTAATTGCCATCAAAAGTGCCCTTGACGCTTACCAGTTAGCTGCTCCTTGGCTGATTATAGTGCCCTCATTCATAATTTCCGTGCTCAGCGGCATCCTCATCTCAAACGCAGACAAACACTTCAAAAACTAACTATTCACAACAAAAGCACACTGACGTTCCTCTGAGCCTTTTATCCGACGCACCATCCAAAACACTCCACCTTAGATGGAAAAACGTTTTCTTCTATCATCAAATCTCTCAAACAAACTGGGTCTTCCGCCAAAACATCGCCACTGTAAGCGTAGGCTCTACCCCTGCATCCGCCACAAGGTTCCCTGTATTCGCAGTCTCCACACTTTCCCGTAAGCAAGCTTCTGTTTCTAAGCGTTTTCAGCAGCTCTGAACTATACCACATTTCAGTGAGGCTCTTCTCCCTGATGTTTCCGATTTTGATTTGCAGAAAAGGACAAGGGTACACGTCGCCGTTAGGTCGCAAGCTGAGGTAGTTGATTCCTGCGTGGCAGCCTACTGGCTCATTTATCCAGAACTGTTTCAGAAGCAGATCTGGTGGACTGGTACCCTTTGTTTCGTGCATTGTTGCCGAAATCTGTGGATAAAGGGGGTTTCCTCCTGAAAACACAAAAATCATGTCCTTTTCTTCTTGCATTCTCTGAAGATACCGCATCAGACTCTCCCGCTGCTCCTTGAGCATCATCTCCTCCATCATCCCTTTTCCTCTTCCGTTAGGCACCAAATCGTAGATGGCAACTTGGTCAACCCCCAAGTCGGATATCAGGTCTATCATTTGGGGAATCTTAGCAAAATTGCTTCTCAGCGCCATCGTCGTGACTACCACCTTCAAGTCCACATCAAGGCAGGCTCTGATGCCCCTCAAGGCTTTGTCAAAGGTTCCGGGCACATTTCTGAGCTTGTCATGAACATTGGGGTCTGTTGAATCAATCGGTATGCCCGCAGCCATGATTCCCGCATCTTTAAGCTCCCAAGCCACCTTATGGTCAATCAGCACCCCATTTGTCAGCATGGCAGGAATAATTCCCACGTCAATGCAGTGTTCGGCGAGGCTCAAAACAAAGTCTTTCCGCAGCAAAGGTTCGCCGCCACTAAAAATCAGGGCTTCAGTTCCAAGCATCGCCAACTCATCTATTGCCTGTAGGCCTTCCTTTAGTGTGAGTTCGTTGGGGAATGGTTCCCGTGCATCAGCGTGGCAATGGTGACATAGGAGGTTGCATGCTTTGGTGACGGCAAAGGATACAATTTGTGGCGTCAGGGGTTCTCCTTTCAGTCCCTTGCCTGTGAGCTTCTGTCTGAGCAGTAATTGTAGGAGTTTGATGCCGACGCCCACTCTTTGTCACAGTCCTTCGTGGAACCTTGTTAGTTTCGGGTTTTTGCGTAAATCACCCACGTTTGTATGAATTTCCGTAGAACCCATGCTGTGGCGAAAACTACAACTGCGATGATAATGGCGATTAGTGTGTTGTTTCCGATGTCAATCTGTGCTGACAGAACCTCTTCTGGAGCTAGGTCACTGATTTTCACTTCGTCAATTATGACTTCTGAGTCGTGTCCAATGTAGACTTCAGTTCCGTTTATGATTGACCCCATAGGATTCTGCACTCCCTCGATTGTCTTGACAGTCTGTTCTTCGCCGTTCACGTACAGGTGCATGCCTGTGGAAGTGCGGGTGAATGCAACGTTAATCCATTGGTTCAAAGAAACAACTGGTTCCGTTGTCAAGATTTCGTTGAATCTGCTGGAATCCGTGAATACGCAGCCACTGAGAACCCCTTTTTCGTTCTGTTCAGGGCTTGGCTTCACTGCAAGTCCGAAGACTCTGGTCACATCTTCTACTTCAGGTCCTGTTCTTGTGACCTTTACCACAATATTGTTGTAGCTTGCGTTTGTGAAGGCTTTGACGTTTATCCAGGCCTCGATTTTCAGTTCTTTTTGGATGTCCAAGTTCGTAGAAACAGGTATGTATGTGGGTTCAGGAGTGGGCGGAAAACCTACCAGAAACCGTATGGGCACGTACACAAAGCTGCCTTGGCTAAAATCTAAAGCCTTGTCAAATTTTCCTTCAACAAGCGTGGGAGCAGGTTCGCCGCCTACTGTTCCATGGTTGTAGCCTCCTGCGTCGGGAGTAGTTACCATATAATCATTTGGCTCTAGTTCGTCAAGGTGCCAATAACCCACAGTTTGGGCATTGGCACACTGGCCTATGGGGACGTTAACAAGAACTCCAGTTAATGCTATTACCGTAAGGATTGATACAAAATGGGGAGAAAGAATAGATTGTTTTTTGTTATGTTTCATAACTTCATCTCCTTGATATTGGTGATGACTGAAAAGTTTCTCTTAGCTCTCCCTGCGGAACAGGGTTGTTCTTGAAGCGGAACGGCGTTCAGCTTGGGATGTTTATTCTGAAGTGTGGGCTCTGATTCTTCTGAGCATCCTCAGGCCCTCAATTAAGAACAGGATTAAGGCTGCGACAGTAATTGCTGTCAACAGGAGAAAGAAGATTTTGAATTGTTCGGTTTCGACAGAGAAATGGATGGCCAGAACAACCAATTCAGTAATCAGTATAGCCAGAAAAACAAGGGAATAGACCAGAGGGTTTGGAACAAGGTTTCTACCAATCCAGACGTAGCCGCGGACAGCAACCTTTTCTGTTACAACATAATTGCCCGACTCATTCTTTGTCAACAAACCCAGGTTCTCAAGTTTTTGAAGATGCCTGTATGCTACGCTGGGGCTACTGAGACCCACGCCCCTCATGACATCTCTTGGACCAGCAAGCCCCTTTTTCTTAACCACATAGAGGTACACTTTTAGGGTAACGCCCTCCAGTCCGCTGGTCTCCGAGCCTGACAAAACAACTGCCCCTCTATGTTGCCTCACGGTTTTGATACAAATAACATTTTTGCTGCAGTTTACATTGTTCGGTTTCTTTGTCAGCCGATACAACATTTGTTCTGTTCTTGGTGAGAACACTCCTGTTCTTCGGGGAGAATTATATATCTCATTCACATATTGGATGAAAAGGAGATAAAAGAATGAACTCTGAAAAAAAGTTGATTGCATGCAGTATCCTCGCCATAGTTATCGGAATTTCTTCAGTTTTGCCATTGACGTTCTTGATGTCTGAAACAGCACTAGCTGAAACTACAATAGTTAAAACCACGATAGTTGAAACTACTATAGTTGGAAACCCTTTAGCTGAAACCCCGCTAACTGAAACCCCGTTAGTTGAAAACCAGCAAGTTGAAAACCAGCAAGTTGAAAACCAGCAAGTTGAAAACCCAGTAGTTGAAAGCCCGATAGTTGAAACCACTATAGTTGAAAACACGGTAGTTGAAAACCCACAAGCTGAAACCACAATAGTTGAAAACCTGATAGCTGAAAACCCGATAGTTGAAAACATGATGGCTGACTCCCAGTTAGTTGAAAATCAGCAATTTGAAATCACGATAGTTGAAAACTCGCTAGCTGAAAATGGAGCTGAATCTTGGCTCAGCTTTGATATGCCATACGCTTACTGGGTCACTTATGATGGACCACTCAAGGATTCTCCATTCCAACTTCCAAATAGTGAGATGACTCTAAATAACTCTGTTAGTGACGAACTGCTGATGGCGCTTAACTTTACATTAATTGCAGATACTACGGAGCAGCAAGCTGACGCCCAACTAGAATACTACCGGATAGACATGAACTCTGATGCAGGATTCATTGAAAGTCATTACTGGATAGTTGGAACCAACATCAGCTCATTTAATATTAGCAGTTTGATTGCAGACTTCAATTTACTGCAAAATGAGTGGTTTGACACTGACACCTTTGATTTCATGAGA
>Ga0272441_10015638_pt1 | contig 10599 bp, 1 predicted proteins | sample SSMProp6N_FD_193582 | JGI IMG/M metagenome (GOLD analysis project Ga0272441, IMG submission 193582) | Marine sediment archaeal communities from Little Sippewissett salt marsh, Falmouth, MA, United States - SSM-Prop-6N | ecosystem: Environmental > Aquatic > Marine > Wetlands > Sediment ...
GGACTGGCCGCAGCCCGGGGACTACAGCGGCGACGGGACCGAGGGGATAACGGTTTACCGTTCATCGTCCGGCCTCTGGGCGGTGAGAGGTTACACCCGGGTTTACTGGGGGGGAGAGGAATACTTTCCCATTGACCGGTAGGAATCACTGATCAATTATCAGTAATCAGGCGGCCAAGCGAAAAATTGAAATCGGATTAACTTTTTATTCTACCGCTCGATCCGCTTCTTTAGGAGCAAACATATGAAAGAGAAACGGAAGGTATTGTCACTCGCCATCGCGTTCTTCCTGTCGTTCGGCTACGTGAGTGTAGCGTGTGGCCAGGAACACTGGGTAGCCCTTCCCTACGGATTTGACCATACCGGGCTAAGGTTCGGGTGGACTACTGCCTGGAGGCTGAAAAATAACGACGGTAAGTTCATTGTTATTGGAGACGAGGGGAAGGCATCGTATTCCTATGACGGGGTCGACTGGACTTATCTCACCGCCGGCGACAATACGGGGATAAAGTTCGGGGACAGCTGGGCTTATGGTATAACATACGGGGATGGCAAGTTTGTGGTGGTCGGCGAGGATGGCAAGGCATCATATTCGACCGATGGGATAAACTGGACATACCTTACCGCCGGTGATGATACCGGGCTGAAAGTCGGGTCTTCCTTAATGCGGAGTGTAGGATATGGAGATGGGAAGTTCGTTGCCGTCGGTTTAGCTGCATCCTACTCAACCGACGGGATCAACTGGACATATCTTACCGGGGGAGCAAATACCGGGATCAAGTTCGGCGGGACGCTCGCCACTGCCGTTGATTATGGGGACGGCAAATGGGTAGTGACCGGTAGTTATGGAAAAGCCTCATATTCGACCGATGGGATAAACTGGACAAAATTAACCGCCGGGAGCGACACGGGGATTAAATTCGGAACCGATTATTATGATTACACGGAATGCGTTATACATGCCGAAGATAAATGGCTGGTAGTCGGGGGTAGGGGGAAGGCTTCTTACTCAACCGATGGGATAGAGTGGACCTATCTTACTGCGGGGATTGATACCGGGCTAAAGTTCGGAAACGTGGGGCCGGATGATGATGCCTGGTGGGTTGCTTATAGCGACGGTACGTATGTTGCGGTGGGATGGTACGGTAAGGCATCCTGGTCTTCCGACGGAGTAGAATGGAATGTTTTACAAACAGGAGATAGGTCCGGTGTCAGATTCGGATCGAATTCGGTTTGTGGCGTTGTGCATGGAGATGATAAATGGGTGGTTGTGGGCACTAACGGCAAAGCATCGTATTCGGTCCCCGTGCCGAATGCTTGCCCCGATGTGGTCTGGGCCGACTGGACCGACCTCGTGGCCCGCTGGTGTTTAAACGAGGGCAACAATGCTCCGATAGCCTATGATACCGCGGGCGGCTACGACACATCGTACTGGCTCAACCTGACCGGAGGAGCCTGGGCGGAGGGAACTTCAAAGTGGGGAGATACCTCCGTCCGGTTCAATGAGACGACCGCCCAAATGATGCAGGTTGAGCACTCGTTCTCCTTCCAGACCGATTTCACCGCCCTGTTCTGGTATTACCGGTTATCGGATGTTTCAGCCGGCTGCGGCTGGGAACGTTTTTTCTTGGAGGATTATTGGTGGGAGGAAGGCGGTTGGATGATAATGGAAAAGATAAACGGGGTTGTTGCGAAGTCCAGAAGAGGCGGCAGTCTGTACAGCTATGATTCCTCCGTTAAAATTCCTCTCAATCAATGGACCCTGATCGCCTTTGTCGTCCAGACGGATACGGCGGCGATCTGGACAAATCAAACCAAAACCTCCTTCGCTTCTTTCACGTATCCTTCTACTCACAGCATTGATACCTTTCAAATAGGCGCTTCTTCCAGTTCCACTTCTTCACCCGATGGTTACATCTCTGAGATCTGTTTGTTCGACCGGGCCTTATCGGATAACGAGATCAGCTACATCAGGAACAACAAGGTAACGACACCCACGCCTTCGGGGACTCCAACTCCTTCCGTGACCCCGCCGCCGACCCGGACACCGGAGGGATACAGGACGCCGACCCCGACCCCGACGCCCCGCACGCCCACGCCGACGCCATCAATCACGCCGACACCCTCGGTCACTCCCACGCCGCGCTCCTGCGCCGAGGTGGTCTGGGCGGAGTGGACGGGCCTCATTGCCCGGTGGTGCTTCGACGAGGGGGAGGGGACGACCGCCTACGATTCAGTCGGCGGCCATGACGGGACCTTCGCCTCCAAGCTGGACGGCTCGAACTGGGCGGAGGGGACCTCCCGGTGGGGGTACTCTTCGGTCGAGTTCACGGGCGAGACCGCCCAGTACATCGACACCGGGACCTGGTGGGCGAAGCAGACCGATTTCACGATCGTGATGTGGATGTACACTCCGGGGGGAATGCCGGCGCCCGACTACGCCGGCTGCCTTTTCGATATTTACAAGGGCTGGGAGTTAGGCGGATTCAGTTTCCGGTGGCACAACTGGGGGAGGATCCGGAGCAGCTACCATCTCGCCGACGAGTCCACCGGAAGCTTTGACATGCCGGAGAGCACATCACCCAAGGACCAGTGGAACTTCATCGCCTGGAGCTACGGGACGGACACCCTGGAGGTGTGGAGCAACCAGACGAAGGCGAGCCAGGCGACGGGACAGGCCCTCTGGGTGCCGTCGCATCCGCTGCGTTTCGGAGGGGCAACGTCGTCGAGCTGTTCGCTGATCGGGTACGTGGATGAGATCGCGGTTTTCGACCGCAAGCTCAGCAACGAGGAGATCGGCTGGATACGGGAGAACAGCATACCGACGCCGATACCTTCCCCGACGCCCAGCGCGACTCCGACTCCGACCGTGACGCCGACACCGAGCACTACGCCCACACCGTCGGTAACGCCGACGCCCAGCGCGACTCCCACTGTTTACATTCCATCGCCGACACCGCAACCGAGCTCTACCCCGACTCCGCCGCCGTCGCCAACACCAACCATGGCCAAGACGGCCACGCCCACCCCATCAGCAACGCCGACGCCGATACCGCCGACACCCACTCCGATCGTTACTCCGACGCCGTCGCTCACTCCGACCCCGACCCCTTCGGCGACTCTCACCGTCACGCCGACCGCGACTCCCGCTCCCGTCCCGACCCGCGCCCACATCGTGGTTGACTGGGACGATTACGACGGCGACGGGACATCCGACCTGGCGGTTTACGATCCGGCCAGCGGGGAGTGGTCGATCGAGAACGTTACCTCGGGGGTGGTCTGGGGGGGGAGCGAAGATGACATCCCGGCCCCCGGCGATTACGACGGGGACGGGACCGCCGAACTGGCCTACTTCGAGGGGGACAGCGGATGCTGGAACGTGATGAAGGTGAGCGGCGAGGTGATCACCACCGGCCTGCAGTGGGGCGAGGAAGGCGATTACCCCGCCCCCGGTGATTACGACGGGGACGGGGTTTGCGATTTCGCCACCTGGCGTTTATCCGACGGCCGTTGGCGGATAATGGGGATCACCAATGTCTGGTACGGTCAGGTTTCGGGGATGTACCCGGTCCCGGGCGACTACGACGGGGACGGGACCACCGACATCGCGATGATCTGGCCGGGTTCGGCGGGCGGGACCAATATCTGGTACGTCCGGGGCATCCGGAACCGGACCTGGATGGTGGATGGCGATATCGCCGTTCCCATGGACTATGACGGGGACGGAACCACCGACCTGGCGGTTTACCGGCCGACCACCGGCCGCTGGCACATCCGGCACCTGTCGGATCCGACCTCGTACGCCGTGGCGTGGGGCGTCCCGTCCAAGGGCGACATCCCGGTGGGGGGCGACTTCGATGGTGACGGCTGCGCCGACCCGACCGCGCTCCGCTGGAACAAGGGGCTGACCTGGTGGTGGATAAAATACTCGAGCAAGCCTTACGGTTACTCGAATTTCTCGGCCGGAACCGGTGACTCGGTGGTCACCGGAGGCACCTCATACTGAGCATGCTTCTTCCTCCCCTGCTCGAACACCGGCATGCTTCGATGTATTTTCTAAAGGAGTGGGAAGGGGATTGAAAAGATTTCCCCACCGCTGTAAATGCTGGGGGGTCCGTAGATTATTTTCCAGTTAATCCCACGGCATCGTATTCAAAATCCCTTAGGGACTCCCCCTTTTGCAAATAAGCAACACAAGTAATCCATTACCTCCCATCGGAAATTGGAACTTGATTTTATTTGAAATTAAGGCAACAATTGCTTATTCAACTGCAGAACCGATAAAGCAAAAGGATATATCTCGATGAAAATCACTTTTTCCAGCACCGCCTTTATCGCGATGGTTGTGGTAGTTTGTTCCGGTTTACTTCAGGCTCAGACGCTGGAATTAGATTACTCGACCTACTTCGGCGGGAACGCGGGCGATTGGCTGTACGGGATAAACCTGTCGGCGGGCGGCGACATTTACATCGGGGGGCAGGCCTCCTCCACCGATTTTCCCACGGTCAACCCCTTCCAGGCGAGTTACAACGGGGGAGCCGACGCGTACGTTGCCCGGTTAAACTCCACGGGTTCGACGCTCATCTACTCGACCTATCTGGGGGGGACGGGGGGAGATTTTTGCCGGGCGATCAGCGTGGGCACGGACGATAAGGCTTATGCTGTCGGGCGGACTTCCTCCACCAATTTTCCTACCATCAACTCCTATCAAGCGAGCTACGGAGGCGGGGACTACGATATTTTCGCCGCCTCGCTCGATTCCTCGGGCTCGGAACTTCTTTACGCGACCTACCTCGGGGGTGACGTCGACGACTATGCCCGCGGTGTATGCCTGAACACGGCCGGCGAGATCTACGTCACCGGGTACACCGGGGGCAATCTTTTCCCCACTGTCAATCCCTACCAGGCGTCGTGCGCCGGCGGCAATGACGCGTACGTCACCATATTCTCTTCCTCGGGAACGACGCTGGTTTACTCGACGTACTTCGGGGGAGACAGCATCGACGCTGGCTACGGGATCAGGCTGGGCACGAACGGGAGCTTCTACTTTGTTGGGCACACCTCCTCGTCCAACTTTCCCACCGTCAACCCCTACCAAACGAGCAATAATGGCGGGAGGGACGCCTTTGTTTCCGCGTTTTCCTCCTCGGGTTCGGCCCTGCTTTACTCGACCTATCTCGGAGGGAGCAGTGAAGACTGGGGGAGGGGGATCAGCCTCGGTCCGGACGATGCGGCTTATCTTACCGGAAGGACCACATCCGACGATTTTCCCACTTTCAATGCCTACCAAGCGAGCCGCGGCAGCGAGCTCGTCTATTACGATGTTTTCGTCACCACGCTTGCTGCATCGGGCTCGGCGCTCATTTACTCGACGTATCTCGGGGGGGGTGACGGAGATTTCGGGCGGGCGATCCGGGTGAACACCGACGGCGAGGCCCACATCGCCGGTTACACCCTCTCCGATGATTTTCCCGCCGTGAATCCGTACCAGGCGGGACGGGGGGGTGGTTACGACGCTGTCGCAGCCGCGTTTGACTCTTCTGGTTCGGCCCTGCTCTACGCGACCTACCTCGGTGGGATCGCCGAGGACCGGGCGTACGCGAACTGCCTGAGCTTGGATGGGGGCGCCTACGTCGCCGGGTACACCAACTCCGGTGATTTTCCCACCTCCGATCCCTACCAGGCGTCCCACGGCGGCGAGCCGATGGACTGCTTTGTCAGCAAACTGATCCTGCGGACTCCCTCCCCCACGTCCAGCGCCACTCCGTCGCCGAGCGCCACCGCCACACCGATGCCGACGGCGACACCCGTTCACCGGGTCTGGGAGGGCTGGAGCGGCATGGTTGGATACTGGCAGTACGAAGAAGCGTCGGGCATTCTCTATGATGAGACCGCCAACAAATGCGACGCCACCGCCTACGGGGGGGGTGTCAGCTACCGGGAGGCGGGGGTTCTCGGGAGCTACTGCGTCGGTTTCGACGGGGCGTCCTGGCTGTCGTCATCCTGCACCGCCGCCCTGAGCGGGACCTCGGGTTCGGTGGCCTTCTGGTTCAAGCCGACCGTGATCGACGATAACCTCGGCATCATGGTGGGGGCGCAGGACGGGGTGGGGAGGCGCTACTTCACGGTCTTCACCGACGCCGACGAAAACTACTTTGGGGCGGGGATCGGGGGGGCGTATCCGAACAACATCCGTTCCACCGGCCACCCTGCCCTTGATACGTGGTACTTCGGCGTGGTCACCTGGACCGATACTCCCTCCAACGCCGTGCAGCTGTATCTGAACGGGAACCACGAGGTGGTGGATTACCCCACCGACCCGCGGGATGTGAGCCAGACGTATTATTTCGGGGCTCACTACCCCCCTGCCGGGGGTCCCAGTCTTTACTACACCGGTTACCTGGATGAGGTCAGCATCTGGGACCGGGTGCTGTCTCCGAGCGAAGTCACGCAGATATACAACAACGCTACCCCGACTCCGCCAGCGACACCGACCCCGACGCCCTACGGCTACCTCACACCGACACCCCTATTGCCTGTAAGAGAAATTACCGATGCTCTCTCGGGGCTTCCCCGGCGGGCATCCTTTCAGGGAGTTGCAACAGACTCAACGTATTTCTATGTTTTGACCTCAAAGAACTCCGATGGCGCTGCGGAAAATATCATCCGTAAATATAGAATCACTGATAAAGAACTGGTGCTGACCAAGAATGACGCGTATACTTCACCTTATGCGTTCAGCAGCGGGAATGTTATAAATGGAAAACTCTATGTTGCGATAAGATGGTGTGATTCCAGTGATTGGAACCATGTTGCTGAGTATCAATTAAGCGATTTATCTCAATTAGCCGACCATGATGTTAGCCTTTCCGGGTACAGATATGCTGAGGGCGTTGATGAAAAAGATGGTTATTATTGGGTTATGTATGGTGGGTGCGGCAATGTCGGTGCCGGGAATAATAAATGCGCGGTCGGCAAGTTTAATTCTTCCTGGGTGCACCAAACTACGTACGACTTATTCACAAACAGCGGAACAAATAACTACGGTTATCAGGATATAGTCTGGGTCGGAGATCATATTTACGGGAACATTCACGAAGGCAACGATCAGTTTTGGTGGCCAATTGATAATCCGACATTTGATAGGTTATATTGGGACGGGTCTGGATTTACTAAGACAGCCAGCTATAGCCAATTTTCTGATAATAACGAACACAAAATGGGACAAGGATTTTGCCGCCTTGATGGTTATTGGTATTTTGCTGCCAGATTTTCAGACCGAATTGTAAAAGCTGCGTTATCACCAACTCCGATTCCAAGCCCGACTCAGACTCCTTGCAACGGAGAATGGGAGGTGTGGTCGGATGTTACAGATGCCAGTTGGGATACACCGCCGGAAAATGATGACTGGTTTCACATTCATGCGAAGCCTTATTATTCTGGTATGTCCACCGGTGATAAGGGAAGCCTTGCAAGCAGCTGGGGAATGATCAATACCAATGGTTCATTTGAAGACGGGGGGACCGATCTCGAGAGCAGTGTAATATTTTTCTTTTATAATGATGACGAGGCAGAAGGGACTGTAACTTTTCCAGATGGCTGGTGGTTTCAAATGACCACCACATCGGGGTCAAAAACATATTGGGTTCCGGGGTTTGAATTGGGAGTCGATGAGGGTATTAGTGCTTACCCGGCAGATAATGGGAGTTTATATTCAGATCATTCTCTCTGTACACTTTGGAAAGCACCTACAACGCCTTCTATAACACCTACACCAACACCAATTGTGACTCCATCACCGTCTGTTACACCGAGCCCGACTCGGTCGGCAACACCCACCCCGACGGCAACTCCTACAGCAACACCTACGGCTTCACCCGGCCCTACCGCCCCACCGGCCGTCAAGACGCTGTATGTCGATTATTCAACCTATCTCGGGGGTGCCAACTCTGATTATTTTTACGGTGTAAATCTCTCTGAAAGCGGTGAGATCTATGCCGCCGGGAATACCCTGTCGCTCAATTTTCCCACGGTCAACCCCTATCAGCTGGAGCGCCAGGGTAATTCGGATGCTTGCATCACCTCCTTCGACTCCGCGGGTTCATCCCTGTTTTATTCGACCTACCTCGGGGGCAATTACGGTGATTACGCCCGCGCGATCAGCGTGGGGACCGATGATAAGGCCTATGTGGTCGGGAGGACCGAGTCCCTCAATTTTCCCACGGTTAACCCTTACCAGGATTCTTACGGCGGTGGGGATTACGATGTCTTCGCCGCCTGCCTCGCCTCTTCGGGATCGGCCCTCTTCTACTCGACCTACCTGGGAGGGGATGTTGAGGATTATGCAAGAGGGGTCTGCCTGAACACGGACGGTGAGATGTACGTAACGGGGTATACCGGGGGCAATCTTTTTCCCACCGTCAACCCTTACCAGGGTTCGAGCGCCGGCGGTTCCGACGCCTACGTCGCCGTCTTCTCTTCCTCGGGCACGACGCTCCTCTATTCGACCTACTTCGGGGGAAGCGGCGGTGAGGCCGGTTACGGGATCAGGCTGGACACCGCCGGCAGCTTTTATTTTACAGGACATACCCAGTCGCTTGATTTCCCCACAATTAACCCCTACCAGGCCAGCAATGGCGCGGGGAGGGATGTTTTTGCCGCTGCGTTTGTTTCCTCGGGCTCTGCTCTCATATATTCGACCTACCTCGGGGGGGGCGGTGAAGATTGGGGGAGGGGAATCAGCCTCGGCCCTGATGATGGCGCCTATATTACCGGGAGGACTTTGTCCTCCGATTTTCCCTCAATTAATGCCTACCAGGCGAGTCTGGGCAGCGCGACTTCCTATGATGTCTTCATCACCGCTCTCGACTCATCGGGCTCGGCTCTCATTTACTCGACTTATTTCGGGGGAAACCAGGATGATGAAGGGCGGGCGATCAGGTTGACCACCGCCGGTGAGGTTTATGTCGCCGGTTTTACCGGATCAAAAAATTTTCCCACCGTCAATCCTTACCAGGCAAGTCATGCTGGCAATGGTGATGCTTTTGCCGCCGCGTTTGATTCCTCGGGCTCGGCTCTCATCTACTCGACCTACTTCGGGGGCGGCAACGCGGAGCGGGCGTACGCGAACTGCCTGACCCCGGACGGGGGGGCCTATGTTGCCGGTTACACCAACTCTTCCGATTTCCCCACCCGCAATGCTTACCAGTCAACTTACGGTGGTGGGCTGTACGATGCTTTTGCCAGCAAGCTGATCTTGAGGTTGCCCTCGCCCACTCCGGAGGGATACAAGACGCCGAGTCCGATACCGACTCCTTCCGCGACGGCGACGCCAAGCGTGACGCCGACCCCGACGCCGGAAGGATATAAAACGCCGAGCCCGACCCCGACCCCTTCCGCAACGCCGACACCAAGCGTGACTCCGACACCGACACCGACACTCACCCCGACTCCCTCAATCTCCCCCACGCCGCGCCCCTGCGCCGACGTGGTCTGGGCGGAGTGGACCAGCCTGGTGTCCCGATGGTGCCTGGACGAAGGGGAGGGGACGGTGGTTTATGACAGCGTCGGGGGTCATGATGGGACGTTCGCTTCTAAACTGGATGGCTCGAACTGGGCGGAGGGGACTTCCCGGTGGGGGTACTCGTCGGTGGAGTTCACCGGCGAGACCGACCAGTACATCGACACCGGAATCTGGTGGACGAAAGAGACCGATTTCACGATCGCAATGTGGATGTACACTCCGGGGGGCATGCCGGCTCCGGATTATTCCGGCTACCTCTTTGATATTTACAAGGGCTGGGAATCCGGCGGGTTCAATTTCAGATGGCACAACTGGGAGAGGATCCGGAGCAGCTACCATCTTGCCGACACCTCTACCGGCAGCTTTGACATGCCGGACAATACATCACCGACGGACCAGTGGAATTTCATCGCCTGGAGTTACGGGACCGACACCCTGGAGGTGTGGAGCAACCAGACCAAGGTGAGCCAGGCGCTAGGCCAGGCCCTCTGGGTGCCGTCACATCCGTTGCGTTTCGGGGGGGCAACCTCAACTAAGAGGTCGCTCATCGGATACGTGGATGAAATCGCGGTTTTCGACCGCAAGCTCGACGATGAAGAAATCGGCTGGATCAGGGAGAACAATATAACGACACCGACGCCCTCTGCGACACCGACACCGAGCGTTACACCGACCCCATCGGTTACACCGACTCCAAGCGTTACGCCTGCGCCCAGCGTGACGCCGACGCCATCGGTCTCGCCAGCTCCATCTTTGACGCCGACACCGTCAGCGACTCCGCCGACACCGACGCCTTCGATAACCCCAACACCGAGTATTACTCCGACTCCGTCGATTAGTCCCACTCCTTCAATTACTCCGACTCCATCTGTAACGCCGACATCGAGCGTGACACCGACGCCGTCGGTCACGCCATCTCCCACTCCGTCTCAGACCCCGACGCCGAGTGTAACGCCGACACCGTCAACGACACCGACGTCCACTCCTCCGACACCAACTCCGAGTGTTACGCCAACGCCATCGCCCACACCGACGCCATCTATCACGCCGACGCCCTCCACCACTCCCACACCGTC
>Ga0272441_10015641_pt1 | contig 10597 bp, 10 predicted proteins | sample SSMProp6N_FD_193582 | JGI IMG/M metagenome (GOLD analysis project Ga0272441, IMG submission 193582) | Marine sediment archaeal communities from Little Sippewissett salt marsh, Falmouth, MA, United States - SSM-Prop-6N | ecosystem: Environmental > Aquatic > Marine > Wetlands > Sediment ...
ATGCGTACTCGTAGTGCCAGTCAATACTGAACGGAATCGGGAGTGTTCGTGTATGAGGGCTAGTCTTTGCTCTCGCGGTGTCCGCGAAGGAGAGCTCTTTCAACAGCGAATGAGTGAAGCACACGAGCCTTGCGTCTACCCAGTCTGAACCAACCCCGGCGCCAGAATGCCGCAAGAGCGGAAAGGACTACAGTTCCCATGACAAGCAGCACGGCGAAGTATCCCCACTGCCAGTGCAATTCCGGCATGTTGTCGAAGTTCATTCCGTAGATTCCGGCGAGTAGCGTCAATGGGAGGAAGATGGCTCCCGCAATCGCCAGAACCTTCATGGTCTCGTTCTGCCGATTGGCTATTGCGGTCAGATATATGGAAAGCGCGTTGTCTGCGCTATCACGTACGTTCAGGTTCAAGTCCTCGATCCGGACAAGGTGGTCATATACGTCGCGGAAGTAGACGCGCGACTCGGCCTCAATAATGCCGTACTCACCCCTGCTTATTCGGTTGAGCAGTTCACGCTCAGGCACAATCGTGCGGTGTATGCGGCGCACCGAACGCTTGAGCCTGAGAATTGCCTCAAGTGCCGACTGCCTCGGCTCACCCAGGGCGGATTCCTCCACTAGCGCGGCAATATCACTCATCCTGTCTATGGTTGGACGGATGTTGTCCACCAGTGCATCGATGAGCGTGTGTGCAAGGAACGCGGGGCCTCTCTGCATCAGTCGCGAATCGGTCTCTACTTGGTAGCGCACTTCTTCGACGCTGTACAGAGGGTAGTTGTGGTTGCTCACCACGAAAGTGGAGCCAACAAACAGTGCCAATTCTGCTGTTTCGACAATGTCGGACTCGGCCACGTGATTGATCCCATGGAATAGCGCGAAGATGTGTGAACCGTAGTCGTCTATCTTTGGAGGGTGTATCTCCGTTTCTACGCAGTCCTCGACGGCGAGTCGGTGGAAACCGAAGACATCTTCGAGAATCGCGCCGTCCTCTACTGTCGTCTCGCAGAAGTCTACCCATAGCAAGCCAGCCCGGCTCGCAAGCGCCGCACGGACGTCAGCAATCGAAAGGTCTAGCTGCAGCCCCTTCTTCTCATCCAGATAGTACGCGCGGAATGACATGGAAGTACTCCTGCGGCATGTCCTCGCAGCATTCTATCACTGGAGTCAAGAAAGAAGCAGTTCAGCAACTTCAAGAGACAGCACGAAGTCGACAAGAGAGAGTGAGTCTGCGGAAGGAAATGCTGGCGACCCCGGGGGGATTCGAACCCCCGATCTCCACCGTGACAGGGTGGCATGTTAGACCGCTACACCACGGGGCCTAGATAGGTTTGAAGCGGAGGGAGTTTACCAATAACCGCCACTTCGTGTCAAAAGCAGGAATGGATGTCCAAGTGGGCAAGTCGCACACGATTCGCATGGTGTAACGACATCTCTGTCCTGCTGGAGGAACACAGACGCCGTCTCCTGAGGACGTCACGGCACAAGAGTCTGCTACACTCGTTTTCTTGACACCCCTCCGACTCGACAGCACAATATGCCCGAAAGGAGAGAGCGCATGGGGCCAAAACCAACGAAATGGACAGTCACCATCAACGGCAAAGCACGCAAGGTTGAGGTGAGGCGCAAGCCATGGCTTGCTATAGGTGAGATCACTGTCGACGGTGCCAGAGCTGGAATGTTCGCGGCAAAAGCGATGTCCATAACCATCTTCAACTACCGCCAGCACACGTTCGAGATTGACGACGAACTGTTCATTGTTGTCATCAAGCCGAACTTCTTCGGATACAAGTTCGACCTGATGCGAAATGGCGAACTTATTGCGCCGGACGCAGACTAGTGTTCGGCAGCCCCGCGCTCAAAGCATATGAGAATACTGCTAACCAACGATGACGGCATCGGCGCGCCCGGCCTGTGGGTGCTCGCGAGTGAACTGGCCAAGGTGGGCGATCTCACCGTGGTTGCTCCAGGAGAAGAGCGAAGCGGCGCCGGTACGTCAATCAGTCTTCGAAAGCCTCTCTGGGTCCAGGAGGTGTCCTCTGAGATAGAGGGAGTCACGGCGTACTCGGTCTCGGGCACACCCGCTGACAGCGCAATCCTGGCCATCAGTTGCCTATTCCCAGGAGAGTTCGACCTGGTTGTCTCCGGCATCAACCGCGGGTCCAACCTCGGACATGATGTGTATGTATCGGGAACAGTGGGGGCTGCCATGCAGGGTTTCCTGCACGGGATTCCTTCGATTGCCGTGTCTATGTATGCCTATTTTGACATCGACTTCAGGGGGGCTGCCAAAGCTGCGGCGCTGCTGGCCAAGCGCGTGGGCAACGACGGATTGACCGCTCCGCTGTTCCTCAACATGAATGTCCCCAACGTGCCAGCTGAGTACATCGAGGGAGTCGAGGTCACTCGAATCAGTCGCAAGAACTACTGTGACAGCATCGAGAAGGAATCTGATCAAAGCGGCGAATACTATCTCATCGTGCGCAATGAGGAGCTCGAGGACGCACTCCCGGGCACTGACTTGTGGGCAGTTGAAAACCGCCGCATCTCTATCACACCGCTTCCAGACCAGACCGTGACAGATGACATGATTGAGCGTCTCAAAGCTCTCACGCCATCCCTTGAGTCGGAACTCAAGGGTGCCTAGTCTGCATAACAGTCTTTGACCCTGCACCAGTGATGGTGCTAGGATACGGCCGACCGCTGACCGGATAGGCAGCGAGTCAAAGGGAAACACTAGTAGCAAAGCCCGCTTGGATCGAGCGTCGACCGAGACGGAGAATACGGGACTCTATGCAGGCCCTATCGGTTTCGTACGCCGTGAGGGCCTTTTTTTGTGAGGGGCGATGGCCGGTTCGATAACTGACATTCCTGGTCTGAGAGTAGGACACTATTCCGACCCTAGGGCCGCAACTGGATGCACTGTCATCCTCTGCGAGCGCGGTGCTGTTCCCGGTGTGCACATAAGCGGCGCCTCCCCCGGCGGCCGCGAGATTGAACTCCTGAGACCTGGCTACTCGGTCAACCTTGTGCACGGACTTCTTCTTTCTGGCGGCAGCTCCTACGGACTCGACGCAGCAGCCGGCGTTCTCTCCTTCCTTGAGGAACAGGGCGCTGGCTATGACACGGTTGCAGGCGTCGTTCCCATTGTTCCTGCTGCCATCATCTTCGATCTCTCTTTGGGCGATAGCCGCGTGCGTCCTACAGCAGCAAATGCGTACGCCGCCTGTCTTTCCGCGAGCGAGAACGCAGTGGATGAGGGCAGCGTCGGCGCTGGCACGGGAGCCTCAGTCGGCAAGTGCCTGGGCATGGACCACGCTGTTAAGGGTGGACTTGGCATGGCCACTGTCTCGCTGGGCGGAGAGATACTCGTCTCGGCGCTGATAATCGTCAACGCTTGGGGCGATGTCTTGAATCCAACGTCCGGCGATTTGCTGGCGGGGCCACGCAACCTCGAGGGCAAGGACTTCCTGCGGACCGCAGACCTGCTCAAGGCGCGGCGCATGCGCCGTCCCTTTCCGACATCCAACACGGTGATTGGTGCAGTGGCGACCAATGTCCGTCTTAGAAAAGAGCAAGCTCATCGCCTTGCCCAGATGGCGCAGGTCGGACTGGCTCGCACGATAGACCCGTGTGGCTCGATGTACGACGGAGACACTCTGTTCGTCCTGTCTGCTGGTGACAGGCGATGCGACATGAATGTGCTTGGAGTAGGTGCTGTGGAGGCGGTGACCGAGGCCGTCCAACGTGCAGTGATGAAGGCGAAAAGTATCGCCGGTATTCCGGCGGTTAGTGACCTATAAGGAGTATTCGAAATGCGTACAATGCTTAAGAGCAAGATTCACCGTGCCCGCGTGACACAGTGCAATTTGGACTATGAAGGAAGCATTACGATCGACCGAACTCTCATGGATGCTGCAGACATGCTTCCCTTTGAGAGAGTCGACATTCTCAATATCAACAACGGCGCTCGCTTCAGCACCTATGTCATAGAAGGCGAACCGGGTAGTGGCATTATTGGTCTGAACGGTGCGGCTGCACGACTGGCAGTCACAAGTGACCTGGTCATCATTGTGTCGTACGCCACCATGAGCGACGAGGAAGCTCGCAAGGCTCAGCCAATCGTTGTTCACGTGGACAGCAAGAACAGCATCGTCTAGTCGCGTGTGATTTCAGAGCCATGATAGTCCACAGCACCGTAGGCGAACTGAAGGAAGCGCGCTCCTCGTGGCAGAGACCTGTAGGTCTCGTTCCCACCATGGGGTACTTGCACGAAGGACATATCTCTCTCGTCAGAGCGGCACGTGCGGAAAGCAAGACCGTCGTAGTAAGTATCTTCGTTAACCCGACACAGTTCGGTCCGTCGGAAGACCTTTCGCGATATCCAAGGGATATGGAAAGAGATCTGTCTCTCCTGGAGCAGGAGGGCGTGGATGTTGTCTTCGCGCCCCCGGATGGGGCCATGTATCCGTCGGGCTACTCAACCTGGATTGACGTGCAGGGGGTCACAGGTATCCTCGAGGGAGCTTCTCGACCCGGCCATTTTCGCGGCGTGGCCACGGTCTGCAACAAGCTATTCAACATCGTAAGTCCTGAGCGCGCGTACTTCGGACAGAAGGATGCCCAGCAGGTGGCCGTTCTGAAGACGATGGTAAGAGACCTGGATATGAATCTGGAACTCATCGTGCTACCGACTGTAAGAGAGGCAGACGGAGTTGCCATGAGCAGCCGCAATGCCTACCTCCGGCCGGATGAGCGCGTGGCTGCGCGGGTTCTGCATCGAGCGCTGACCCAGGCACGTGAGATGCAGGAATCAGGCGTGAGCGATGCGGACGCAATACGGAAGCGAATGGCAAGTGTCGTGGAAGCTGAACCGCTGGCGGTCCTGGAATACGCGACTGTCGTTGACCCTCTCACGTTCGAGGAACTCGACACTCTTCAAGACCCCGCTCTCGGCGTGATTACCGTGCGCATTGGAACAACGCGCCTCATCGACAATATGCCCTTGGGCGAATAGAAGAAGGCACGCCACCTGAGGTGACGTGCCTTCAGCACAATGTACATGGCGGCGTCCGCCGATTATCCAGTTGTCGGTACTATCCAGCCAGGTCGGCTGGCACGGAGACGCCAACTTCTTCGTAGTACTTGATGGCTCCCGGATGAACGACAACGCTCATGCCTTCGAGGGCGCTCTCGAGAGTGATGTCATTGGCCTTCGTGTGCGTCGCTTGCAGCTCAGCGACCTGTTCGAAGAGGATCTTGGTCATGTCATACACGATATCCTCGTCAACGGAGGCTCCTACTCCCAACATTGCCTGAACCGCAACCGTCGACACGTCAGAAGGCATTCCGTAGGTGCCTGAGGGGATAACCTGTCGAACGTAGAACGGGTAGCCCTCGTCGTGCAGCCCCTGCAGGACTGTATCCGGAACCTCGACAATTCGCACGTCCTCAGAGACTGAAAGCTCCTCAACGGCGGATGTGGGGAATCCCGCCACCAGGAATCCTGCATCGACCTCGCCGAGCTTCACTGCGGATGCAGCCTCGGCGAAGTTGAGGTCGAACCTTGTTATGCTGTCCCACACTCCGGCGACCCTGAGTATCTGTTCGCATGCTACGACTGTGCCGCTACCCGGTGCTCCAACCGCCACGTTCTTCCCTGCCATGTCTTCCAGGGACACGATGCCACTGTCCGCCTTGACGACGAACTGGATGGTCTCCGGATACCAGCACGCGACGCCCTGAAGTTCGGGAATTGCCGCGTCGAACATGTTGGTTCCCGTGCGGGCATAGTAGGCCACGTCGTTCTGGAGCAGTCCGGCCTGGCATTCGCCTGTGCCGATTGCCTTGGCGTTCGTGACGCTCGCTCCGCTCGTTACCGCGCTCGCGTCGATTGCTTCCGAATTCGCGTTGAGTAGTTCCGCGTACCTCGAACCTAGCGGGAAGTAGGTACCGCCAGTACCGCCCGTGTAGATGGTCACGTCGGTCTTGCCACCACCCCCTGCGCAACCGGCGGTCACCGCCAGCAGCACGGTGAGCATCAGCGCTCCTGCAAAGGTTGCTCTTCCTAGTCGCACCGTTTCACCTCCTTCGATGTGCCTCGCTGCATCCTGCGCCCCAGCGGCCTTGCGCCCTGAAAGAAGACCGAGAGCCCTCTCGGGAGAGCTCTCATCGTGGGAGGCCTTGCGCTGCGCAAAGTGCCTCAGCTATGGCTCTATTCTTCGCTATAGTACTATGGGTCGTCAAGCTTTTCACAATCGGGAGTGGATGAGCGGCGCTATGGTCAGGCGAAGGCGGGGTCTTGTTGTGTGTGCGGTTGTGTTTGGGGCACTACTGGTTGTGCCTGTGCCTGTCATGCAAGTCGAGGCCGATGGCCAAGCATACAGGGGAGTCCTCTCTCCTTTTGAGGCCGTCGCCGTCGAACTATCCTATGTTCACAGTGTCGAGAGGACGCGTGTTGAGGAGGAGTACGATGTGCGGCCATCCGGCATCGTGATGCGATCGATGTCGTGGCAGTCGTTCGGCGCGGGCTTGCCCAACGACTATGACGAGTGTGTGGACGGATGGTACGTGAAGCAAATGGGCACGCGACTGGGCAAGACACTGAGCTACTGGTTCCTGCCCGTCAATGATGTGAGGCTTGATATCGGAGGAAACAGAATCTTCGAGGGCCCGGAGCGCGAGTCGATGATGGCGTTGTCAGTCAAATGCCTCCCGATGATTGCCTGTGTAGTGGCATTAGCCCTCTCTGACGACCTCCCTCTCTAGGTAGGGGTTGGGCAGACTGCCTGTGTTGCGGCACAATATCGGGTAGGTTGGCTCGGGACCGAAACTTGTCCATAAGAACAGAGATACAGGCGGTATGAGTGATATGAGCGAAGAGAGTAGTACTGCAGGTTCTGCCGGTCCCCAACTGACTCGTGCTCTAGTATCCTGGCCAGCTCGCATTGTGACGGTCGCGTCCCTGCTGTTCGGTCTGTACGAAATCATCTTCGCGTTCAAGTTCAACTACACGTTGTACTCGCTCTTCGATAGCGTAGGAATACAGATACCGCTTCTTCGACACACGTTCCAGACCAAGCAGGGTATGGCGTTCGTTCTCGCCATGGTTCTCATCATCGCCTTCATCCTTCACCCCGCGCGTCGGGGTCTTGCCCATGACCCCCGGGTGAAGCCCCTCGATTGGGTCCTTGCCGTTCTCGGTGCCATCTGTGCCTTCTACATCTTCTTCCAGTACAACCGCTACGCACAGACCGCCGATATCCTTCCGTCCGACATCGTCTTCGGGCTCATGACAGTGCTGCTGGTTCTCGAGGCGACGCGGCGTGTCGTCGGGTGGGTGTTGCCGGCAGTTGTGGGCGCGTTCTTGCTCTACGGCATCATCGATCTTGGCTTTCGCTGGTCTCGTATCACCCAACAGCTCTGCTTCGACGAGGGGATAATGGGCATTCCGCTCATGGTCATGGTGACGTACGTGTTTGCATTCGTCTTCTTTGGGGCATTCCTGCTCCGAATCGGGGTCAGCGACTACATCACGGAGTTCATGATTTCCGTATTCGGTCCGAGGCCGGGAGGACCGGCCAAGGCTGCGGTTGTCTCCAGCGGTCTGATGGGAACGGTCAGTGGAAGCTCCGTTGCCAACGTACTGACCACCGGCACCTTCACCATCCCTTTGATGAAGAAGACGGGCTATCCGGCGGAGGTGGCAGGAGCCATCGAACCCGTTGCCTCTACTGGCGGGCAGCTCATGCCGCCCATCATGGGAGCCGCGGCCTTCATCATGGCCGAATTTCTCGGTATCCCGTATCGCGTCATCATCATCGCGGCCATTGTTCCTGCGCTCGTCTACTACTTCAGCGTCTACGTGTTCGTTGACCTGGAGACGAGACGACTTGGCCTCGGCGGGATCCCGCGCGCACGCCCGCTAGGGCACTACTTCAAGCGGATGTACCTCTTTCTCCCCGTAGTTGTCATAACTGCCGCACTACTGCGTGGTATACCTCCCCAGATTTGTGCAATAGCGTCTCTAGGTGTGGCCGTGTGGGTGGCATGGATAGCGCGCGACAGGATAGCGGGCTCTGAGCCGCTCTACGTCGTCGTCGCTACGGTGACGACGTTGCTCATGTTTCTGGGAGAGGAAGCCGACAGCCTCATTGCGGCAATACTCCTTGCGATGGTACTGATTCTCCTCGCACTTTCGTTCACGGGGCGACTGGTGTATCGCAATGAGAAGCTCTATGTGAGCGCCCTATTCATGTTGTTTGTTGCCGGAGCGCGTTCGGCGGACGTGAATCCCGATCAGGTGTTGCTGCTCTCCGGCGTTGTCGGCGTGCTCGTGTCAGTGCTTGTCTCCGCTGTCAGCCGCACAGATGACAGTCGCGTCATGAGGTCGGCGGCGTACGACGCGATTGTATCCGCGGGAAAGACCAGTGTGGCCGTCATGCTGGCAGCTGCCAGCGCAGGACTCATACAGGCAGTCCTGACCATGACAGGCCTCATAACGTCTATCGGCTATGACCTCGTGTCTCTCACCGGCGGCTCCCTTCTTCTCCTCCTTCCGCTGGCGATGCTGTTCAGCCTCGTGCTGGGTATGGGAGTCCCTACCACCGCCAATTACATAATCACTTCGCTCGTAGTCGCGCCTGCGGTCTTCCTGGTTGTGCAGGGGTCGGCTGTTTACGGGGTCCCCGTGCCGGGCTATTCGACTGCCATTGCTTTGCTGGCAGCACACTTCTTCGTTTTCTACTTTGGAATACTGGCAGATGTCACACCTCCTGTTGCGCTGGCGTCATACGCTGGCTCCGCCCTCGCCAAGGGAGACTTCTGGAAGACTGCTTTGAACGGCGTCAAGTACGCATCTGCCGGCTATGTCGGGCCCTTCATATATTTCCTCCATCCGGAGATGTTCCTAGTGACGGTGAGCCAATGGAGTGTCCTTGCCGTCTTTGACGTGCTGTTCTCTATCATCGGAGCGCTGGTCGCGATGTACCTGCTCGCACTGGCCTTGATAGGTTGGTGTGGCGGTACTTTGAACAGAGCTGCGCGCGGGGTCTTCCTGGCGTGCACATTGTCGATAGTGCTGACACTGCATCCGGTCGCGGTCGTGCTGGGCGCGGCAGCTATACTGGCGTTGCGGCTAAGACCGCATGGTCTTCAGAGATTCCTGTATAGCAGTGCGTAGTCTTGTGGTGGAGGAATGACAATGGAACGAGAGATTCGAGCGGTTCATGTGGGACTTGGACCGACGGGTCAGCGCATCGCCAAGCATGTCCTGAGCGAGCGTACGGGTATTCGATATGTGGGTGCGATTGATGTCGCGCCTGCGCTTGAGGGCCAAGACCTGGGAGACGTGGTGGGCGTCAGCCCCGTCGGCGTATCTGTGACCGGTGATGCCGCGAGAGTATTCCAGGAGACGAGACCGGACATTGCTATCTACACGACCGTCTCACGTCTGCGCTCGTTTCTGCCGCAAACAGAGATTGCGTTGCGGAGCGGTGTCAACGTCATCTCCACGTGCGAGGAGCTTGCGTACCCGTCGTTCGTTGATGCAGAGCTTGCAGCGAAGTACGACGAGTTGTGCCGAAACCACGGCGTGACGATGCTCGGCACCGGCATTAACCCTGGCTTCCTTATGGATATGAGAGCGACGGTGCTTTCGGCCGCCTGCACAGACGTGCAGAAGATTGAAGTTACGCGTCGCATGGATGCCTCCCCGCGCCGCCAGCCGTTTCAGAAGAGGATTGGCGCGGGAATGGACGTTGAAGATTACCGTCGGGCAACTGCGTCCGGGGAGATAACCGGCCATGTTGGACTTGAGATTTCGATCTGTCTCATTGCAGATGCACTTGGATGGGACCTGGACGACGTGTGTGTCGTCGGGCCCGAGCCGATCGTGGCCGAGCACGCAGTGGCGTCCGAACACTTCAGCGTTGCGCCAGGCCAGGTCAAGGGCACACAACAGGAGGCCATCGGCATCGTCGCAGGGGAGGAACGGATCAAGCTATGCTTTACGGCTTTCCTCGGAGCGACGCCATCGTTCGATGAGGTTGTCATTGTGGGCACGCCGGAGGTGCGCGCACGGGTTACACCATGCTGGCATGGAGACTACGGAACCGTGGCCATGGCGGTGAACCTCATACCGGCTGTCATCAACGCGCGCCCGGGGCTCCTAACGGCCAATGACCTCGTGCCGGTGTCATTTAAGTCGGGAAATCTTCGCAGATTCGTGACACCTCGTTCGTGAGAGGGCTTTTCACGCGGCTTCTCGTCTGATAAACTACCTTGTCTTTTGCGCCAGATGGCGCGCGTGGTGAGGAAGCGGCGGGGTAGCGGTACGTTTGACAGGCAACAGCCTCCTCAGGTAGAATCCTGTTTTGCGAGTTGCGCGTCCGTACGTTAAAAATTGAATACGTTTTGTGTCCGGCTTGATGTAGGTCAAGGGATTAAGGGCACAGGGTGGATGCCTTGGCATCAGCGAGCGATGAAGGGCGCGGCAAGACTGCGATAAGCCTCGGTTAGCTGTCTAGCTAGCTTAGCCGGGGATTCCCGAATGGGGCAACCCGCCTGGGGTAATACCCAGGCACCTGCACACGCAGGGGCTA
>Ga0272441_10015642_pt1 | contig 10597 bp, 7 predicted proteins | sample SSMProp6N_FD_193582 | JGI IMG/M metagenome (GOLD analysis project Ga0272441, IMG submission 193582) | Marine sediment archaeal communities from Little Sippewissett salt marsh, Falmouth, MA, United States - SSM-Prop-6N | ecosystem: Environmental > Aquatic > Marine > Wetlands > Sediment ...
GTCATGAATGGTGCAGGATGTGCCCTCAACCCCTGGCCCCTTCTCCCCGGCTGGGAGAAGGGGAATATCATAGTTATGCGTCAGTAACATGAGTTAAACTATGCAGGTGATGAGGCCATATCAGGAATGGTGCAGGATGTGCCCTCAACCCCTGGCCCCTTCTCCCCGGCTGGGAGAAGGGGAATGTCGAAGTTGAGGTGTGATTTATGTGTTCACCATGTCTCCGAACATACATCCACTATATCCCCGATCTATACATGATTTGGGTGGCGGACGGTATTATATTTTCGAGGGTTCCGCCCTCAACCCACAAAAGTGTTAAAGAAAAACTGCCCAGCGTTATCGCTGAGCAGCTTTGTGCCCCCATGTGAATATGTTCCGAACTCCACACTGCCCTGAAATCAGGGGGAAATCCAGTACGAAGATACTGCCTTTTCGAAAATCCTGGCCTTATGTGATGAGATCGTCAATTAATGCTGGTGCTACCTATCATTGAAAGTGAGAGGGCAGGCAAAAGCCTGCCCGTCAAACACACAAGCGTTACGGACTAACAGCCACCAGGCGGATATCATCAACGAAAAATGTCCCTGCCGGGTTATCTGAGTGGTTTTCGATCACGAGCGAATTTACAGGGTTATTACCAGGGTTGAGATCCTCGACCGGGATTCGAACCATCACCCATTCTCCGGGCAGCAATATGGCAGCTCCTGTGTATTCGCTGGTTGCGAGATTGGTCAGAACGTCTTCTTCACCAATGGTCAATACATTGATCACCTGCCCGCCCTGCGGGCCGCCATTGAGGTAGAACTCCAGATACAGGAATTGGGAAGTATCCAGAGTTTCGGTCCATAAGGTAAAAGAAGCCCATGTATCCAGGTTAGCTTCAATGGCGAACTGGCCGTTGTGCACAACACTCTGTGAGCTCAGGTCGATCTCGCCCTCCCCGGAATTGACGTGGATATCCCATCCCTGTTCAGCGGCATCCTCGTAGATGAAGTGAGATCGTGCTTTTTCCTGTTCAGGAGACAGGGTTGGTGTGGGTGTGGGAATGTAGACAGTATCGACAGGAGCAGACACTTCTTTGTCAACAAAGAAAATGTCATCGATGTAGACGGTCGATTCTCCGCTTCCCTTCATCTTTACGAATTTGATCGTATCAAAGCTGCCGCCACCGGGGTTGATCTTGCTCAGGGGTATGGCTACCTGATGCCACTTATACGGCTCGAGTTCGCCGCCTTCAATGTATTCAGTGATATCGAGGAGCGGCGAAAGGTTCTGGTCGTTATATCCCAGTGTGATGCCGATCTGTTGGAAATCGGTCTCTCTGCTTGCGATATAAAGTATCAGCCAGTTGAAAGGTGCACTATCGGTTTCTGACACTCTCAAATCCATGCCACCCCCGGGCTGCAGGAAAAGCTCAATAGCCCGCCCTCCTGAGTGGACGACTTTAGATGAATTTATATTTGCATCACTGTTCCAGGTATGGGTAAACCATCCCTCACCCTCAATTGAAAACCCGTCGTTGTAGATATCACAGGTTTCTCCCAATGGCTGTGGGAAAACAAATGAGGAGGGCGGGATAGGGGTTGGAAGTATCGTTCGAGGGGAAGCGCCATAGTATTGCCGGAAAACATCTTCTGCCAACCTGCCTCGGATAGAGGTGGTACGCCACGGATCGATTTCGGAGGCCCATAGGTTATGGCCAGCCATCCACATATCCCAGGTGAATACGCCATCCAAAACGCCCGGATGGCTGTCCATCACGTTGAACAGGGCCTGGTGAATATTGGCCTGCATTTCCTCGCCGTCATCATATCCATTTCCATCCCTATCCACCAGGATATGTTCAGTAAAGCTATTCGCAGCGCCATGAACGACTGATGCAAGTGAATCGGTGTACCCATATTCAGTAAATAAAATAGGCCGGCCAGGGTTGGCTTCATGCAGAGGAAGCAGGTAGTCCTGAAAAATCTTTTCCCAACGCTCTTCAAGGATCTCAACCGGAATTGCCGTTGTGGAAGGGCAATCTGCTAGCGGAAAGTAAGCGCTAAAACCGATCACGTCCAATCCGGCATCTTCCCACATGTGCTCTGATCCTGGCCTTAGCCCAAGCTGGGGTTCGGTGTAGACGATATTCCACATATCGTAGGTCAGTGGTCCATTGAAGGCATCACGCACATATGCCACCATGGTACGTAATTCGTCTCGGAAATCGTTAGGCCATTCCTCGCTGGGGCGCGTACGGAAGAGGCCCTCGGTTTCGGTGCCCAGTGAGTACAGGCCCACACCTTCTTCCTCCGCAAGCTGCCCAAAGTGCACAGCCTGATCGGTGTAGGTCTGCCAGAATTCAGCCACAAATCGATCGTGGTCAGGGTGATCAATCGCCCAGGGCCAGAATTCGGGTTGAATTCTTCCATCATCCCGTACAGGGATACCTAAATGTTTTCTGTACAATGGATGTTCTGCCTCTTCGGCTTCGTTGGATTCAAAAGCCAGGGTCAGGTAAACACAAATACCATTCTGATGGAAAGAGCGTATCATTTTCCTCAGAAAGTCATCGGTAAAGGTTTTTGTAATTACCCCCGAATAGACCCGTTCAACGGTGCTATCCATGCTGTCTTTGTAATGCAGGGCCACCGAGATGCCAACCCAGTTGACATTCATGTCGCGCAAATATTCAAAATAATCTGCAGGCAGGGTATTGTTTTCTTCCCTGTTTGTTCCCACATTGCCACCCATGTGCACGGCATGGATGGGTTCAGTGGGCTCAAGTATCATTTGCCTGCATATTTCTGGTGACGCTGGTATTGGAGTTGTGGTCGAAGGGGCGGGGGTGTCGGTTTGAGCCGCTGCCAGCGGTGTGGATGTATCCGGAGTAGTAGCTGGAGGCGTCGGCTGGCAGGCTCCCAATCCCCCCAGCAATGCCAAAATGACAAGACTATTAAATACATATCGTCTGGAAGCCATGTCCTCTCTCATTTCCCAATGAAAAAAACTGCTGTACATTCACAGCAGTCGCAGCGTATCCACAAGATTGTTGATAGTACCTGACAAGAGTCTTGCCCCGCTTGTGAAGTTACTTGTGGTGTTATGGATTGTGAATGAAGACCCTTTCATTCTATCATGGGCTTTTGAGATTTCAAAAAAAATACATCAAAAAAACCGCTCAACAATTTCAGTTGGCGGTTCTCTTGAGCCGGATGCCCCCACGGAGATTCGAACTCCGGTCTTAGCCTTGAAAGGGCTACGTCCTGGTCCCCTAGACGATGGGGGCATTGAACGCAGATTCTACCACGTTGATGCACGGATGGTCAACGGGGCAAACCGTAAAGTTTTCTTTTTCTGGTTTCTTTACTGTCTCTGGCGGTATTCAGCGTTTTTTTCGTTTGGGGCGAATGCCGCGGTAGGAAGGCACTGTAATCGGGTGAACTGCGCACAAACTGAAGTCCTGCATACGCGAGCGTAATCTCGGATCAAGGTCTTCGAAACGCTCGGAGGTGGTGATGACCGTGGGAAGCTGTGCGTTGTAGCGGTGGTTGAAAAGCTGATACAGTTTTTCACGCACCCAGGGCGAAGTGGCCTGTGTGCCGAGATCGTCCAGCACAAGCAGGCGGGCAGAACGTACTTCCTCGAAACGCCGGTCATAGCTTGTTTCACTGTTGGGGTTGAATGTCGAACGAAGGTGGTCGAGCAGGTCGGGAACGACGATGAACATGGGTGAGAATCCCTCGCTGGCACGGTAGTTGGCAATGGCAGCGGCCAGGTGTGTCTTGCCGCAGCCATAGGTACCTGTGAGGATCAGCCAGCCGGAGGGGGATTCCGCGAAGTGCCGGGAGGCTTTGAAGGCATCCTCGAGAGTTCTCAGGTCCTTGGGGTCGATTTTTTCCCCGTTCCGCATGTTGAATGTGCCGAACGTCTGGTGGCTGTGCACGTTGAGAGAGGACAACTCGTGGTGATCGAGTGTTTCATCGGGCCTTCGGTGGTCCGGAGCATGGATTATTATATGCTCCACGAGTGAAGCGTCAGAGAGGCGGGACCGGATCCGGCCTTCGAGTTCATCAAGCAGCAGATTCGTCGTGATAACCAGAGGGAGATGATTGATATAGCGGTAATTGAGGATCTGGAAAAGTTTCTCGCGAGCCCAGTCGGTGGTGTTCTGTGTGCCGAAGTCATCGAGGATCAGGAGCGGTGCCTGGCGGATCTGTTCGAAACGTTCTTCGAACGTCATATCCTTTGATGAGAAGGTGTGTCTGAGGCTGTCCAGAAGATCCGGGACTGTAAGGAAGATCGTCGGGATATCCCGGGTGACGCAATCATTGGCAATGGCTGCAGCGAGGTGTGTTTTACCCACGCCATAGCGGCCCTGGATCAGCAGCCAGCCTGTGGGGTCTTCCGAGAATTTGCGAGACGTTTTGAAAGCATATTCGATCGAAGCCTGGTGCTGCTGACCCAGCAGTTTGCTGCCGTGAGGTTCGAAAGTCTCAAAAGTCATTTCCTTGAGTTGTTCGAGGTGGCTGAGGCTGAACAATTGTTCGCGGATCTTGCTGCGAATCGCTTCCTGCCTGCAGGTGCAGATCTGAACCTTGCCGAAGTCGGGATGCCCGACCGGCAGTTCCAGGCGGATATACCCGACGCCGCCGCAGATTTTGCATTCCGGATCGCCGAGACGTCCGGTATTCCCGGTGGACGAATCATTCATCGAACCACCCTTTGCGATAGTCTTGTTCAGTTTTTTGAGTGCGCCGGTGATGTTCTCTTCCATTTTTCCCTCGGTCCTGCCAATCTTTCAGGATCGCCTCGATATAGCTCCATTTGCGAACGTTGTTGGCTACAGCGATCCTGAATGCTTCCTCGATCCACTGAGCCGGGTATTCCTCTTCGGCGTCCTTGAGCTGTTCGGCAATCATCGGCGTCAGCGGTCCGATATTCTGTTCATACAGGATGAATATGTTCAGGCGCTCGCTGGCCGGCAGCATCGGCTGCGGTTCGAACTCAGGCTGCCATGTTCCGTTCTTGATGGCGCTGACAGCTTCCTGCCCGCGGGTTGAATTGATAAAGTAGTATTCTTCCTGGCCTTCCTGTGTATCCGTACTGGCTTGCAAAAGTGCTCCCCGTTCTACTGAGCGCCGGAGCGCATCGTCCAGTGCTGCAGGGCCATCCTCTCCGGATTGTACCAGTGCCTGCAGCAGGATTTCGTCTGCAAGCATGTTCCTGCGGCAGAGGTACGGATACTGGATTTGCTGCTGGGCCAGTGCCCAGAACGCGTACAGGGTTACCTTGAGCTCCCCGAGATGGTCGATCTGCGGGAGAAGCTGGGTGAAGAATTTCTCCGGCACCGGGGTGACGGAGGACCTGCGTTCAAATCCCTGGAATGGATTGTTTTGATTTTGATCCGGGTCTTTCACTGTGTGTGTATCCCTGGTGTGATTGAGGCCTCGGGTTTCGAAGCCAGCCTCTGGGTTCATTATAAAGCATGTATCGTTCCAGTTTTACCACAGCTTGACTGCCCGCGCACCATATGAAGGGCTGAAATCGAGAATTCGTGTTTTGAAAAAGGTTTCCCGGCTGACCCAGTAGTCGTTGCTGGTAGGTTGAATCGGAAAATGAAGGTTTTTTGGAAGAGATGCAGTGTAGGTGTTCAGCAATGTGTTGGTTAAAAAATGAACGGATTCAAGTCCTGGCATCAGGGCGTGATTAGTGGACGGCATGTGGTCTGAGGATCATGCGCGTCTCGGCCTGAGGAGGCCCGGTCTGGGCACTGAGGGTATGTTCAAATGGATGAAGCAATCGGTGCCCGGACCGGGTCTCTTGGTGACAGAGTTTTCTCGTGCAAAGTGGAAAAAAACTATAGAATAGGCTGGCAGGGCAGTACTGCAAGGTGAAAACGTCTTTTCAACACAGGGAGGTGCAGGGTGAAGAGACAGGCAAAAGGGACGTTCGTTCTCCGATCTATCTTGCTGGTATTTCTTTTTGTACAAACGAGCTGTGCTGCCGCGCAGGAAACCCCGCCGCCTGCATCCACTGCAGCTGAGCCTGTTTCCACAGCAACATCTGCCCCTCCAACCATCCCGCCGGCGACGGATACACCAACCCATACAGCAACGATAACGCCCACCAGCACGCCTGAGATTTTGATCCGGTCATTGAACTCCTTTCAGGAGATACCAGCAGGATATCTTGCTCCGGGAGAGATAATCTTGAATGAAGCGTCTTATCTGGAAAATGTAGAGCATGAGGGCCATTTGCTCTTTTCTGTATCAGGTGAGAATCTCGAAATACAACCTTTCTTGCAGAATCTTCAGGATGACTGGATAGGTCACTACAGTGTTTCACACGATAATCAATGGCTGGCGATAAGACGTTCTATGATGAGAGGAGATATCGTATTCTACGATTTGATATTAACGACAAGTGATACAAGCAGTTTTCTGGTTCTTCCATGGGATGAGCCAATGGGAACAGACGGACATACTGATATACTCTCCTGGACTGGAGATAATCAGAACCTTCTACTTGGCCGTCCAGGTTCTGAATTTGCGGAGGTGGTTCTCTTTAATCCATTCGAGGACATCAAAGAAGTGATTTTTCCCGATCCTGATCTTGGCTATGTATCAGCTTCATATAGTCGGTTCAAATGGTATGGTGGTGTCAGTGTTGTCTATAGTCCAGACATGACAAGGGTGATCAGTATTGACGGGTTTAATAAAGGAGAATTCATTTTATTTGACCTGGAGAATAATCTGGAAATCAGACGATTTACTGATGCCTCATTCATTTCTCTTTGGAGCACACCTGCCTGGTCACCTGACAGCAACTATTTTGCAATAGTTGAATTTGGAGATGATGAAGAGTTTCAAGATGGTATAGGCCCCTATCATGTAGTCTTGTATAACAGGGAAGGTGAGGAATTCTGGCGAAGTGATACACTTCTATGGAATCGAAGGATATTAACTGCCCTATTTGACTTAGACTGGTCTCCTGACAGCAAATACTTCAAGTATCATGTAATATATCCGGATAGTGAAGATATTTACACAAGAATTCTGGATATCGAAACGGGGGATCTAAGGCAATATCCATTTTGGGGATTCTCCTATGCCTGGTCACCGGACAGCAGCCAGTACATTATTCTTGAAGATACTTCGCTTATAAATGACTCCACTAGTAAGTATAGAGGCTTAAACATTGTAAATATGGAACGATTGGAAGTATTGCATCTTGACAGTCTCCTCTATATACCAGTAGCCTGGTTGACAATGAATGAGTGATATGGAAAGGAGAATATCAATCATATAGGTGCTATGTTAAATGGCAGTTAATCAGAATGCTGGTCGGTAAAGCAGTAGAAAAAACGCAGGCTGGGGAAAAGAGGACAGTATCAGGTCGCCCGGGCCAGATCGACCTGCCGTGTTACGGCGTTTTCGAATTTTGCCAGGAAAGGCAGGAAGACCAGATCCACCGATCCGGTTGGGCCGTTCCGGTGTTTTGAGACGATGATTTCCGCAATGTTTTCCCGCAGGCTGTTTTCCTCATACTGATCAGGGCGGTAGATAAACATCACAATATCGGCGTCCTGTTCCAGGCTGCCGGATTCTCTCAGGTCAGAAAGCACCGGCCGTTTGTCGGATCGCTGCTCGACGGCTCGCGAGAGTTGCGCAGCGGTAAGAACGGGAACATTCAACTCCCGGGCGAGAATCTTGAGGTTGCGGGAAATGTAGGAGACTTCCTGGACACGGTTATCCATCCTGGAATCGCCGCTCATCAGCTGCAGGTAGTGGTGTTTCATTATGGGGATCGATTCGTAAAGTTGATACACACCAATTTACATCTGGTAGTGAGACATTGAATGGTGGGATACAGAATCCAAGGCAGTTTTGGCAAGAAATGTTAAGGAGATATCCGGAAATGTTTGATGATCAAAATATATTTCTAATATCTCAAAAAAGATGCTCCCCCATAGCAAACGAACAATGGATCAAATACAATCCACAGGATAGTTTTTTCATTGATGAAGTTCTTGAGCATCATCACATCAATCAAGGAAGGTGGGCAATACCTCTGCCACAATTACTACATAACAGAGCAGGTTTTCAACACCTCTGGCATGATTGAATAGGAGAAACATAATGAGAAGCTTATCTGATGTGAAGGATTATCTCGATAGAGGGATCAAAGAAGGGACATTGCCCGATTACGATATGTATCATATGAATACAGCAACAATAACCGAGAAGGATTGTTTGGAAATTGAAAACAGTCTTAATTGTAAACTACCCGAGGATTACAGAACGGCGCTTCTTTCTTATGATTTTAGTAATCTTGGTCTTGGTAATGCAGATTTTTATAGTAAGGCAGAGTTAATTGAGTACAATCAATACAGTCCGGATAAAGAAACGTATCTAAAGAATAGGGTCCTTGAGTTTGGGCATCATTAAGCAAATCCATTATTGATAACATTGGAGAATTCACCATTGGTTGAAGGAGGGATATATTATATCGAACATGCTCGTTATCCTGAGATGAAACTGGAATACGTTTCAAAAGACTTTACTTGTTTTTTTGTGTCCACAACGCTGGTCTTCAAATATCATAAAGAAACTGAATTCTTCAAAAAAGAAGATATATTAAGTCAGGCAGAAAAGGAGGAATATTACAGAAAGGTACTGGCTGAAATCGAAAAAATTGACCCTTCAACAGTGAATTCAGAGTATTGGTATGGTTTTCTTCAAGGATATTAGGTGGGAGAGGTTTCTATTTTTTCTCTTTTGATTATTTTGATGGATTAGACATTTGATGGATATCCAATGTGTCCATAACGAATTATTATTTTCTACCAACTTTAATGATTCTGATGAATTAGAACAAAGATAAAGGATGACGGATACAGGTTAGCATAATCAAGTAAGGGGCGTTGAGGTTTGTAAAGGACACGAAAAACGCCTGATTGATGTCGGGATCCTGCCGAAGCTGCTGATTGGAAAAACCGTATCGCGCCAGACGGCTGTCCACCCTGAAGCCCCTGAAACAAGAATATTTGGAAGCGATCTGCTCCAGGTTGAGATCCTTGATAGCAACAAGGACAAGCTATTCACCCTGTACACTACGAACCTCAAGAGCCATTACGTGCCCTTTGGACAGGACCCGGTTCAGGGAGCGCGAAGCCAATCAGTGTACCGTTCCGGGCTGCATCGAAGCAGCCGTGACCGTGACGATCCCAATAGCAGTCATAGTAACTGACACAGACACCACACCGCAGGAGGGCTTGCCGGTCTACGCCTTCCATGGTGAAACCTATACGGGTTATCATGCAACCACAGACGAATACGGCGAAGTCGAGCTGACCCTGCCGTTGGGCAGCTACCGCTTCCGTTCCGACCTGAACGGCACCCAGTTCTGGAGTGACGAAACCAATCACTGCACCGTGCCAGGCTGCACAGAGGCTGCTGTTACCGTCAACATCCCGCTGACTGTGACCGTATCGGACACCGACAGCACGCCGCAGGAAGGTCTGGCTGTGTATGCCTTTGACGGTGATACCTATACAGGCTACCACGGCACAACCAATGAATACGGCGAGGTCGAGCTGACCCTGCCTGAAGGCGGCTACAGTTTCAGATCCGATCTTAACGGCACCCAGTTCTGGTCTGGTGAGGCTAATCACTGCACCCTGCCGGGATGCACCGAGGCAGCAGTCACCGTCACCATTCCTGTGACCGTGAACGTCCAGTCCACCGGCGGCGATCCGTATATCGATCTGCCTGTCTACGCCTTTGATGGTGATACCTACACCGGCCACAGCGGCACGAGCGACGAGAACGGACAGGTGGTCTTCACATTACCGGAAGGAAGCTACCGGTTCCGTTCTGACTACGACGGCGTCCAGTTCTGGTCTGATAAGGAGAATCACTGCGACCTGCCTGGTTGTACTGAAACAATTATCGAGATTCCAAGCGGATTTGGTGAGGTCGAGGTAACGATCGATTACACGTATGATTCCCTCTATCGCCTGACCGCAGCTGACTACGAAGACGGCACAACCTTCCACTACACCTATGACGCGGTCGGAAACCGTCTGACGGAAGGAACGAATGAAGGTATCAGCACCTATACGTATGATGCTGCCAACCGACTTACTGAAGTTGATGGTACAGCTTACACTTGGGATGCCAACGGCAACCTGCTGGCTGACAGTACCAGCACCTACACCTACGATGCTGGGAACAGGCTTGTGGGCTTGGTTCAGGGTGAGGATACCTATGCCTACACCTACAACGGCCTTGGCGACCGGCTGAGCCAGACGGTCAATGGAGATACGATCAACTATACACTGGATGTCAACAGAAGCCTGACACAGGTCTTGGCGGACGGAACCAATACGTATCTGTATGGACTCGGGCGGTTGGGAGAGGAGCAACCGGAAGGGTGGCAGTATCACCTTGCTGATGCCCTTGGATCCGTACGACAGCTGGCGGATGCCGATGCCGCCATCACCCTGGCACAGAGTTACACACCGTATGGTGAGGTGCTGTACAGTGCAGGCGAGGGAGAAACAGCGTACGAATACACCGGTGAGATTCGGGACGGTTACATTAAGTTA
>Ga0272441_10015643_pt1 | contig 10597 bp, 6 predicted proteins | sample SSMProp6N_FD_193582 | JGI IMG/M metagenome (GOLD analysis project Ga0272441, IMG submission 193582) | Marine sediment archaeal communities from Little Sippewissett salt marsh, Falmouth, MA, United States - SSM-Prop-6N | ecosystem: Environmental > Aquatic > Marine > Wetlands > Sediment ...
GACGAGTGCAATGCAAAGCATCATGTTGAGAAGCAGCACAGGTGAGCAGGCCACGATCCGGCAGGCGGGTGACCTGTCCATTGTCAATGCTCCGCAAGCCAGTACACCGCATTGACGAGCAGGGCGGCTTCCTCCGCGCTGATCTGCTCCGAGTACTCATACTTCTGACCGACCTTCGTCGTCTTGCAGCCGATGTTGATCCCGCTGAGGACCACGCGGCCGTCACCGACATTGCCCGCCACGATCGTCGCGTCCCCGCCGGCGTTGCCCTGCCGTGCGCTAACCGTGACCGCCGTCCCCTGGGGCCCCGGCTGCAGCTTGATGTAGTCCGCGAACGCCGACTGAAACTGCCGCCCGACCTGCAGCGTGCTCGCGTCGATGTAGGCCCCGAACGCAGGGTTCTCGGCCTTGTCCGGGTAGCGCCGCCGCAGCGCCTCGGCGGTGGCGACAGGATGGGCCGCCGTCACTCGCATGGCGGTAACCGGGACGTAGTCCAGCGCCGCCGCCACCTGCGGGAACATGGCGTGACTCACCGGCATGATCCCCACAGAATGGTGGATCAGCAGCACTCCGCCGCCGCCCTCCGCGAAAGCCTGCACCTCGGCCTCCCACCCATCTTGCAGGTTCGGCGCAGGCTTTCCGCTCCCCATGTTCGGCACGATCAGCACCTCGTAGCGGGACAGCGCGTCGGCATCGAGAGTCTCCACATACTCCACGACCATGTCGTCTCGCTTCTCGAGGGTCGCCACGATCGGGACCGCTCCCAGATCGCACCCGCCTAGGGGTGATCGGAGGTTCTTGACGACAGCGACGTAGATCTTCGCCGGGTCCTTCTTCACGCGCTCAGACGCGACCGCCTTCGGTGTCAGCCGGAGGAACTCGACGCCCGGGTGCAGCGAGTCCTGGATGGATTCCGAGTCTGCCCGCGCGACGCCCTGGGGCACGGGGTAGTCCTGAGGCGTGGCGAGCAGGTACAAGTTCACGTCCCCCGCCTGCACCGTCGCCGGCACAGTTCCCGCGAACTCCGACACTTTCCCCCGCTCTATCTCGATGACGCGGGCACCCTCGGGAACCGGGACACCATTGAGCGTGATGTCCAGGGCGCGGGCATCCTTCACATGCCGGTTATACGCCGCGATCACGGTGCGGGTGCCGTCGCTGAGAGCCGTCACCTCGACGTCCCCAGCGACGTCGTCCGGTATAGCGAGCGGCGTCGGCCCGGCGAGATGTCGCACCAGCGGCTCGACCACACTCGACGGCGCATCGAGGAAGCACAGGTACGCGGCGATGCCGCTTCCCACCCGGCAGATCGTGGCCGCCGGCTGCTCGCCGATCTTGCCCACGGTCTGCAAGATCTGCGCCCGGGGGCCTCGGATCTCTACCTGCGCCGAGCTCACTTGCTCCGAGATGCCGCGCAAAGGCTCGCCCGTTCCCACGAGGTCCGCAGGCCCCTCGATCCGCTCTCCCAGGTCGACCTTGCACAGGTCCGCAAGCGTCTCATTCCGCCCCGTCTCGCCCTCGACCAGTACGCTGCCGCCATCCCGCACCCACGCCGCCACCAGTTGTGCCGTCTCGGGCTCCAGATCGCGCTGGCTGGGCAGGATGAGCAGTCGGTAATCGTCCAGGGCCTCCCGCGTCAGGTGACGGGTGAACAGAATCTCCACAGGCACATTGGGCAGCAGCACGCGCTCTCGGATGCGCTGCTCGTAGTCCACAAGGCCGCCGCTCTTCTCGCCCCTGCGCACCGAATCATACCAGCCGGCTCGGCTGCGCAGCACCGCCGCGTAACGCACCGGGCGGGTGCGCGCCAGGATGTCCCCCAGCCGCGTATCACGCAGCATCCGGAAGCCCTCGTAGCAGGCCTCCGCCGTCGCCGGGTACATGCGCGAGAAGGTTAGATCGAAGTACCACATAGCGTTGACCCCGCACATCAGATGATGCCGCAGGTTTAGCGCTACATCCCCGGGCTTGTACATGCAGCCGTTGACCGTGAATACCGGGCGATCATTGCCCTGCGCTCCGCGGATGTAGGCCATCATGTACCGCGTGTAGTCCAGGTTCGTGCTGTACAAGTCGCTATTATTGCTGCTGACCCACTGCGAGTGCGTCTCCAGATCGTGGTACATCTCGAGGCGGAAGTGGTTGTTGGGGCTGGTCACGTGGAACACGAAGGCCTCGGGGTCATCCTTCCGCACCGCGGCAGTCATGTCGCGGATCAGGTCGTTGATGACTTCCATCTTGAACAGCATCCAGTTGTGCATCGCGGGCTCGGCGAGGCGCTGGAAGTCGACCTCCTTAGGAACCGCCATCCCGTACTTCTGCTCGAAGTCCGTCCGGCACGTCTCGCATGTGCCGGCGAACCCGAACTCGTCCACCAGGTAGTACCCGTCCAGGTGGTGCTGCGCGAGCCGCGTGGCCGCGTCAACATACACATCATGATTCGCATTCGGACATCGGCCGCTGTCCTTCGGGAAGTCCCGCGGGGCCATGCAAAGCCCCATGCCCATCCTGTGCGCTTCGGTCAGCAGGGGCTCGATGTACTGCGGTCTCCTGTCGTCGCCGAGAAGGTAGTTGCCGCCTCGCTCCATGACCTCCCGGACGAGCCGCGGCGCGAGCACATCGGGGTCCGTCACGGTCACTGTGTTCAGCAACCAGTTCGTGCCCCCGTGAATGCGCAGGAAGTCCTGCCCCAGCACCGGCACTCGAGGCGCGGGAACGTCAGCGGGGGTCTGCGTCTCGCCAAGGAGCACGGCGGGCGGGTTCTTCCAGGCGAGGTATTCCTCGCGCACGGCGGTGTGGTCGCCGCGGGCCGCGATGAACGCCCCCTGCGCGCCGCGGTCCCCGAGCCTCGTGCTGACGATAACCGTCTGCCCGTGAACCGAGTGCACGTACGGGGTCACCTTCCCCGTCTGCTCAAGGTCCATGAGCTCGCCGACCACCTCGCCCCGCTGGTCCTCGAAGGCCAGCCAGCCCTCCTTCAGATGGGGGCGAATGTTGTCGAAGGGCCGGTAGAAGCTGCCCGTCTGCAGCACGCAACGCTTCAGTCCCTCCGCGGACTCGTACCACATGGCGTCGCCGACTCCATCCCCGCCGGGCGCCCAGCCGGTGAAGCGGCTCACACCGGATGAACTCTCGGCCGAGATGCGGTAGAAGATCGCGTCGCTCCCCGCATGCAACGCGTAGGTGACTTGCAGGTCCGGCCCGGCATACGTCACGCTCTTCCGCACGGGCCCATCCTCACTCACAGACACATCGTAGCTCTCACCCGCCTCGCGGTAGCGGAGTTCGTTCCCCCGGCCGTAATCCATCGGCGCCCACACGGCAAGCTCGTTGGGAGTCGTCGCCCCGAGCGGCGCAATCTCGGCAATCATCGGTCGAGCCGGGGCCAGCAGAACTCTCAGCCGGTCGTTGTATAGCTCGAAGCCCTCGTCCGAGTTCCTCGCTGTCAGCATCGGCGCGGGCGCCTCGCTCACACTCGTCTCCGGGCCGAAGTACATGTACAGCAGCTTCTGCTGATAGGGCTTCAGCTCAACGAGAGTGAGCACCTCGAAGGTCCGCTGCTCGGCGTCCAGTGTGCGCACCTGACACGGCAGCTCGTACCCGGCGTAGGTGAACAGGCGAACCGAATCGGCTCGCGTCCCCTCCGGGAAGCTCCACGCAATGCTAACCACCGCGCCCCGACGCGGCAGGCCAATCGGCTCGCCGATCAGCACCGGCGCTCTTGTCTTCTCCGTCGCCAGATGCCACGGCGCCCGGTGCGCCTGGCTCAGGTAGCACCGGTTCGCGGCCGGCTCACGGAGCTTGTACCGGTCGAAGACGGGCAGTGCCTCTCCCGGCCCGGGGAGCCCGCCGAACGCGTGGGAGATGATATTCTCGAAGACCTTCTTCGCGGCGTCGGGCTCGTCACGGAACAGCTCGAAGGCTCTCGTGAGCACGATCGTGCCCTTCCCCGCGACGCCCTCCGCCACCAGGATCGCAGCCTTGTCAGGCTCGCCCATCTTGCAGCCTACGCAGGTGAAGCCCTCGCTCCAGCCGGTCCACCACCCGTACGCCTTCCCGATCCGGCCACTCATCTTGTGCGGCTCGGCAAGCACCCGGTGCGTGGCACCGGGGGCGACCACCACATCGTAGTACTCGCCCTGGGTGTTGCCCGGATGCTTGAGGCCCAGGGCCCCGAAGAACTTACTGACGGCGCCCCCGCCAAGACCGTTGTAGTCCACCACCAGCGTCCCGCCCTGCGCGAGGAAGTCCCGCACGGCCGCGGCGCGCTCCGGTATCGCGAAAATGTCCTGGTCTGAGGAGGCGCTCGCAGTCTGCCCAATGTAAAGAAGCTGGGCCTCGCCGAGAGCTGCCGCGAACCCGTCCAGATCCTCGCCCGCGAATCGCTTCGTCTCCACGTCGTACAAAGTCATGTCGCGCCCCGGGAATCCGCGCCCTTCTCGGTTGTACGCGACCATCACACGTGGCCCTGCAAAGCACGTGAGCGCAAGGCCCCAGGCCGTCGCGATCAGCACGGCAACAGTCAGACGACCCATGCCAGTCTCCGACCGCATCGCCATCATCCCTCTCGCTGGAGAAGACCATTGTTGGGCGCGACTCATGTTCCCCGCCCGGTCTGTGGAGGTCTCACGTCGGTTGTCAGTGGTCTGCTCTCCGTATCTTGTGCCACGTGTCATAGGAGCTCCCAACTCCGCCGCTTCCCGCGCCTGATCCACCTGCTATGGGAGTTCCCAGCCTGTTGCGACGGGGATTTCGTCTCTTCTCTGTACGGTTCCTGCTGTGGCGTTGAGCTCTGGGCTATCCCCGCGGAGAGAGTCTCCGATGGCACGCTGCGTGAACTCATTGGGTGCCATGCTCCCGGGAGAGGCGTACGGCCCTTCGCTGCAGCAGAAGATGCCGCCACCGCTACCCCAGTTGGGCCGTGACGTCGCCAGGTCACGCAGTCATTTCCTGAGTTCCTCATGCCTGTCCGCAACGCTCTCATACCGCTGGGTGGATTGGGAGAAATCCAGCACTCTGCAGGCCCGGCGTTCGCTGACCTCGTAGGTTACCTGCAAATACTCGGTCACGTCCCTGCGGTCGGCAGGCTTCAGTCCCTTTTTCGCAACACGTCCTGCAGCATCGCCTTGTCCAGGGCCAGATCCGCCACCAGATTCTTCAGCCGCCGGTTCTCATCCTCGAGCTGGCGTAGCCGACGAATCTCCGGGGCGTCCAGGTTGCCATAGCGCTTCTTCGATCGGCAAAACGTCGCCTCCGCGATGTTCATCTTGCGGCAGATCTGCGCCACTGGTGTGCCACTGTCAGCCTGCTGCAAGCAAACACAATCTGGGGTTCCGTGTACAGCTTTCGTTTCATCTCCATCAGCCCTCCTGGATTGGGCATAACCGCATCTTCACTCGCATTCCAGGTACACCAAGATTCGGGGATGAGAGCAGGCGCAGCCGGATGCCCCCCGTGTGGGTGGCATGGTCAGTGACTCAAGTGTGCAGATACAGTTCTCATGATCTTCGCGTTTGAGACCGGCTCGATCTCAAATCGAGTGCGCAGGTAGTTCAGCATCGAGGCCGCTTCGTCCAAGTTGGTACCCAGTATTGCCTCCTCCGCGAGGATGAGCCCAAAGTCCCTTTCCCACGCCTCGATTGCTGTGAGTCCAACACATGCGTTCGTCGAGAAGCCCGCGATGACGATTGTATCAACTCCTCGGCCCCGCAAGACTCGTTCGAGTTCTGTGCGGATGAACGCACTGTGACGCGTCTTGTGTAGCACAACATCCGCATCGTGCGTGTGCACGTCTGGATGTCCTTCGGCCTCCCGTGTTCCTTCTAACAGACGACCAGTCTTGTGCTCCTTCATCCATTGGTTCCAGGTGCTGCCGTCGGCCTTGTGAACGGTCCGCACGTGGAAAACCGGCAGCTTCTCGTCGTGGAAGAAGTCGATCAACTCGTTGGCTCTGGCGACCAGTGTCCCAACGCGTGCGAGTTTCTCAGGCGGCCCCACCTCAAGAAACCATCGTTGCAGATCGGTCACAAGCAGCGCCGGTCTGATTGTCTCTCCCATCAACAGTCTCCTCTCACCGTTACTGGGGCAAGCCGTGACTACGCCATCTCGGGGTAACAGACCCAATCACGCCGCCGCGGGACCCGATTCGGGGGCGCACCAGACGCAGCTACGTGAAGGGTTGACTTCGCGGGATTGCTGGTCAATCCTCCGCGTATGTTCTGGTACCCGGCTGTTCTGCTTGGTCTGAATGGTCTGAACCCCGTCGGGGGACGCGTCGAAGCCCTCGGCTTCGATGAGTAGACTATCGGCCATTGCGTTCGACAGCAGCGCGGCCATGAAGAGCACGGAGGCGGCAAGTAAGTGGGGATCGTGCCCTTGCTCCTCTTGTGGTCGGGGTGAGGTTCCACGGCCAGAGTCGCCCTTCGTCCTCTTCCGTGTGGTGGCGGATCGCTCGTCCGAGTCGTTTCCGCGTGGTGCCGTCCCGGTTGGCGTGCAAGTGTCAGGCGCCGCCCCTGTCCGCTGGTCTCGGGCAGCAGAGCAACAATCAGCCGCCGAGCGTGTAGGACACGAAGACCTCCGGGGCGAACCTGCTGCAGCAGAGAGGGATGACACGATGGCAACCCGAGGGATCATGGTGCTGGCGACAGCGTTGTGTGTGATGGGAGGCCCGCCTGTGACCGCGGATGCGATGAACTTAAGCTGTGGCGTGCGCTGTGCGACTTCCCCGGTTGAGCAGAGGCGGGCATTCGACCCCCCTGCCAGGGACAAGGCGCTGGAAGACGGCTTCGTTGCCACGGCGGCGGTGAATGAGGTCACCGGAGGGCAACGGGTGGATGTGACGGTGGCGGATTCCACCGGGGCTGAGCGGGAGGTCGTGATCGACGTCTGTATTAAGCTTGAGGGTGATTGGAGCCACCTGTTCGTGACGGATGGCTACGGACCGAGGCTACTGGATGGCGCGGGTGGGACCACGTACCGAAGCAGGTGTTCCCTGCCGGCCGTGACGCTGTACAACACGGAGGCCGGAGTGACGGTGGCGGCGGCCTTCGAGGTCCCGGCGCCCACGCTCACGTTCTCGTGGGAGGAGACGCCCCAGGCGGCGGCCATCACGGGAACCATCAGCCACCTGCGACTACCGGCGGGAGGCAAGGCAAGGGCAAGCCTGCTCATCGGGCAACACGAGGGGTGCTGGCGCCCGGGTCTGGGCTGGCTTGTGGACCTCTATCCCGAGTACTTCGAGCCACCGAACCCAAAGGTGTGGGACTACGACGGGCCGATGATCTACGACTTCGTCACCTCGGAAAGTCGACTGCGCCGTGATCTGGGCCAGGACCTCACCTGGCAGGAACTCGGGTGGTACTGGCCACACCTGGGGCTCTATCTGCCGAAAGGCGAATCGTGGAGCCGCCAGCCCCGTTCGGAGGGTGGCCTTGGCGAGGGCGGAACCGTGACGCGAGCGGCGCTGAACGAGTACATCGACCTCACGAGTCGCCTTGGCATCGCCCAGTGCCTGTATTTCCAGAGCACCGAGTCCTGGGCCGAGTTTGCGGAGGAGAACTTCCCCGAATGCCGGTACGGTCTCGCGAATGGAGCCCTGGTGCCCACATGGGTCAAGTGCGTCGTCATGAACCCCGACCCCGAGGGACGCTTCGGGCAGCACATACAGGACCAACTCCGGAGCCTGGTGACGGCGTTTCCAGGGATGGCCGGAGTCTTCTGGGATCAGAACTGCTACACGGGCTTTGACTTCGCTCACGATGACGGGGTCTCGATGGTCAACGGGCGTCGGGTATCGATGCTGGAACTGCCTCAGGAGCGCCTGCTGGCCCGGGGAGGCAAGTTCCTCCACGACCACGGGAAGGTGATTTTCACCAACGGCGGCTGGACGGTCGGCTTGGCTCGGCACTGCGACGGCCACATGTCCGAGGGAACCGGGCCCACCCGGCGGCTGCAGTACATCTGCATGAACAAGCACCTGACGCTGCTGGCCTACGACAACAGCCTGCAGCGGTGCAGAGAGAAGCTCGAGCTGGCGCTGGAGACGGGCGCACAGCCAGCCGTCACTCTGGGGGACGACAGTTGCCGCGCGCTCTACGAGAACTACAAACCCATCTTCCGTTTGCTCCGGCGCAAGTCGTGGGTCTTCCACCCTCGGGCGCTGACACTACCCAACGGCATTGCTGGGAATGTCTTCCGCAACCCGGCGGGCAACTATGTGGTGACCGCCATTGCCGACCGCCAGCACCCCGTCCCGCCGGTGGAGCGGGATGAGCCGGTGCTGGTGGCGGTGCGAGTGCCGCAGGCCGATGAGATTCCCTGCGTCTTCGAGATGAATCCGCAGCGCCGGGGCCTGCTGGCTGTGGAGGTCTCGAAGGCGGAGGGTGGCTATGACATCACCATCCCGCGGCCCGAAGCAGGGACGGCGCTCCTGCTCCCCCGGCGTGGGCAATGGGTGGGATCGGGGACGCCCCGCCTGATCGCCGGACGCACGCAGCCCGTGGCGATCGCGGTGGCGAATCTCACGCCGGAATCGTGGGCCGGAGAGTGGCGGTTTGCGGTTGGTGGAGAGGACATCGTGCGTGCGCTGGAGCTTGCGCCTTTCCAGGTTGAGAGGGTCGAGCTTGGTTCGGTCTCGGTCGGACGAGATGAAACGGTGGTCTCGGTGAAGGTGACGGGACCAATGACGAGAGACGAGGTCGGCGAGAGCGTTATCGACATACCGGTTGTGTCGCCCATCAGCCTCCACGTGCCGATGGAGGAACTGGTCCAGGCGCGTCGCGGCGAGACGCTGGCCTACGCCATCGCGAACCGCCTGCCCGAAGAGATGACTGTGACGATCCGCACGCACTGGGAGGGTGCGGTGCAGGCGTCGGAGCCAATGAGGGTGACGCTCGAGCGGGGGCAGGCGACGGCGTTACGGGTGGAAGTCGATCCGCCCCGGGCGGGGCCGAGCGAACTACGGATAGAGGTCGGGTGGCCTGGGGGAACGCTGGCACGACCGGTGCGGGTCGAGGTTTTTGAGGCCGTACTGCCCAGAGACTTCAACCTGGCGGACGTGGCGGGGCTATCACTGCGCATGGACATCTTCAACTCCCTCGGCGGCCGATGGGCCGACAAGCCCGTGACGATCAACGGACGCCTGATTGGCCCCCTGCCGATAACCGGCACCACGCTCCGCTGGCACAAGGCAGCGGTGCTGGAAGTGCCGGAGGGGAGAGCGCGGGACATGCTGAAGGCGGGCCTCGGAGACGACGGCCACATTGAGCTTGCGGTGGCCGTGGGCAATGAGGTGAAGAACTGCTTCAAGGTCCGCAACGTGCAGGCCACCGTGGCGACACGCTTAGGGGCGAAGGTCCTCTCCTCCCAGGCTCCGGGCGTCTACTGCAGCGACCCCGGCTGGCTCTACAGCGAGGGGGAGTGCGTGCGCCTGGGGACACCGGTGCGCGTGGGGCCGCTGAGGCTGACGCGAGAGAATTGAGTGAGAGCTTCGCGCAGGATCCGGGGCCACCGCATCCGCGTTTCGCCGGGCCGCGGTGGTCACAATGAATGTCTCGGGCGGCACTCTTCAGGCTCCGCTGCCTGCAGGCCGCATTGGACGCTCGCAGTCCCCGGCGTGCGCTCGCGCGTCCTGGAAGCGATCACTGCTTTTGAGGGAACGGCGGGACGGGGAGGCCGGAAGGACTACCTCGCAACGAAGGCGAACGGCCTCTCAGAGTAAGCCGAGGAACTGTCCGGGCCGGTCACCGCACCTGCTCGTCACTGCAGGCCGCACCCCCTCATAACCCAACGGGTCATACTCCGGCTTATAGACCCGCTCTCCAGCCCTTTTCGGGTCAGTAACAAAGCCTTATTGACACGCACGGAGGCTATAAGCAGAACCTACAATGCCCCTCGGCGACACGGCCTTTTCCCACTGGCGAGTGCCATGACTGGCCACCCAAACGGAAGGTCGTGGCGCCATGCAGATCGCCCCTCTCGCCGAAGGCTTCTACCTCTACCTCGAGGCCGAGAAAGCCGCCAGCAAGCTCACCATCACCTCCTACCAGTCAGACCTGCGAGACTTCGTCAGCTTCCTCAAAGACACAGGCGTAGAGGCTCGCACATCCCTCGTCACGCCGAAGATCCTGCGCCAGTATCTGCTCCACCTCACACGACGCGGCCTTGCGCCGGCCACCCGCGCCCGTCGGCTGCATGCGCTACGCTCCTTCTGGCGGTTCCTCGAAGAGACAGAGGTCGTTGACGAGAACCCCACCCGAAGACTGAGCCTGCCGAAGCGCCAGAAGTCCGTCCCCGCCTACCTGATCCCCGAGGAGTGCCAGCAGCTCCTCGACGCCACGTCAGAGCAGCACTACTTGCTGCTCGCAATTCGGGACCGCGCCATCCTGAGCGTGCTGGTCTACTGTGGCCTGCGACGGCAGGAGCTCCTGGACCTCAAGTTGACCGACGTGAGCATGGAGGATGCTACCTTGCGGGTGGTACGAGGCAAGGGCGGCAAGTCACGAGTCGTGCCATTGGTGCCTCAGGTGATCGAGGTGATAGGGGAGTGGCTGGAGTTGCGCCCCGACGCCGAGCACGACTACTTGTTCACCGGCAGAGA
>Ga0272441_10015644_pt1 | contig 10597 bp, 9 predicted proteins | sample SSMProp6N_FD_193582 | JGI IMG/M metagenome (GOLD analysis project Ga0272441, IMG submission 193582) | Marine sediment archaeal communities from Little Sippewissett salt marsh, Falmouth, MA, United States - SSM-Prop-6N | ecosystem: Environmental > Aquatic > Marine > Wetlands > Sediment ...
CGGATCAGCGCCATGAGCCCGGATTCCGGCTGCGCGTCGGCTTGGGGCTCGGCCGGCAGCTCGCCCACGTCGACGCCCATCTTGGCGAGCTGGGCCAGGATCTCCTCCCGCGGGAAGAAGCCCTCGTGGCGGAAGACCTCCCTGCCGTCGGCATCGAGGAAGAGCTGTGTCGGGATGGAGACGATGCCGTGCTTCTTCCAGGTCTCGGCGTCCTTGTGCACGTCGTTGGCGATCACGTTCACCTTGCCGTGAAGGTCCTCCTTCAGCGCCTCGATGATCGGGGCCATGCGCTTGCAGGTCTTGCACTTGCCTGCGCCGAACTCGATGAGCGTGGGCAGCTTGGCCGGCGTGTCGCCGTCGGCACATACCGCGAGCGCCCAGATCATGACCGGTGCGAGAATCGCTCCGCCCATGGTGAAGATCGCTCCCTTGCTCGCCCTCATGTTCGCCCTCCGTCGATGACCTACCTGGAGCTACGTGGAGTCGAACAGACTCCCGCCCATGAGGTAGAAATACGTGGCAACCCAATTGGCCAAGACAACGACGACCCCGAAGAGCAGACACCCAACGCTCATCAGCGCCCAGCCGGACAGGATGTTGCCGATGACGCAGCCGCCGGCAAAGGCGGCGCCTGTCCCCACCATGAGCCCGCCCACAAAGGCGATCACGATCTGCTCCGGCGGCTTCGGCAGAAGGCGGGCCGTGCCGGACAGCCTGCCCGAGACCCACGAGCCCGCCACGAGGCCGATCACCAGAGCCACCAGCCACCATACCACCTTCTTCTCTTCTGCCTTGCCGGCCGTTGTCGCGTTGGATTCGGTCTGCGGCGCCTTCGGCGCGGGGGCCGGCGCAATCGTCACGGGGGGCTGCCTCTTCCACACGAATCGCAGGTGGGTGTCTGTGACGAGAAGCTGTGTGTGCAGCACGCCATGGGTAACGCCGAGGGGGTAGTTCCGTCCGCTGGCGGCCGACGACAGATAGGCCGCCGACCCCAGCACACCGATGGCCAGGCCTGCCTGCCAGGGCTTCCAGGATCGCGCGCGCAACAGCCGCAGCGCTGGGGATCCGTCAGGGCCGGACTTCGGCGTGTCGCGATCCCGCCTCTTTCTGAAGAGCCATGCAACGATTGCCGTCATTACCACCGCGGCCAACGCGAGCGCCCAGTAGGGCAGATGAGAGAGGGACGACAGCGTGACCGGCCCGCCATCGGCCGCCTTCACGACGAAGGCCTTCATGCTGCGGTGGACCGTATGAAGCGGCCCATATGCGACGGCGGCCACACCGAGCGCGATGCCGAGAAGACCCGCCATGGAATTCAGGTTGCCCGACCCGGCCTTGAAGAGGCAGCCGCTTACGCATCCCCCGGCCAGCACCATGCCCACACCGAAGAGCGCGCCCCCGACCAGCACGCTCAGCCAGGCGAGCGGCTTCGGGTTCAGCCTCACCCAGCCGAGCAGATCGAGCGCTGCAAAACCGACCATGGCGGTCACAATGGCCACCCACAGCCCCCCGATCTTCCGCCAGTCCTTCATCAGCAGAACTTCGCTGAAGGCCGAGGCCCCGCACAGGTCGCCCTTCTGCAGGAAGAAGCCGAACAGGAACCCGATGGGTATGGCCGTCAGGACCCACAGACGGGTTGCGGCGGCCGCGATCGCTGCCGCGCACAGGACGAGCACGCTCGCAATCACGTAGATTCGCCAATGTGGAGATGCATGCGTCTTGATCATCCGACGCTAGCCTTTCTTCAAGAGCGCCGACGCCTTCTCCTGCACGGTGCGGAGCTGTTCCGCGGGCGTGTCGAAGGCGTGCACCTTCTCGATGCCGAGATCGGTGACGACAAGGTATTCGTAGTCGGCGATCTCGGCGGCCTCCATGGTCTTCTTCGCGCAGGCCATGTCGCATCCGTCGAGCACGAGCACCGTATCGGCGCCCTTCACCGATTCCACCATCCCGCTGATGTGCCCGCCCACGCCGGCGAGGCAGAAGTAGTTGGCCTGGCCCGCCGTGTCGAGGCGCTTGGCCACTTCGTTAGTCATCTGGCCCACGTTCGACGCCCCGGCACAGGCGAGGGTCATCTTCGTGCCGCCTTGGCAGCCACAGGTCGGCTTCGCCACGGCTCCATCCTCCTTGCGCTCTATGAGATGAGATCCTTGATCTCGTCCACGCCGGGCACCTTGCCGGCGAACTTCACCTCGCCGTCGACGACGAGGGCGGGGGTGATCATGACGCCGTATTTGGCGAACTCGGCGATGTCGGTCACCTTGACCACCTCGGCGTCGATGCCCGCCTGCTCGACGGCGGACTTCGTGTGCTCCATCAGCTTCTCACATTTCGCGCAACCGGGTCCGAGGACTTCGATTTTCATGGATCTTCCTTTCCTATGCAACCATCAAGCCGAACAGCTTGCCGACCGCCGTGGACATGAGCACGGCGAGGGCGCAGAAGGCGAGCGTCTTCCGCACGCCGAACACCTTGCCGATCACCAGAATGCTCGGCAGCGACAGGGCCGGACCGGCCAGCAGCAGCGCCAGCGCGGGGCCGCGCCCCATGCCGAGGCGGGTGAGCATCTCCACGATGGGGATCTCGGTCAGTGTGGCAAAATACCAGATCATGCCCACGAGGGACGCACAAAAATTGGCGACGATGCCGTTGCCCCCGACGAGCCCGGCCACGGCCTTCTCCGGGATGAGGGCGCCGATGAAGCCGGTGACGAAGACGCCTCCGAAGAGGAGCGGCACGATCATCTTGCCGAAATCCCAGGTGGCCTCCAGCCACTCCTTGATCTCCTCGCGGGAGAACCATCGCCAGAGCATGAGCAGCACCGCCAGGCCCATGGCCGCGGCGAGGTACCACTTCATGCCGTGAATCGTCATGGTGAGGCTGGGCACGGGCTCGACGGACGCGATGTCGTCCCGACCGAGGCGCTGAACATCGGGCAGCAGACGGCCGTCGCCGTCGTATTCCTGGATGTCGATCGAGTCGCGGCGGCTGTAGCGGATGTTGGCGCTGACGGTCCGCCCGTCCTTCATGGCGATCGTCACGTCGTTGGTGTTGAACCAATCGCTGAAGACGAGGAAGAGGACCATGCAGAGGAAGTAGAGCCCCGTCTGCCACAAGGCCCTCGGGCTCGGCGGCGGCTCGGGCATCTGCATGGCCGCGGCGGTGCGCTCCCGCTCGGAGCGTCGGAAGAGAAGCGCCATGCACAGCCCGATGACGAACGCGAAGACGATTGCTCCCACGGCACGGGCGATGCCGAGATCGAGTCCCAGCACGCGCGCCGACAGGAAGATGGCCATGACATTGATCGCCGGGCCGGAGTAGAGGAAGGCGCTCGCCGGACCCAGCCCGGCGCCGAGGGAGTAGATGCCGGCGAACATGGGCAGCACGCTGCACGAGCACACGGCCAGCACACACCCGGACACCGACGCCACCGAGTAGGCCAGCAGGCGGTTCGACCTCGGGCCGAGATAGCGCATGACCGATGCTTGGGACAGGAAGGTCGAGATCGCCCCGGCGATGAACATGGCCGGCACCACACAGGCGAGCGTGTGGTGGCGCGCATACCACTGCAGCAGGCCGAACGCCTCCAGCACGGCGTTGGAGACCTTCGGGTTGCCCAGCGGCAGGAAGTAGGCCACCAGAAAGATGCCGAGCAGCCAGGCGAATGTCTTCAGTTCCTTCATCGGTTCATCCGGTTCCGTGATTGCGTGACCAAATACTCACATAATAGCGGCAAAAAAAAGGCGGTCCCGATGCGAGGCGAGAGGACCCCGGTGTCTGTGCGGCAGTCGATAGGGTTTGCGGCTTCATCGTCGGATCTCCCTGACGGTGCGCTTGTCTCAGAGCTTCTTCAGCAGCGCCGCATCGGAGGCAAGCTGCTCTCGGAGCACGCCCTCGACGCAACTGAAGAAGTTGACGACACAGGGGGTTCGGAGGCTGTAGAACATGCTCAGCCCCTCCTTGCGGTTTTTGAGCACGCCGGCCTTGACCATGACCGAGAGATGGCGCGAGACATTCGATCGCTCCGCGTCGACGCGCTCTGCGATATCGCAGACGCAGACCTCGCCGTCCTTGAGGATGTCGACGATGGCCAGCCGGAGCGGGTGGGCCAGCGCCTTCAGCACGTCGGCCTTCAGCTCATACAGCCGTGCGGTTTCCTCTTCCATTGCATTACCTTCTGCCGAGACCCATTGTTCCCTATGTGTCCAACTACTCATATAGTAACATATCCTCCAGGATTGTCAAGGATATTTTCGGAGGATTGTGCTCGCGGGCATGCGGTCCGGTCGGCGGTTGCGTGGCACGTTCCATCCTATTGTGCAGACAGGCTTAATGTCACGCGTGGGCTCGGCTTACGCGGCAGTTTTCGCTTGACAACTCGGCCGGGCATCGGCTATAGTTGCTGTTTTGATGACACCCCGGCGCCGAGAAGGACAGATCCGCTGACGGCAGAAAGACGACGTTCCAAGCGTTTTCTATGGGCTGCCGTTGGGGTGTGTGCGGTGCTCCTGAGCGGGTGCAGCAACGCCAAGACCTTTCGGGGCTTCGATCTGTCGGCGGCCCCGGACGCCAGGCTGATTGCCGTTCCCCCGGTCGCGCTCACGGAGAAGCGGGGCTGCGGCTTTGCCGCGCTGTCGAGCGTGGCCATGTATCACGGCGTCGGCGCGAAGGCGCTTCTCGCCCCGGCGATTCGGGAGCGCTTCGTCGGCCGCGCGCTGTCGGCGCAGGATCTGGTGGAGATGTCCAAGGCGCTCGGGCTCGGGGCGTACGGCTACTCGGGCACGGTAGAGGACCTGACCTCCAACCTGCGCAAGGGCCGGCCCGCGATCGTGATGCTGGACGGTCCGCCCCGCGGCGGCTATCCGCCGCCGTTCGGTCTGACGCTGACGCTGGCCAAGGCCATCGTGGCGGGGGCCCATTGGGTCGTGGTGGTGGGCGTGGAGCCCGGCGGCTTCGTGGTGTATGACCCGCTCGGCGGCTATTTCGTGATGACGAGCAAGGCGCTGGACCGATCGTGGCAGAAGCGATCGCGCGTCTGCGTGCTGGTGACTCGGGAGAAGACGGGCCCAGACGCCAAGGCGTCGCCCGGTCCGAAGTGACGGCGCACACAGTTGTGGAGAGAAGTAACATGAGCAGGACAGCCATAGCAGCCATCGTTGCGGCAGTCGTTGTGACCATCGGCGTTCAGGGCGTGTGCTTCGGGGCTGACGCGCCCGGCGCGGACAAGGCGACCCCGCCGCGCAGTTCGATTGTTGTCACGGCGCCCGAGCCCATCACGGCGCAGGAGATGGCCGGCTACACGCGGCTCCAGGAGACAGCGCGAGAGACGGGCCTGCTGGATTCATCGGTTGCCTCGATCGAGGACAGCGAGATGATCGCGGCCTACCTCGTGAGCTTCACCCTCTACGCCGCGGCCATCGGCGGGGCCGTGGCCCTCGCGTTGATGTAGGTCTCAGCACGGCGAGTCATGCGTCTGACGACGGCTCCTTCCCCTCGCCGGCTTCCTCACGTCCCCAGCACGGCGCGTCCCGCCTAGAACAGGAACGTGCTGCCGATGAGCAGGTGCAGCAGGCCGAGGGCGATGCAGGCGATGCCGATGGGCACTTGGTATTTCTCGAGCATCTCGATCTTGTCGGCGTGCTTGGACAAGATGTCTTGCGCCTTCCCGACGGCGGCTCCGGCGGCCTCAGTGCCCTTCTCCGTGATGCTCTCCTCTGCGTCGTCCTCCTTCTCCTCGTCCTCCTTTTCCTCGTCCGGCTTCTCTTCTTCGTCCGCCGGCTTCGCTTCGGTGGGTTTCTTGAGGAGCATCTCCTTGCCGAGGAACAGGCCGGCGACGACGACGGAGATCTGGGGGAGGAGATCGGCGAAGATGGCGAAGCCGCAGAAGAGCATGGCCCGCAGGAAGCACACCACGCCGACGGCCAGCGCGATGACGCCGAGCAGGTTGCGCAGCGGCGTGATCTTGTCGTAGACGACGCCGAGCTGCGGCACCTTCGGCTTCAGCAGCGGCGCCGCGGCGAGCAGCCCCGCCACGAGATTCGCCAGCGCGAGGGCGAGCCAGAACAACCGGCCGGACACGCCGCCCGTCGTCCTGCCGCGCCGCGCCCCGCCGGGGCGGATCTTGGAGAGGCGCATCTTGTACAGATCGCCCACGGTGACGCCGAGCCACGGGGGCGCTTTCTTCACGCCCCGCTCCTCCTGGGTCAGCATGGTGAGGGAGAAGACGCGGGCCTCATCCCGTTTTTCCTCGTCGTCGTTGTAGCAGGCCGCGTAGATCGGCAGGCCCCACTGGATCGTCTCGCCGACGATGTTCTTCTTAAAACTGTACCACTGCCCACGGATACTCACGGCCACGGTGTGGTCGGGCTTGGCCTTCTTGGTCGGGTTCTTTCTGAAGTAGTCCATGCACGCTCCGGCAAGCTCGTCGGGCGTGCCCGGTCCGGCGAAGTCGGGGACATGGGGCGGCCATTTGCCCTCATCGATCCCCTTCTCGACGGCGGCAAACGCCTCCTTCTGATCCGTATCCACGCGGCCGAGCCGCGCCTTCGCCTCGGCGTGCTCCGGGTCGTATCGCAGCACGAGTTGGAGTGTAGAGCGGAGCTCGTCGTAGTCCCCCTTCCTGACATGCGTCTTGGAGAGTTTGATTCGGTCGTCGATCTGTTTGGTCTTCCGAAAGACCTCGCCGGCCTTGGCCTTCCTGGCCTCCGGGATGTTCTTCACCCACCGGCTCAGTTCCCTGAAGGCGGTCCCCGCGTCGCCCTCGGGCTGCTCCTTGCGGTCGCGCACGAGGTCGGTCATCTTGCGGTCGATGGCGCTGCTGTCGCTGCCGTACTTCTTGGAGAACGCATCGAGCTGTGCCTTGATCTTGGGCAGGTCGTTCGTCTCGACGTCGGCCAGCAGCACGAGGATCTTGTCGTGGTCCTGTCCGATGATGACGGCCTTGTAGCTCGGCACCACGTCCTTGATTTTCTTCCGGAAGGCCTCGTGGGTCCGGCAGAGGGCCGACCAGTCCTTGATCGCCTCCTCCTTCGTCTGGCCGAGCGCGCCCGTGGGCATCGAGACAACAAGACACGCCATGCAGAGCCACAGCACCAAGACCGATGTCGTACGCTTCATCTCTCCCTCCTGCCAATTGCTGTATGAAACGGTCCGTCGACTTGAGAACGTGGGACGGCCATTGTGCGGAGGCGGACGGGCGTTGTCAAATGAAAAAGGCGTGAGGTGTCGGGGCGGTCACTCGTCGAAGGCCGTGTCCTCCGGTCTGTCGCCGGACTCAGCCGTCGGCCCTCTTCTTCGCCTCCTTCTCCCGTTCCTGCGCGATTCGCTCCTGGGCGTAGTCGAAGCTGGATTGGACGACGTCGCTCGTGCTGTCCCACACCCGTTCCTCGAAGGAGCGCTGCTCGAGGGTGTCGAGGAAGCCTTTGAAATCGCCGAAGTAGGAGCCGTAGATGTGGAAGCTGTCGACGATGTGGCAGTAGGGGCCGAGCTGCAGCTCCTTGCCGAGCTTTCTGCTTACCTCCTCGGCCACGTAGCGCTGCAGATCGGTGAAGGCCCACATGTTCATGAACGTGGCCTTGAAGGCATCGTTGCTGCGCATGTGGACGTTGAGGCGCAGCTCGTCGCCGAAGATGCGAAACCACATCCGCTGCAGGCACGCCGGGTCCTCCACGGTGGGGTCTACGTCCGGCTTCCACGTGATGGCCTGGGCGCGCCGGCTGTGGGGGGCCTCGGCGAGCTTGTTGATGATGAAGTCGAACTGGTCGATCTCCCGTCGTGCCCCGTCCTCGCCGAAGAGGTCGTAGGCAAACATGCGCTGGTGGTAGGTGTAGGACCATTTGCCGCTCGCCGGGTCGACCCAGTGGTCGTGGATGCCGAGGGAGACCTCCTGCCGGTAGATCTCCAGATCGTCCAGCCCGCCCGGGAAGGCGCGGTGGATGCGCGGCTCCTGGAAGGGCTTCTCCACCTCGATCAGGACCGTGCAGTCCCGGCTCTCGGGATCGGCCTCCTTGTCGTATTCCGTCCGGATCCGGTCGCCTTCGTTCCAGCACCGGACCACCGCCTCCTCCCACGCCTTCGGGAGGAGTTCTTCTTTCACGTAGATCGCTGCCATGGGTCTCCCCGAATTCAGGTTTTGACGTGCGGGACGGCGCCCGTCCCCTTACCAGTCTGCGAACAATGCGCTCAATGGATCCTGCCCGTCATCGACGGTCGGCGCCCTTCTGCCGCGGAGCTTCGGGCTGTCGATGTACAGCTCGACCTCGTCGCCGTCGTCGTAATGGCCCTCGTAGGTCACGAGGCGGAGTTGCGTCGGCTTGCCCATCGAGAAGCCCTTTGCATCGACGAGCAGCGGCTCGAGCGGCACGGTGACCTTCGCCCATTCGCTCTCCTTCAGGCCGCGCAGGGCAAGGTAGCGCGTCTTGCCCTCGTCATCGGTCAGCCCCAACCGCCACCGGGCGGCCCGCGATTTCTTCTTCGTTCGGGCCAGCGCCCAGAACTCGATCGCCGTGTATCGCTTGAGCGGCGCCATGGCGCCCAGAGCCTTCGCCATCCTCGGCCAGATCTTCCGGTCGCTGTAGTCGACCTTGACCTTGAGCGCAAGGGACGCCGTGGCGTTCTTCCTAACACGGGAGTCCGACAAAAGCTCGATGCCCGTCGTTTGCCAGCCATCGGGCGTCTCGAGCGCCGCCAGATCGGTTTCCGCCCCCTCGTCCCGGCGGGCAGCGCCCGCAAGCTGCGGGATCTTGATTCGGAGCATGTCGCGCGCCAGCACGGGGTCGTCCTCGATCCCGTGCACCTTGCGGAGCTTCAGGATCTGAACCGCGGTGCGCCAGCGGAGGATATCGTACTGCCTGATGTCCCAGTTGTAAAGGTGTTTCGCCCGGACGCCCGTTCGGTAGTGGTTGATCTCGGGATGGATCGTCGCCATCATGGCCTCGATCTCGGCCTCGGCCTGCGCCGCGGCCGCTGCGGCGCCGGGCTTGCCCGATGCTTTCGCCTGCTTGATAAGGTGTGTCAGGTGGCTGAGGTATCTGCAGTCGTCGACGCCCTCGCGCTGCCATTCCCATTCCGTGGTGGGCACGGGGCCGTCGGGCGAGGGCCAGACGTAGCCCCAGGTGATGTAGCCCCCGTCGAACTCGTTGTAGGGATCGCCATAGACGTTGATGTAGCCCTCGATGGTCGCTGCCTGGCAGCCGGTCTTCCAGAAGTAGAAGCCGCGCTCGAGCCGGTTGTAGCCGAGGCCGTAGATGAAGAGCCGGTTCCTGCCCGCCTTCCGCGCCACTTCTTTCATCTCGTCCATGGGCCATCCCGCGTTGGCGGAGAACTGCAGCACGGAGAGATGGCCGGCCGCCTGCACGAAGCCCTCCCAGCTCAGGAAGTTCACGCTCGACTGCCCGCCGCCCTCCTCGACGAGGTCGATGTGCTGGATGGCGTTCTCCACGGCCTCGGGCTCGACCTCGCCGTCGCAGTACATGATCAGCTCCGGCCAGCCGCGCTTCCTGTACTCCTCGACGACGCGGCGGACGACCTTGCGGGTGAGCTCCTTGTGCCGCTCCGAATACTTCGGGCGGAAGCGATGTGCCCCGGGAGCACGCGACCGCTCGCCGGTCAGACTCTCGACCTGGCACGACTCGGATTGGGACACCACCAGCCGCATGGGATAGCCGCAGTCCTTGAACTGCTTCAGCGCGTCCTCGACCTCCGTGAAGTTGAAGTCCAGCTCCCCGTCCTTCAGCTTGACCCGCGCTGCCGGCGGCGTGTGGATGACGTTGAAGCCGTGGTCGCGGAGGTCGGCGATGGTCTTGTCGCCATAGAGCCGCAGGCCGGTGTGGTACCAGTAGATGGCCTGGAGCTTGTCCGTCAGCTCCCGGAGCTTGAACGGCAGGACGAGCAGCTTGACGGTGACGATCTCGGGGTGCGCGTCCTCGGGCTCAATGGTGATCGTGCCCACGTATCGCCCGCTCTTCGCGTCGTCGGGCACATGGATCGTGAGCCAGAACTGGCGGACGACGCCCTTCTCGATGTCGACCGTGGGCCACTTCATGAGCAGCAGCGGCTCCACGTAGTAGCCGCCGTCGACCCGCGCGACGTATCGCGTGAAGGGGCGCTCCAGGTGCTTCACGATCCGCACGTCCACGTTGTTCCTCGAGATGGTGTGCCCCCGTTCGCTCTTGAAGTCGCTCACACGTGCACGGCAGTTCTTGAGCGAGCGCTGCGGCAGGATGGCGAAGGTGACGGGCTCGAACTCCCCCTTCGCGGCGAAGCAGTGGACGGTCTCCGTCATCTCGCTCTGCTTCGGCACGTAGTAGTACGGCGTGGGCGCGAGGCAGCTCGGGGTGAAGACGGCATAGCCGCGCACCCGATCCTCCGTGGTGATCTTCGGCATGTCGCGGTCGTACCGCCGGCGGTGCTCCGTGTAGGCCCACGCCTTGCGGCGCTCCTGCTCCAGTTCTGCAAGGAAGCGTTTGGCCTGTGCCCGCTCTGCGGACGGATACACGATGAGCCCGTTCAGCGGCCGGTTGCCGACGACAAGATTGAGCTGACCGTCCTTCACATCGACGGTGAACTCGCAGGGCGCGAACACGCGGCCGACGTATTT
>Ga0272441_10015646_pt1 | contig 10596 bp, 5 predicted proteins | sample SSMProp6N_FD_193582 | JGI IMG/M metagenome (GOLD analysis project Ga0272441, IMG submission 193582) | Marine sediment archaeal communities from Little Sippewissett salt marsh, Falmouth, MA, United States - SSM-Prop-6N | ecosystem: Environmental > Aquatic > Marine > Wetlands > Sediment ...
GCAGGCCGGCAAGCCGGTCGTTTTCGTCTCAAAGGACATCAACGCCCGCATCAAGAGCGACTCGCTCGGCATCAAGACGATGGACTTCGAGAAGCAGAAGGTCGACTTCGACACGCTCTTCACCGGCTACCGCGAGCTGGACGTGACGGCCGAAGACCTCAAGGCCTTCAGCGAGTCGAAGAGCCTCCAGCTCAAGGCCGACGCGCCGTTCAGCGCCAACGAATACGCCGTTCTCAAGATCTCGGGCGACGACTCCAAACCCGCCCTGGCTCGCTACGACGCCGACGCCGACGCCCTGGTGCCGGCTCAATACAGCGAGATGGCGGTCATGGGCATCCGCCCGCGGAACATCCAGCAGCAGATGGTGTTCGACCTCCTCCTGGACGACAGCGTGACGATGGTGACACTGATCGGCCAGGCGGGCACCGGCAAGACCCTCCTGGCCGTCGCCTGCGGGCTTCACCAGGTGCTGAACGCGAAGGCGTACGAGAAACTGCTCGTCTCGCGGCCGATCATGCCGCTGGGCCGCGACATCGGGTACCTGCCGGGCTCCAAGGACGAGAAACTGGCCAACTGGATGCAGCCGATCTTCGACAACCTGGCGCTGATTTTCTCGCTGAACCGCAAGTCGTCGGAGGAAGGCGTCGAGAAGCAGGTCTCGGACCTCCAGGCGCGGAACCTACTGGAACTGGAGGCGCTGACGTACATCCGCGGGCGGTCGATCCCGCGGCAGTACATGATCGTCGACGAGGCCCAGAACCTCACGCCGCACGAGGTCAAGACCATCATCACGCGCGTCGGCGAAGGGACCAAGGTGGTCCTGACCGGCGACGCCACGCAGATCGACAATCCGTATCTGGACTCGGCCTCCAACGGCCTGTCGTACGCGGTCGAGCAGATGCGCGGCGTCGACCTCGTGGGCCACGTCACCCTGGTCACGAGCGAACGGAGCGAACTGGCCAGCATCGCCTCGGAGCGTCTATAGCCCGGCGGCGCCCCGGCCGAACAGAAAGGAAGCGTGCCATGAGTGAGATGGTTTCGATCCAGGAATTCGCGAAGTGCGACCTCCGCGTCGGCAAGATCACCTCGGTGGAGCCGCACCCGAACGCAGATCGCCTGCTCGTGTTCAAGGTGGACCTCGGCCCGGAGCTCGGCGAGCGACAGATGGTCGCCGGCCTGAAGGGCCACTACGAGACCGCGCAGCTCCAGGGCATGCGGGTCGTCGCCATCGTGAATCTCGAACCGGCGAAACTGCGCGGTGTGGAAAGCCAGGGGATGATCCTGGCCGCAGTGACGGAGGACCAGTCGCAGGTGGTCTGCCTGACGACGGAGAAGGACATCCCGTTGGGATCGCCAATCCGCTGACCGGCCCCGTCGCCCGGCCTGCCGCGGAGAGTCCCCCGGCGGCACCACCGACTGACGACGCCCATTCAATCTGACGGCCCTACTGCATCAGGCCCGGCCGCCACGCGGGAGGCGGCGGCACCGCCTGGCCCACCAGTTCCAGCGCGCACGCGGCCGCCCGATCCGGCGCCCCCGGCGGGCCCAGCGCGGCGCGAATGCCCGCCAGGTCGCTCCGCATGCGATTCCTGCGTTCGTCGTCCGTCAGGAGTTCCACTGCCTCGGCCGCGATCGGGCCCGGGCCTTCCCACCGGAGGTAGTACTCCGGCACGACGGCCCGGCCGGCCACGGCGTTCGGCAGCGACAGGAACGGCGTGCTGATGAGCCATCGGCCCAGCAGGTGGTACTGAAGTCGGCTCACGGGGTACAGGGCGATCATCGGGGTCCCCAGGCAGGCCAGCTCCAGCGTTGCCGTTCCGCTGGCCGCCAGCGCAAGGGTCGCCACCGACATCAACTCGTTGGTCTTGCCGGCGAAGATCTCCACGCGTGGGCCACGGCTCCGGCGCAGGAGCCTCCCTGCAATCTGGGCATGCGCGTCGTTCAGGCATCCCATGAGGAACCGCACGGTGGGAATCCGCCCTTGGATCAACCGGCAGACGTCGGTGTAGAGCGGGGTGAGCTTCTCAATTTCGCTGTGGCGGCTGCCCGGCAGCAGCAGCACCACCTGCTCGCCCGGGCCGGGCCGCCCGGCCTCGACCGCCTGCGGGTCCATCCGCACCGAGGCGAAGTGGTCCACCAGCGGATGCCCCACGAACGTCGCATCGATGCCGTGACGCCGATAGAAATCGACCGTGAACGGGAACACGCACGCCAGCCGCGTCAGCCGCCGGGCCATCTTGTGCACGCGGAACGACGCCCAGGCCCACAACTGCGGCGGGATGTACCACAGGCTGGGAATCCGCCGGACGCGGCCACGGCTGGCCAGCACGAAGTTGAGACCCGGATAGTCCACGAAGATCATGACGTCGGGCCGACGGTCCTCGAGCCGGCGGTCGACGTCGCCGATGAGCTTCAGGTACGCGCCGACTTCCAGCAGCGGCTCCACCAGGAACATGTGGCTGCCGTGGATGGTCATGTCGCGGATGAGTTCGCAGCCCTGCGCGGCCAGCGCCGGCCCGCCAAGGCCGAAGAACTCGGCGTCCGGGCATCGCCGGCGGATCGCCGCCACGAGGTTCGCAGCATGCTGGTCGCCGCTGGGTTCGCCAGCCGAGATGAAGAACGTTGGGCCGCCCACGCGCACCTCCGCCGTTTGATGCCCGAACGATTCTACCCGTCATCCTTCGGCCCGGCAACGCGAAACGGCCCCGGCAGAACCACATCATCCGCCGAAACGTCTCTGCCCTTGACCTGCCCGCAGTGCACGCCTAGACTTATATGTCGCCCAGGGACCATGCCTCGCCGTGGACAGCCTCCGTGGACCGGCCTGCCGCCATGAACGAACTTCCCAAGAATATCCCGACGCCACCCCTCGTGGTCGGCTTCGTCAGCCTCGGCTGTCCGAAGAACCTGATTGACAGCGAGCGTATGCTGGCCTCCCTGGCCCTGGAGGGCTACGTCGTGACGGGCGACCTCGACGCCGCCGACGTGGCGGTGGTCAACACGTGCGCCTTCATCGACGCGGCACGCCGGGAATCGTCGGAGGTCATCGACGAGCTGGTCGGCCGCAAGCAGCGCGGGCACCTCCAGATGGTGATCGTTGCCGGGTGCTGGCCGCAGTTCGACAGCGCCGCGATTCTCGACGAGTGGCCCGACGTGGACGCCGTCGTCGGCATCGCCGCGCGCGAGGAAGTGGGGCATCTCATCCGGCGCGTCGCCGACAGCCACGACGACCTGCCGGTGAAGTATGTGCCGCCTTTCACCGGCGGGCTCTTCGACGACCGCGAGCGTCTGCGGCTCACGCCGCGGCACGTCGCCTATCTGCGCGTGACCGAAGGGTGCGACAACCGGTGCAGCTACTGCACCATTCCGCTGATTCGGGGCCCCCTGCGAAGCAAGCCCCTTTCGCTAATCCTGTCGGAGGCCGCCGAGCTTATCGACGACGGTGCCAAGGAGCTGGTCGTCATCGGGCAGGACACGAGCGCCTACGGCCGCGACCTCAAGGGTCGCCTGGACATCAGTGGTGTCCTGTCGCGGCTCGACGAGGTGCCCGGCGTTCACTGGCTCAGGCTGCTCTACACGCACCCGGCTCACTTCAGCGATGCGCTCCTGGAGGCCTACGCCGGGTTGAACCACCTGCTGCCCTACGTCGACCTGCCGCTTCAGCACGTCGCGCAGCCGATCCTCGACAGCATGGGGCGCCGTACGACCCGCGCCGACATCGAACGCCTCATCGCGAGGCTGCGCAGCGCTCGCCCGGAGATCATACTGCGCACCACGTTCATCGTCGGCTATCCCGGCGAGACGGACGGGCAGTTCGCCGAGCTGCTCGACTTCGTTCGCGAGGTCGGATTCGACCGTCTCGGGGCGTTCGCATACAGCCCCGAAGAGAACACGCGCGCCGACGGGCTCCCCGGGCAGGTGTCTGAGAAGAGCCGGCGCGAGCGGCTCGACGCCCTGATGTCGCTTCAGCAGGACATTGCCGCCAGGAACCATCAGCGGCTCGTCGGCCGCCCGATCGAGGTCATCATCGACCAGGGAAGCGATGACGCCTCGCAGCCCGCCGTCGGCCGCACCTGGGGCCAGGCCCCGGACATCGACGGCGTGACGCGCGTCGCGAGCAGCACCCCGCTTCGCCCCGGCCAGATCCTGAGCCCCCAGGTCACGTCGGCCGGCCCATACGACCTTGAGGCGAACGCCCTGACGCAGTAGAATCCTTTCCCATGAGACATCACATCGCGAACGTTGTCACGCTGTCGCGGCTGCTGATGGCCGCTGCTATCTTCGTCCTGCTGGGCTTCTACCAAGCGGAAGCCCCCGGCGGACCGGCCCTGCTCGACGCCGCGCTCGCCGTCTTCATCCTGGCCGGCATCACGGACGTGCTCGACGGCACCATCGCCCGCAGGCTCGGCACACTGTCCACGTTCGGCCGCATCAGCGATCCGTTCGTCGACAAGGTGCTCATCTGCGGGGCGTTCGCCTACTTCGCCGGGGCCAACTTCCTGGTCGGCGAGTCCGGCACCTTGGTCAACGTGACCGGCGTCGCGACCTGGATGGCCGTGCTCATCTTCGCCCGCGAGATCCTCGTCACCGGCATCCGCGGATTCAGCGAAAGTCGGGGCCAGGCCTTCTCGACCACCGCCGTCGGCAAGGCCAAGATGGCGCTTCAGTCGCTCACGATCATGTGGATTCTGCTCGTCGTGGCCCACGGCCGCCACTGGGGCCCGTGGAGTCGCGGGGTGCGCGACGTCCTGATCTGGGCCACCGTGATCTTCACGGTCCTTAGCGCCCTGGTGTACGTGCGGCGCACGCGCCGCTTGATGGACCTGCCCGCCGCCCCGCCGGGCGACGCGCCGGCGCCATAATCCGGAGGCCCGACCGTTCGGTGTCTGCACCCGTCATGTCCATACCGCCCGTCAGCATCCACGTCGGACCGGCCCGCTCGGGCAAGGCGGCGCTCGTGCGCGGACGGTTCCTCGATCTCATCTCGCAGACCGACCCCGGGCGCGTGTTGCTCCTGGTGCCGACACGTCAGCGACAGGCGGCGACGCTGGACCTCCTGCTTCGCGAGTCAGCCGCCGGCGTCCTCTGGCAGCCCCGGGTGCGGACGTTTCCGCGATACGCCGAGGAACTCCTCCAGGAGCTCGGCACGACCGCGCGGCGAGTGACGCCGGTCCAGAGGCACACGTTGTTGGCGGCCGCGTTCGACGAGTGCCGGCACCGTGGCCGCATCCGCTACTTCCTCCCGCTCGCGGACCATCCCGGCCTGCTGGATTCGCTGGCCGCGTTCATCCACAGGCTCAAGAGCCACGAGATCCGGCCCGAGACATTCAGCCGGGCCGCCGCGCGGCGCAGCCCCGCTCTGCGCGAGATGGCGGCCGTCTACGCGCGGTACCAGGAACAGCTCACCCGGTTCGGCCTGTACGACGACGCGGGGCTCTTCTGGCAGGCCAGGGAGGCCCTCGCCCAGGCGCCGGCCGACTTCGCGTGGCCCGAGCACGTGCTGGTCGACGGCTTCCAGGATTTCGCGGCGCCACAACTGGACATCCTGGCGTCGCTGCACAATCACGGCGCCGAGGTGCTGATCACCCTGCCCTGCCGGCGTGACCGCCCGCAGGTTTTCGCGCCCACGATCCGGACGCTCGCGGCTCTCCGTGAGAAGTTCGGCAAGGTCACTGAAGTCCGCGAATCGGCCCCTGCGGCACCCGGGGCGACAGCCAGCCTCGGGCACCTGGAGCGATCCCTGTTCGACGATGACGCCCGCGGCATGGCTCCAACGCCGCCCGAGGCGATGGTCTTCATCGAGGCCGCCGGAAGGACGCGCGAGATCGAGGCCGTGGCCCGCAGGATCAAGCGTCTTCTCCAGGACGCCCCCGGCCGGAGCCCTGGCGACGTGGCCGTCATCCTGCGAACCGACGAACCTTACGCCGCCCTCGTCTCGGAGGTGTTCCGCCGGTACGGCCTGCCTGTGGCCGACGCGGCGCCCGAACCGCTCGACCGTCTCCCGCTGCCGGCCTGGCTGCTGACACTGCTGCGGCTCCCGGCGCACAATGTCCGCTATCACGACCTCGCGGCAGTGCTCCGCTCGCCGTATTTCCCCCGTGAACGGTTCAACGCCACGGAGACCGACCTCGAAACGGCCGACCGGCTGATCTATCAACTCGGCGTCTTCGAGGGGGCCGACAATCACCTGGCTGCGCTGGAGCAGTATATTGCCGACGACGAGGCGCGACGGCGCTACGCCGAGAATGGCGCCGAGTCCGAGGCGCCAAGCGAGGCTGCTGCGGCTGCGCGAGTGGCCGACGTTGCGAAGGCCCTGTTCGACCGCTTGTCGCCTCTTGCCGTGCCGGCCACCCGCGGACAACACGTCGCCGCGCTGCGGACCTTGCTCGACGAGTTCGACCTTCAGCGCGCCGCTTCCGGGGCCGATCCCGATTCGCTCGACCTGGTTGCCCGTGACCTGGCCTCGCTGGAGGCTGTGCGCTGCCTGCTCGACGAGACGGCCGCCCTTGCCGACTGGACCGACGAGACCCCGATGCCGCTCGGGCAGTTCATCACCGAGTTGGAGCGCGCTTTGCGGTCGGCCCCGGCGCTGGCGCCGCCCGCGCCGCTCGGCCGCGCGGTTCGCATCCTGGATGTCCGGTCCTCGCGGGCCCTCAGTTTCCCGATCGTCGCCTTGCCGGGACTCAACGACGGGCTGTGGCCGCTGCCGCAGCAGGCTCACCTGCTCGAGACGCCGGAGAACCGCGGTCCGCTGACCGACGCCGGGCTGCCCGTGACCGACCGCGACGACCACCTGGCCGAGGAGCGGTTTCTTTTTTACATGGCCGTCACGCGGGCTTCAGAGCGCCTGTTCGTCTCGCGACCGGCGTCCGACGAGGACGGGCGGCCCCAGCTTGCCAGCCCGTTCTGGGACATGCTGCTGCGCCTGAGCACCGTGGGTGACGAGGCGCCGGACATCGAACGCGTATCAGCCCGCGACACCGACCTTGCGATAGAGGGCGCGGCCTGCCTCGAAGAGATGCGGCGATGCGCCTTCGCAGGCCTCCGGGCTGGGGACGGCAATGCGGCCGACGCCATGGCAGCCCTGCTCGGCCTGGACCCAGCGGCCGAATCGATGCTGGCATCTGTCGCCGTCCAGCGGCAGCGCGACTCCGAGCGGCCCTTCAGCCGATTCGACGGCGTCGTGCAGTGCCCTGCCGTGCTCAAGGCCCTCACGGACGAGTACCCCGGCCGGCACGTCTTCAGCATCTCGCGGCTCCAGGACTACCTCTGGTGTCCGTTCCGTTTCTTTGCGGTCACCGTCCTTGGCCTCCGCGGGTGGGACGCCCCGGAGGAGTTCTTCATCGAGGCCGAGGTCGGCGAACTGTACCACGAGATTCTTCGCGACTTTTATCTCCGCCGCGCCGCAGACACCGTGCACGGCACGCGACTCGATTCGGCCGACGCCGATACGCTCCGGTCGGAGATGCTCGCTGCCGCCGACCGCGCATTCGGCAAGCGCCGGTCGGCAGGAGAAAGCGGGCTCCCCGCCCTGTGGGAGATTCAGAAGGAGGAGATCACCGAGCGGCTGCTCGACTACCTTGGCGAGGAGGCCAGGCGCTGCGCCGCCTCGCCACTGACGGTGGAGCCACGGTTGTTCGAATGGTCGTTCGGCTGCTCGACGGGGCGCGACGACGACCCGCACAGCACAGGCGGCCCCCTGGTGATCGACTCCGAGGTCGGCACCGTTCGCGTGCGCGGCCGCATCGATCGCGTGGACGTGCTGCTCGAGGGCGCGTCGCCGGCGGGCCTGTCGGTCCTCGACTATAAGACCGGGGCGGGCCCGCGCGCGGCCGCCCGCCGCATCGCCGAAGGCCGGGAGCTGCAACTGCCGCTCTATTTGCTGGCCGTAAGACAGACGATCGCCGAGGGGCTCGGGGCGCGGCCCGCGCAGGGCATCTACTACGCGATTCGCGACCTGAAGGCATCGGTCGTCCTCGACGCGCTGGGGCCGCCCAGGAAGGCGGAGGCCTTCGACGCGTCGCTGGAGGCGGCGCAGGACGCCGTCCGCGACGTTGTCGCCAACGTTCGCGACGGGCGGTTTCCCGCCGCTCCCTCGGAAGGCTGCCCGTCGTGGTGTGAGTACCTGCCTCTGTGCCGAATGGCACGATGGCGCGTCGAACTGAAGAATGCGGAGGCCGGCAGTGCCCCTGACGAATGACCAGCGCGACGCCGTGACCCGGCTTGAGGACAGCCTTTGCGTCGTCGCCGGCGCGGGGACGGGCAAGACGCGCGTCCTCGTCGAGCGATACCTGCGCCTGCTGAGCCACGGCGGTGTCGAGCCGGAACACATCGCCGCGATCACGTTCACAGAGAAGGCGGCCGCCGGGATGGCCTCCCGGCTGCGCGCCGAGTGCGACCGCCGGTCGCGGGCCGCGGCTCCGGGCGACCAGCGCCGACTGTGGCGGCACCGGCGCGACGCCCTCGCCGCGAGCACCATCGACACGATCCACGGATTCTGTAGCCGGCTCATCAGGCAGTACCCCGTCGAGGCCGGCGTCGATCCCTACTTCGGCATCATCACCGGCGCGGAGCAGCAGCAGTTGCTCACCGACTGCGTTCGCGCCACCGTCTGCCGGCTCTTCGGCGAAGGCGGCGACGACATCCGTGCGGTGGCACGCTCGTACAGCCTGCGGACGCTGATCGAGATCCTGGAGAGGGCGGTCTCGATGCGGGCGGCCGTCATGCAGGCCGCCGATGCCATGGAGCGACCGACAGGCGAGATCGTGGCGGCGATCCGCGAGGCGGTCGATATGGAAGTCGGCGCATGCATGGACGCCATGCTGGCCGCGCTGGAGCGGCAGGCCGGCCTCGTTCAAGCGTCGGCCGGTCGCGAGGGCGACCGTGCCGAGTCGGCGCGCTGGCAGGCCGCTGAGGCCCTTCAGATGATGGCCGCGCAACACCCCACTGAGGAGCGGCTCCAGGGCCTTCGCATCCTGGCGTCGGTGACCCTGAGAGGCGGCTCGCTCAAGAACTGGTCGAGCAAGGAGTTTCTTGCCGAGGTGAAGGCCGCCGTCACCGCGCTGAGGGACGAGGCCAGGCGGCTGCTCTCGGAGTGCCCCGTCACCGCCGCGGACGACTGGCCGGGCGAGGTGGCGATGGCCCGGAGCCTCGCGCGCGTCGCGATGGCCGCGATTGACGACTACGGGCGGGGCAAGCTGGAGCGCGGCGTGCTCGACTTCGACGATCTGCTCCTCAGGGCCCGCGACCTGCTGCGCGACCACGCGCCGGTCCGGCGCGCCCTGTCGGCCCGCGTGCGGCACGTGCTCGTGGACGAGCTTCAGGACACCGATGGCCTCCAGATGGAGATTCTGGGCCTGCTGCTCAACGACCGGCGGTCGAGCGCGTTCCGGCCGCGGCCGGGCGCGTTTTTCGCCGTCGGCGATCCCAAGCAGTCCATCTACCGGTTTCGCGGGGCCGACGTGGCGGTGTTCCGTTGGGTGTCCGACGGATTCATGCCCGACGGCGTGACTGACCTGTCCGAGACGTTTCGCTTCCACGCCGGCCTCGCGAGGGTGACCAACACGGTCTTCGCGGAGCTGCTCGGCGCGGACTTCGCGCCGCTCGAGGCCCGTCGGACCGACTCGCCCCCCACGAGCCTGGAGATTCTCCTGGTACAGGACGTCGAGGGCCTGGACGCCGAGGGGCTTCGCCGCCGCGAGGCGGCGCGCGTCGCCCACCGCATCCGCGCGCTGATCGACGACGAAGGCGTCGCGCCCGGCGACATCGCCGTCCTCATGCACCGGCAGACGCGAAGCTTCCCCTATGAGGACGCGCTGACCCGGCTGGACGTCCCGTTCCACGTTGTCGGCGGCAGGCGGTTCTACGAACAGGAAGAGCTTCGCGACGCCGTGACGGCCCTGCGGGCCGTCCGCAACCCGGGCGACGACCTGTCGCTGGCGGCATTGCTCAGGGGGCCGCTGTTCGGCGTCTCGGACGATGGCCTGTGCCTCCTGTGCCGCGCGGGCCGGCTGTCGGAAGCGATTCATTCCCGGACGGCTCACCGCGCGCTGGGCAAGGACGACCAGGAGAAGATTCACCGGGCGACGGCGTGGCTTGCGCACTTCAGGCACCTCGCCGGGCGGATTGGCGTGGGTCGGCTTGTTTACGAGGTGGCCTTCGCCGGCCCGGGGCCGGCCGGGAGCCAGGGCGGGCTGGCCCATGCGCTGCTGCTGGAGTTCCTCGGCGAGCATCGGTACGCCAACCTTCGCCGACTCGCCGAGAAAGCACGTCGGGCCGACCTCGCGGGCAGCGGACAGCTCGCGACGTTTCTCGACGCAATGCAACGGAGCATGGGCGAGGGCGTCGAGGAGTCCGAGGCCCCGTTGAGCGAAGAGGGCAAGGACGCCGTCCTCATGATGACCGTTCACAAGGCCAAGGGCCTCGAGTTCCCATACGTGTTCCTCGCGAACGCCGACGCGGGCCGGCGCGGAACCGGCGCGGTGTTGTACACCGACGACCGGCTGGGCCTGGCCGTTCGCCGGCCGAACAGGCGGCGCAACGCCGGCGACGCGGCGGTCTATTCGCTGCTGAAGGCACGGGACCATCGCGACGAGC
>Ga0272441_10015647_pt1 | contig 10596 bp, 9 predicted proteins | sample SSMProp6N_FD_193582 | JGI IMG/M metagenome (GOLD analysis project Ga0272441, IMG submission 193582) | Marine sediment archaeal communities from Little Sippewissett salt marsh, Falmouth, MA, United States - SSM-Prop-6N | ecosystem: Environmental > Aquatic > Marine > Wetlands > Sediment ...
CGTGGGTTTCATCTCGCTGTCGGTGATGACGGCCAGGTACTTGCCGGCCGGCAGCGCCTCGAACGTTGCGGGCTCGACCTTGTTGGCGTCGAATCCGTTCAGATCAGCCATTCGCGGTCTCCTTCTGATTCTGGGTCATCGCGTCCATGAGGGCCTGCCACGACAGCGGCAGTTCGGACGGCAGGGCGTATCGGTTCTTGGCGATACAGGACGGCCCGCCGACGGTCCGCAGCACGCGTTCGCCGCCGTCCGCCCCCAGGGCCACGGCGACGGTCCGCTCCCGGCCGAACCCGGCGTCCTCGCTCTCCGTGCGGAACTTCCGCGTGGCGAAGAGGACCGCGTCCGACCACTCGGTCACGAGCGCCGATGCGTGCTTGTGGAGGCGGGGCGAGTAGCGGTCGTAGGCGACCGACTCGGGGTCCTCGAACTTCTCGATTCTCGAATGGGCCAGAAGCACGGCGGCCATCCCGCGGTCGTTCCGCAGGGCGTCCAGGCCGTCCAACACCGCGCGCCACTGCGTGAGCGCGTGGGTGTAGCCCTTGGCGTACCCGCCGTCCGCCTTCTCGATTGACTTGACGCCGTACTCCCGGCAGACCTCGTCCCAGATGAGGCGTTCGAGCCAGTCGAGGCTGTCGACCACGACGGTCTGGAAGTTATGCTTCTCGGCGTAGAGCGCCGAGATGGCCGCCACGACCTCGTCGAAGCGGCGCGCCAGCGGGAACGACCGACAGTCGATCTGGTCGAGGCCGTCCTCGGTGGGGATGAAGATCGGCTTCGGCGCCTGGGCCGCCGTCGTCGATTTGCCGATGCCCTCGGTGCCGTAGATCAGCAGTCTCGGCGGCGAGTGGCGTCGGCCGGTGTGAATCCGCTCGAGTAAACTCACTGACAGTGCCTCCTTTCCTTCGCGCCTGAGGACAAGGTGGAAGGCGCCCGGGGGGTGACCGTTCGGTCCATTTATGGGGTGAGTGGCGGTTGGCCGGTGACCCGTCACAAGCCGCCCGGGCGCCGTTCCTCTATGCCACGTCCAACACGCGGATTTCCTCGTAGCCCGACGGCCACCAGTCGCGCTCGCGGCAGGCTGCGAGCCGCCGGATGGCCGCCTCGTTCTCGCGTTGCGCGACGCCCAACGTGTCGTCGCTCACCCGCCACACGCCGCAGCGGAAGGGCTCCTTCTTCTCGACCGCAATCAGGTGGACCGGAATGGCGACGAGGTTGCCGAGCGCCTGCGCCAGGACGGCGCGGTAGAACGCGACCTGCCGGTGGTAGCCGTACCGGCGGGCGTCGGCCTCGAAGTACGTGAGGTCGTCACAGGTTTTCAGATCAACGACGCCGCGCTGGGGATGGACCCAGTCCAGGCGGGCCTGGCACGCCACGCCGCAGTAGTCGATCCTCACGACGCCCTCGGCCTGCCCGTAGAGCAGGAGGTCGACGGCCTCGTCGTTGAGCGCCACGCCCGCCGCCATCCGCTCGATGAGGTCGACCTGGTCGTGCGAGAGGACCGGCTTGCCCTGGGCCTGGGCCCAGTCGGCAAAGGCCTTCGTGCGCGGGCCGTAAGGCTGCCCGGTGCCGGGGTTGATGGGGCCGCCGAGGGCGAAGGCCGCCTGGTAGGCGTCCGGCCCCTCGAGGATGCGCACGTGCGCGGCCCGGCCGACGAGGTACGCCGGCCGGTCCTTGTTCGGCACGAGGTCCTCGCGCTTGCGCTGGTAGAGAAGGGGGCACTTCATGAAGTCGAGCAGTTGATGACTCGACAGGCAGTCCCTCGCCTTGGCGTGGTACACCTCGGCAGGTTCGGCGGTCAGGACCTCGATGTTGATCGCCGGATCACCGGGCACTGGCTGCATCACTCGCTCCTTACGGCTCTGGGCGTCCGCGTGGCGCCCCTATTAGTTACTTGGCCCGCCGAAGCGCGGATTGGCGTGACTTTCTTCAGAATCTTCACGTGCGCGAAACGCGCCACGCAGGGCTACCATCTCACGAGACCGGAGGGCTCTGCGGGAAATACCAAGAGCGTTGGCGATTTCGTTCTGTGACCGCCCGTCCATCATCATCGCGGCGACGGCACGGAGATTGGCCGGTAGCCCCGCCAGGAGCTGGGCCACGTCCAACCTCAGGTTGGCCTGTGGAATTTCCGACCCGGCCTGCCGACCGGTCCGCAGGTCGTGCAACTCCTCCTCCGGCACGTCCACGCATTCGTTCCCGTCCGCGTCGACCGCCTCGACGGTCTTCCTGAGCGGACGAGCGCGGCGGCGATAGTCGCGCATCTCCCGCTTGTTGTGGCGAATCAGTTTCCACGCCTGCTGGCGGACCCACTTCGCGACGAACGTCTTGCGTTTCGCCTTGGTCAGATCGATCTCGTGTAGGTGCTGGAGGACGTGCACCGTCAGTTCCTGCGTGATGTCTGGCACATCAGACGGCGTGAATCCTGCTTCTCCGACCAGCCATATCGCCGTCTGGTGAATGAGGGTGGTTTCGTAGTCGGTCAGTGCGCTTGGTCTCTGAATGCGGTCCATGTCCGCCTCCCTTGGCCAGGGAGGCGCGTTGCGGGCGCCGCGAGAAAGAAGTGGAGACCGCTGGGGTGCACCGCTTCTGCGGCACCCACAACGGCCTCCACTTCGTGGCCGGTTCGTCGTCAGGTTCCGAACAACATCTCAATCACATGCGGGGAGCCAACCCCCGGTTCAGGCGGGCACCTCCTCGATGGTCATCTTGAACGGCAGCCCGTGCTTGACCTCGATGGTGGCGACGATGCCTTCGCGCATCGCGTTCATCTGCGCGAAGAGCTCGCGCACCTGGGCCTTGAGCACGAAGTCCGCCTTGGCGGCCTCAGGGCGGGGACTGTTCTCGCCGCCGAGTTTCACCTCGCGCACGACCCACGGCGGCTGGTCGAAGACCGGTTCGCCGCCACGCACCACCAGGCCTTCGATTCGCCCGAAGTTGAGGTCCTGCATCATCTCCACCAGCCGCTGCCTCGCCGGGGAGAGGGCCGATTTCGTCACCGCAACGCCCACGCCGGTTTCCCTCCTGTGCCACGAGGGCACAAGAAAGGCCCGCTGAAGAACGCCGGCGGGAGCGCTTCAGCGGGCCCTCCAATGTGACTGGCCTCGCCGGCTTTCGCTATTCACCGGCGAGGCGCCACATCGGGCGTGGCATCGCCACACGCCGCGCGGCAATTTGTCACACGGCGTGTGGCATCTACGTTTTCGGGCCGGAATCACAGGTTCCAGGGCACCTCCTCCTCCGGTTCGTAAGAAAGAAACAGGCCGCAGCGAACGGCGCGGTCGAGGTGTTGGGCCGCCACGGGGAGTTCGTTGCGCAGCCAGCCGATGGCGCGACCGATGGCCTGACTGACCGATTTGCGGATCTTCTCGGCATCGTCGTTCGCGCGCCGCGCCCGGCCGCCCAGGCCCTTCACCTGGCGCAGGTAGTCCGTCAGATGTTCCAGCTCGGCTTCGGCGCGGGTCTGGGCCGCTTCATCGTGGTTATGTTCAGCCTCGGCCAGTTCGGCCCGGAGGGCGAGGTACCGTTCCTTCAGGGCATCGAGCGTCTCGCCGTCGACCTGCTCGCCCGCGGACCCCGTGGCCGACGCCCTGCGGTTGCCCGACACCGCGGCGAGGAGGTCAGGTGCGAAGACCTGCTTGTGCGGCGCGCGCAGCAGGTGCGCCAGGTAGGCGAGCCCCACGGCGTGTTTGAGGAAGACACTTTCGCCCGCGAAGGTCACCATCCACATCTGCCCCTGCCGCTGGAAGGCGTACTCACGTTGCGGCGCCGGCAGGACGGCGGGTTCCAGGTCGGCCGATTCCGGTTCGGCCGCCGCCTCGTGCCGCCTCGTGCGCCGCGCCTCGATGACCTCGTGGGCGCGCTTGAGGAGCCGGGCCGCCACAGGCTTCGTGACGAGGGCTTGCAGGCTCTCAAGCGGGGCGCCAATGACTCGGTCGGGTGTCGTCAGCCCGTGCGATACGAGCGTGGCGATCCGGCCGCGGCCGAGGCCGCGGACGCCGAGGCCGCCGAGCGTGACACCTTCTTCGGGGACCCCGTAGAGCAGTTGCCGCGCCATCGCGGCGAGCCGCGCCACGTCTCCCTCCGACCAGTCGCATATCCCAGCCACGCCGGCCATCGCCTCTACCAGCCAGGCGAATTCGCCCGCCAGGCCGGCCGCCGATCCGGAGTAGCACTCGAACCGCCCCTCGACGCTCCGCGTCGAAGCGCCACCGATCCACTCGTAGAGGAGCAGCGTCTTCTTGGCCCGTTGGACTCCCTCGTAGACGGCGAGGTCGCCGTTGAGTTGAGCGGCGATGCGGTCCCTGGTCATCCTCGGCAGGACGCCGAGGTATGCCTCGAACAGTTTGCGGTACCGGCCGGATCGGTACTCGTCGGTGGACATATTGAGGTACACGTCCTCGCCGCCCTCCGTGCCGGCGAGGCACCAGAGGATTTCGAAGGCGTGCACCGTGGCGGCCATGTCGGCGGTCGCTCTCGCAAAGACCGCCATCTTGATAGCCGTGCTAACGCCGATCCCCTTGGCGGCGGCCAGTTTGCCCAGTTTCGTGGCGTGGAGTTTCTCGTCCACCAACTCGATCAGCCCGCCCTTCAGGCAATCCTTCATTCCCTCGTCGAGCCGCTTCTGGAAAGATTCCTCGTCCTGGCCGCGCCAATGGAGGGACCCGGTGTACGAGCCAAGCAGCACCTCGCGGACCTCATCCGCCGTTCGGCAGAGGCCTGACGCGACGAGGTTGAGGGCATGCTGGCCGAGAGGCGTATCCCTGAGCGACGGCGTCACGTCTTCCAGGTCCTTCTTGACGAAGGCATCGTAGAAGACCCGGTCGTCGAACCAGGATTCGGTCACGATAATGGCCCGGCCGAACTTGTCTTCGAGGCCCAGCCGGCCCGCCCGGCCGCACATGTTTTCGTACTCGGCCTGCGAGATCGATTCCAGCATCCAGCCGCCGAGGCGGTGCCGGTGCCAGCGTTTCGGATCGATGATCACGTTGCGCGCGGGGAGGTTCAGGCCCATCGCCAGCGTGCTCGTGGCACACAGGGCCGTGATCTCACCCTCGCGGAACCAGCGTTCGATCACGTCCCGCTGGTCCCAGTCGAGGTCGGAGTTGTGGTAGGCGACGCCACTCTTGAGCAGCATCTGAAGGAGATCGCGGCCGCGGCTGTCTTCGAGGTGGCTCAGGTCTTCGAGCGCCCCGGCCGCGGATGCGCGGCCCACGACCTTGGCGATCCGGCGGGCGATCTGGATGGACTCCTTCCGACTCTTGCAGAACACCAGGCACTGTTCACCCGCCCGGATGAACCGGCACACCTGGGCCGCAACGCGGTCCGGCCGCTTGCCCTCGTCGGGGCCACCCCCGTGCAGGACTTCGACGCTTTCGGCGCGGCTGTTGTGCTCGACGTACCGGAAGTCGCCGTCGAAAAGCGTGCCCTTCCGCAGTTCAACCGGCCGCTTCCGGTTCTCGCACAAGGTCGCGCCAAGCCAGGCGGCCAGCGCGTGAGCGTTGCCGAGGACGGCGGACAGGCCGATGATTTGCGGACGCGGCTTCGTCAGCAGAATCTTCGTCAGCAGGATTTCGAGGCCGGCGCCGCGGGCGTGGTCGCCGATCATCTGCATCTCGTCGACCACCGCCAGCTGGACACCCGACAGGAGGCCCGGGTTCAGAACCACCAGCGCCTGCAGTTTCTCGAAGACGACGACGGCGATGTGGTACTCGCCGCGCCGGATGGCGGTGTCGTGCTCGTTCCGATCCCGCGTCGAGATAACCACCTCGACGCCGAGGGACTCGTACTTGCGGCGAAACTCCCGGTACTTCTCCTCGGCCAGGGCCTTCTGCGGTACGAGGTACATGACGCGTCCTTCCTGATGGGCCATCTTGACGGCCGCCATCTCGCCGATGAACGTCTTGCCCGACGACGTAGGCGAGAAGACGACGGTGCTGCCGCCGTCAAGCACCTTGGCCCGCCGCACGGCCATGTCCTGAATGGGCAGCAGGCTCTCGTGGCCGTTCGCCGACCAGGCATCGATCACGTTCTGCTCGACTCCAAACGCTTGCAGGTCAGCAACCTTCATCCGTCCAACCTCCAACGCCGTGGGGTTCCATCCCCCAATAGCGGCTCCATCCTGGGCGGCCGCCGGCCGCCGTGACATGAAAAAGGGGCCCTCGCCCCGCGGCCGAACGGCCCGGACGTGGACCCGTGGCTCTCCGGCAGCGCGGAGAGAGAAGGCACCGAATCCCTTCGTTCGAATTGTCGCCCCATTGATACCGCGCGGGGCAGGAGCCTGTCAACACAAAAGTTAGGTATTTGTTCGGTGGTCCGCGCGCTCCGGCGAAGGTTGCCCCGACGACCGGTCAGGAGACCATCAAACCGGGTTTTCCGAGGAGACGAAAAAAAGCCTTGAAAAGCCCCGGCGTCGAGGTAGGGTGCCCCGGCCATTTTGCCGGTCGGCGATGTAAATGCTTATATGGAAAGACATTACATCGCCGATGCTGCTGTTGGCGCGTGCCTGTTCTCTGGCGTGGACCGGGTCGCCGAAGCGAGGGATAAGCGGATGGACGCATGGTGGACGAAGATGGACAGCCAGGACGAAGACCGACCTCGGTTACGAGCCGTGGCGTACTACCGCCACTCAGCCGAGATCGGCCAGGAGAACTCCGTCGAGATTCAGCAGGACAACGTGCGGGCCTTCGCCGACCGGCACGAGGTCGACATCGTCGAGGAGTTCGCCGACCGCGGCAAGAGCGGTCTCAATGCCGAGGGCCGGCCCGCCTTCACCGAGATGATGGAGTTGGTCAGGACGCGGGACGATTTCGACATCATCCTGGTCCTGGACGTCAGCCGCTGGGGCCGGTTCCAGGATACGGACCTGTCGGCCCACTACGAATCGCTGTGCACCCAGCAGGGCAAGCAGGTCATCTACACCCAGATCGGCTTCCCGCGCGACGAGGACCGCCTCATTAGCCAGCTCCGGAAGAGCATCGATCGGTACCAGAGCGCGGAATACAGCCGGACGCTGAGTAAGAAGGTGTTTGAGGGCGCGGCGAAGGTCGCCCGCCAGGGATACCGGCCGGGCGGATCGCCGCCGTATGGATTCTACCGGCTCATGCTGGACGAGCAGAAGGCACCGGACCGGATTCTCCAGCCGGGCCAGCGCAAGGCCGTCCAGAACGGCCGGGTGGTGCTGGTGCCGGGCGCCCCCGATCAGGTGGAGATCGTCCAGGAGATCTTCGTGCTCTTCGTCGAGCAGGGCCTGCAGGAGCGGCAGATCGCCGGCCAACTGAATGCGCGGAATGTCCCCTCGCCGGGTGGCATGAGATGGAGCGATGCGTCGGTGCGGCACATCCTGACGAACCGGCAGTATGCCGGCGCCGTCGTCTACAACCGCACCACGCAGCGCCTGAAGACTCGTCGTCGCACGAACCCCCGCGACGAGTGGATCATCACACCAGACGCATACGATCCGATCGTATCAGTCGATCTGTTCGAGCGGGCCCAGGCCGTCCTCGAGGAACGGAAACGTCGGTTCGCTCCCGGACAGATGCTGGTCCGGCTGCGGTCCCTCTACGAGAAGTACCACGTCATCACGTCTCGTCTCATTCGGTCCGATGAGCAGTGCCCCGGGCCCGCGACCTACGCCGCCAAGTTCGGCGGCCTGACCGGCGCCTTCCAGGCGATGTTCGCCGACGTCCTCGAACGGGCCCGCAATGACATCTTCCAGGCGATCAGCAAGGAAGCGCGTCTCGTCGACGAGCACGACGACTTCATGGTCATCAACCGCGACTTCTCGGTGCTGATCCAGCCGTCTGTGCCGGTGCCGGACGGCTACGGTGCATTCTGGACGTTTCGGCCGGACCGCCGGCCGGTGGTGGACATCACGCTCGGGGTGCCGCTGTCGAACGGCGGCCAGCACAAGATTCTGGGATACCTGGCCCTGCCGCGCCTGATGGTGCCCGAGCGATGGGTGCGGCTATCGGCCAGGAGCGACGCGCGGATCGAGATGCACGGCTACAACGGCCTGGATTTCATCCGCGAGCTCATGCGATGAAAGGAGCGGCCTATGGACATCGTCATCCCCATGCGCTCAATGGCACAGCGGGACTACCGGATGATCCCGGTGGACCAGATCAATGTGGTCAACTCCCGGCATCGTAACAGGCACCAGTTCAAGGAGAACGTGCGCAGCATCAAAGCGGTCGGGTTGTACAAGCCCATCCTGGTCAACAAGCGCTCCTTGGCCGCCACCGGCAAGTACGATCTCATCTGCGGCGAGGGGCGGCTCATGGCGCACGTGAAGCTGGGCAAAACCCACATCGCGGCGGACGTGTGGGATATCGACGAACGCCAGGCCCAGCTCATGACCCTCGGTGAGAACATCGCCCGGACACCGCCGCGGAGCATCGAGTTCGCGCGGGCGCTGAAGGAAATGCGCGACTATGGCATGAGCTGGAAGGAACTGGCTGCCATCACCGGCCGGACGGACACCCACGTGGCCAACTACGTCCGCCTGATCGAACAGGGTGAGGAACGGCTGGTCACCGGGGTCGAACGGGGCGTGTTTCCGTTGACCTTCGCCATGTATGTCGCACAGAGCGCCGACCGGTCCATCCAGCACGTGTTGATGGACGCCTTCGACAACGGCATCGTCAGCACGAGCAATCTGGCCCGGGTCCGCAAGATCATTGAGGATCGACTGGAGAAGGGCAAGGCGTTGAGTTCGAAGAAGGAGGGCGCCACGTACACCGTCAAACGGCTCGTCCGCGACATCAGCAAGGTCACGCGAGAGAAGGAGGCCTTCGTGTACGAGGCGGGTCAACGTGAGAACCGGCTCATGAGCATCCTCGTGGTCCTCCAGCGGCTGAGACAGGATGACGGCTTCGTGGGCCTCTTGAGGGCGGCCGGGCTGGCCGAGGGGCCGCACCTGAAGGGCGACTACGCCGTGTGAACCACGGCGCCGCGATGAAAGGAGATTCCCATGTCAAATCCCGAACGGGCCAAGGTGCAGGGCGTCGACGTCCCCATCGTGCGGCTGACGCCGCTTCGGAAGCGGACGGTCAGCAAGAAGAGTTACCGGAAGCTGCTGGCCAACATCAAGGCGGTCGGCCTGATCGAACCGCTGTGCGTCTGCCAGGAGGGCGACGAGTGCTTCATCGTTGACGGCTACCTCAGGTACACGGTGCTGTTGGCGCTGGGCGTCGAGACGGTGCCCTGCCTGGTGTTGCCCAGCCGTGACCTGTATACGCCGAACCGGCAGGTGAACCACCTGTCGCCGAAGCAGGAAACCAGGATGCTCCGCAAGGCGCTGGAAAAGCTGGACGAGGAAACGGTCGCGAAGGCCTTCGGCCTGGACTCGCTCAAGGATCGGCTGAACACGGGCATGTACCGCGACCTGCACCCCGAGGTCGTCGCGGCGCTCGACGCCGGGAAGCTGTACCAGGCGGCCGCCCGGGAGTTGACCTACGTGGTGCGCAAGAGGCAGCTGGAGATTCTGCGGCTCATGGACGAGGGCGGCGACTGGAGCCAGGCGTTCGTCAAGGCGCAGGTCCTGGCCACCCCGCCGGCACAGCGCAGCAAGAAGAAGCACCGCACGAACCCCTGGAAGCGGGGGCAGAACACCAAGCGCGATCTGGTGAAGAAGCTCGCTGAGGTGGAGAAGCACTACGATTTCTACAGCGCGCTGTATCGCCAGTACGTGGCCGACCTGCTCAAGCTGGCCATCTACGTCCGGCAGATCGTAACCCGGCCGGACCTGCATGACTACCTCGCCGAACACCATCCCGAGGATCTGGCCTTCTTCGAATCCGTCCTGGCGGAAAGCGAAGGCAAGGCGGTCGGTTGACGGACAGCGGTCGCGACTCGGTTCCTGCTCGCGTTGGCGGAAGCCCCCAGGAAGATGCGATGGCGCCCTTTTCATACACGAATCGGTACGGCCGAACCTACTACGTGCACCTGATTGCCGAGTCCGGCGGACAGCCGCTCCACGTGATGCGCACCTGCGCCGCGGGCGCGGCCGCTGAACTGCCGGACGGCCTCGAGGTTCGGGAGAATGTCAACGGCCAGGTGTCGGTCCGTCGCCGCCGGCAGCGGCGGTTCAAGCCGCTGGAGGAGCGGCTGCTCCACGCGGCCCTGAAACGGTTCCGGCCCTTCGCCTACCGGCTCGACATCGACGGCAAGGCCGCCACGGTCTACGCCTCGGCTGAGGATCGGAAATGCTTCCTGCAGAGTCTCGACGCCGAATTCGCCGAGGGGTTCGCCGAAGCCTTGACAAGGGCCCTGGCGGAGCGGTACTCGGCCGAAGTGGTGGCGATGTTCCGGGCCCGGCGTCAGGAACAGAACGCCCGGCGGCCCCGCTACTACCCGCTCTTACGCTTTATCCTGGTCGATCCCCGTGCGCGCCACTTCGCCGTTGAACGGGTGTGCTTCAGCGGCGAGGCGAGCTGGATTCGGCTGGAGGTGCTGTCGTTGCTGCCGGCCGTCACAAAATACCTGCCGCACTTGGGGCGGGACAGTTTCTTTGATCTGATGTGAGGAGGAGAGGGTGACGGACGAAGCGGTTCGACGGCGACCACGCAGCGGCGAGCGAGGCCGCGCCCGTGTGTTGCG